>ERZ507026.1077-NODE-1077-length-9410-cov-4.976911_pt1 | contig 9410 bp, 6 predicted proteins | sample MGYA00512876_ERZ507026 | MGnify/ENA metagenome assembly ERZ507026 | reverse complement strand
CGTACACAGAAATCCCTACACTGTCACCATATTGTTTTTTTAACTCATAAAATTCTGATGTTTCATCCAAAGATACTGCCTGTTGCGAATCAAATTCGTCTGCAGTCTGCCTGAGTATCTCTCGAATCTCCTGCTTTTTCTTTAATTCTGTAAAACCGATTGCTTTTAAATACTTATGCACGTTTTTACCTTTCTATTATCTAATCTCTGTTTTTCCACCCATGTATGGCTGTAATGCAGCTGGAATCTTTACAGAACCATCTTCCTGTAAATTATTTTCCAAAAATGCAATCAACATTCTCGGTGGAGCAACTACTGTATTATTAAGTGTATGAGCAAAATACTTGCCATCTTTCCCTTTTACACGAATATTTAATCTTCTTGCCTGTGCATCTCCAAGATTTGAGCAGCTTCCTACTTCAAAATACTTTTGCTGTCTTGGTGACCATGCTTCTACATCGACAGATTTCACTTTTAAATCTGCCAAATCTCCTGAACAGCACTCTAAAGTACGAACCGGAATATCTAATGAACGGAACAGATCCACTGTATTCTTCCACATTTTATCATACCATTCCATGCTCTCTTCTGGTTTACACACAACGATCATTTCTTGTTTTTCGAACTGGTGAATACGATATACACCACGTTCTTCAATACCATGAGCACCTTTTTCTTTACGGAAACAAGGTGAGTATGAAGTATATGTGTAAGGTAAATCTTTTTCTTCAAGAATTGTATCTTTGAATTTACCAATCATAGAGTGTTCACTTGTACCAATTAAATACAAATCTTCACCCTCAATTTTGTACATCATACCTTCCATTTCAGCAAATGACATTACACCATCAACGACTGAACTACGAATCATATATGGTGGAATTACATAAGTGAATCCTTTTTTATCAATCATGAAATCACGCGCATAGTTTAAAATTGCTGAATGTAAACGAGCAATATCTCCCATTAAATAATAGAATCCATTACCTGCTACACGACGTGCTGCATCTAAATCAATTCCACTTAAACGTTCCATGATTTCAGTGTGATATGGAATTTCAAAATTAGGAACAACTGGTTCACCGAATTTTTCCAATTCAACGTTTTCACTATCATCTTTTCCAATTGGAACACTATCATCAATAATATTTGGAATCTGCATCATTTTTTCAGTTACAGACTCTCTTAACTTAATTTCTTTTTCTTCCAAGGCTGCTAACTCATGAGCAATCTCAGCCATTTGTTGTTTAATTTCTTCAGCTTCTTCTTTTTTACCTTGACCCATCAACTTACCAATTTCTTTAGAAATCTTTTTACGATTAGCACGTAAATCATCTGCATGCTGCTGTGTTTGACGAAGTTCTTTATCCTCCATCAATACTTCATTTACTAAAGGCAATTTGTAGTCTTGGAACTTTTTCTTGATGTTCTCTTTTACAATGTCCGGATTTTCACGGACAAATTTCATATCTAGCATGATATCCTCCTTGCATAAAAAAAGAGACACCCGCACCCATAAAGGGACGATGTCTCGCGTTGCCACCCTTTTTACCATATATATACATATATGATCTCTTAACATGATAACGGTATGTACCGGATCAAACTACTTAATTTCATTTGATCACTCTAAGGTGCTGTTCAATTATTCATATCAGTATTTTCACCAAACATACTGTCTCTATAAATATATGAAATAACCTACTCATCCTTATCTTCGTGTTCAACACATTTATACCATTAAAACAAAGCTAAAGTCAACTGCTTATTCTTGTAATTAGCTTCATTATATCGGATTTGTCATATGATTTAACTTATCTACAAATCATATTCAATATCACAATTATATATAGCATTAAAATATAAGAAATCCATCTATAATCCATTCCCATGAATATTAAAAACTGAATAAACAAAAGTAACCCTAATAGAGAAAAGAAGGCATAAATTCGTTTTGTTGAATTATCATAATACAAATAATATAAGTCAATTACTGCCATTGCAAAAATAGCACCAATACATAAAGATCCCATAATGCTTCCATGACCAGAAATATAAACACATGCCGCAACAAAGATCATGCATACTAAGGAAATTTTATCTGCTTTTCTATCTTGTCTAAAACTTTCCATTTTGTATACATCTAAATTGTGAATAATATTTGTGACTTCTTCATTCGAATAATTCAAACTCTTTTTACATGATATCAATTCAGCCACAGAAACATGCAAAGATTCAGATAGGGCAGGTAACAATTGAATGTCTGGATATCCTATTCCACGTTCCCATCGGCTAACAGCTTTATCTGTGACATGTAGCTGTTGAGCTAATTCCATTTGCGTCATATTGTTTTCTTTTCTTAACTTACAGATAAACATTCCCATATCTTTTGCGTTCACATATATCACTTCTTTCTATAATAATTTATATCCATTCTATCAAATTGGCAATCAACGTGTCATTTATATAAAGCATTCGGGTTATTTCTATCTGATTTATCATATGAAAAAGGAGTAAAATCATAATTTTACTCCTTATATACTTTATTCTTCCATATTTTCTTCTGATTCTTCTTCAGGGTCTTCATGATCTACTAATGTCATACGCGTTACTTTCGCATCGCCATTTAGGTTAATCAATCTTACACCTTGTGTGTTTCTTCCGTAGATTCCTACATTCTCTAAAGCCACACGAATCATGATTCCATCACTCGCAACAATCATCGCATCTTCTTTACCTGTAACAGCACGCATACACATTAGCTTACCAGTCTTTTCTGTGATATTAATTGTGCTAACACCTTTTTTACCACGAGAAGTCAAACGATAATCTTCGAACTTACTACGTTTACCATAACCATTTTCTGAAACAACTAGAACGGTATCTCCCTCACTTGATAATGCAGCACCTACAACTTCACTGCCATCACAATTGAATCCTAATACACCACTTGCACTACGTCCCATGATACGAACTTGATCTTCGTTAAAACGTACCGCTTTACCATTAGATCCAGAAATAATTACTTCATCTTTTCCTGTAGTCAATTTTACAAATCGCAATTCGTCATCTTGTTTTAAACTAATCGCAATCTTACCATTACGATTAATATTTTCAAATTCAGATACAGATGTACGTTTTACAATACCATTCTTTGTGACGAACAATAATGTTTCACTCTCATCATCCTTAGGAACTGCTACAAGAACATTTACTTTTTCACCTTTTTCCAAAGTCATTAAATTAACAATTGGAATACCCTTAGATGTTCTGGATCCACTTGGAACATTGTATCCTTTTAATCGATATACACGACCTTTATCTGTAAACAATAACAAGAAGTCATGTGTAGACATAGAAATCATTGTATCGATTGAATCCTCATCATTTAACGTCAATGATTTAATACCACGACCACCACGATTCTGAGCACGATATGTATCTACAAGCTGACGCTTAATATATCCTGACTCTGTTAATGTAATAATTACATCTTCTACTGGGATTAAATCTTCATCTTCCATATCAACAGAAGCATCACTGATTTCTGTTCTTCTTTCATCTCCATATTTCTGATCAATTTCAGATAAATCATCTCGAATGATTTGAAGAACACGATCATGATTAGCTAAGATATCTTTCAAATCTTCAATCGTTAATAATAACTGCTGATATTCATTTTCAATCTTATCTCTTTCCAATCCAGACAATCTTCTTAACTGCATTGCTAAGATAGCTTTTGCCTGAATCATACTCAATCCAAATGCATCACATAAATCTTGAGATAAGCCTGCTTCATCCTTTTTAGAACTACGAATCATATGAATAACTTCATCAATATGATCCATCGCAATACGTAAACCTTCTAAGATATGTGCACGATCCTGTGCTTTCTTTAATTCAAACTTTGTTTTTCTTACGACTACATCAACCTGGTGATCAATATAATCATGAATGATGTCTTTTAATGGCAATTGTTTAGGACGACCATTTTCCAATGCCAGCATATTAATACCGAATGAAGTTTGAAGAGGCGTTAATCTAAATAACTGATTTAAAATAACTTCTTCCTGTGCATCCTTCTTTAATTCCATTACAATACGTATACCTTCACGGTTACTTTCATCATTCAAATAAGTAACACCCTGAATGGCTTTATCACGAATTAAAGAAGCCATCTTAGTAATTAAGTTTGCCTTATTTACTTGATAAGGAATTTCATAGAAAATGATTTGTTTCTTTCCGTTCGATAATTCTTCCACACGATACTTCGAACGAATCATAATTGATCCTCGACCTGTTTCAAAGGCTTGACGAATACCCTTACGACCTAAAATAATACCTCCAGTAGGGAAGTCTGGTCCTTTGATGACTTCCATCAATTGAGGAACCGTAATATCGGGATCATCCATTACTGCAAAAATAGCTTGAATTGTTTCTGATAAGTTGTGAGGTGGAATATTTGTTGCCATACCAACCGCAATACCCACAGCACCATTGATTAATAAGTTAGGAATACGACTAGGAAGCACAACCGGCTCATTTTCTTCACCATCATAGTTTGGAATAAAATCAACCGTATCCTTTTGAATATCTCGCATCATCTCCATAGATATTTTAGACATACGAGCTTCCGTATAACGCATTGCCGCAGCTCCATCTCCATCTAAAGAACCAAAGTTACCATGTCCATCCACTAATGGATAACGATAAGAGAAATCTTGGGCCATACGTACCATTGCATCATATACAGCTGTATCGCCATGAGGGTGATACTTACCAATAACTTCACCAACAATACGAGCACTCTTCTTATGTGCAACACCCGAAGTAATTCCTAATTGATTCATCGCATGTAAAATACGACGATGAACAGGCTTCATTCCATCACGAACATCTGGTAACGCACGTGAAACAATAACAGACATTGAATAATCAAGAAAGGCTGTACGCATTTCTTTGGATATTTCAACATCTTCTACATAGTCATATCGCTTATTTTCTTCTTCCATAAGGACCTCCTATTAGTAATCCAAATTAGCGTACACCGCATTTTCCTGGATATATTCACGACGAGGCTCTACATCCTCTCCCATTAACATATCAAAAACACTGTCCGCTTCCATCGCATCATCAATTGTGACACGCTTTAATACTCTATGATGAGGATCCATAGTTGTTTCCCACAACTGTTCTGCATCCATTTCACCTAAACCTTTATAACGCTGAACTTTATAGCCTTCTTTAAATTCCTCACGCAATTGATCCATTTCCTGTTCTTTATATGCATAAGCAATTTTCTTACCTTTTTGAACTTTATATAAAGGTGGTTGCGCAATATAAACATATCCACCTTCAATAACAGGCTTCATAAAACGATACAAGAATGTCAACATCAACGTACAAATATGACTACCATCAACATCGGCATCGGTCATAATTACAATTTTGTGATAACGTAATTTAGATACATCTACATCTTCCTGAATTCCACATCCAAAAGCCGTAATCATACTACGAATTTCCTGATTTTCAAAGATTCGATGTGTTCTAGCTTTTTCAACATTTAAAATCTTACCACGCAAAGGTAAAATTGCTTGAGTTTTCGCGTCACGACCTTGTTTCGCGCTGCCACCGGCAGAATCACCCTCGACGATATAGATTTCACATTCACTTGCGTCTTTACTTGAACAATCTGTTAATTTACCTGGCAATGAGCTAATTCCATCCAATGCCGATTTACGACGAGTTAATTCACGTGCTTTTTTTGCCGCAATTCTAGCCTTGCTGGCGATTTCTGCTTTTTCCACAATAGCCTTAGCTACATCTGGATTTTCTAAGAAGAAACGATTAATTTGTTCACCCGCAATATTAGAAACAATTTTACGAACTTCACTGTTTCCTAATTTAGTCTTTGTCTGTCCTTCATACTGAGGATCCGGGTGCTTAACAGAAATAATCGCAACCAATCCTTCTTTAACATCATCTTGAGATAAAGACTCATCTTTTTTGATCATATTATTATTTTTCGCATAAGCATTAATACAACGAGTTAAAGCCATTCTAAAACCATCCTCGTGGTATCCACCTTCATGTGTATGAATATTATTACAGAAAGAATAAATACTAGATTGATATCCATCATTATACTGTAAAGCTACTTCAGCAAGAATTCCATCCTGTAACCCTTCTACATAAATGACTTTATCACTGATTGTACTTTTATTTTTATTCAAAAATTGTACATATTCAATAATTCCACCCTCATATTTATAGTCGTCGCTTTGACCATCTTCTGTTCGCTTATCAGTTAAAGTTAAACGAATGTCTTTATTTAAAAACGCCAACTGACGTAAACGAGAATTTAGAGTTTCATAATCATATACAGTTGTGTCTTTGAAAATTGTAGGATCTGCTTTAAAACGAACTAAAGTACCTGTTTCTTCTGTAGTTCCTATAACCTTTAAAGGTTCCACTGCATGTCCACCATTTTCAAAACGAATAAAATAGATCTTACCATCCTGATAAACAGTTACCTCTAACCATTCGCTTAATGCATTTACAACACTGGCACCAACACCATGTAAACCACCAGAAACTTTATAAGCTCCACCACCGAATTTACCTCCAGCATGCAAAACAGTCATAATTGTTTCAACAGCACTAATCCCTGTCTTTTCATGAATTCCAACTGGCATACCACGACCATTATCACGTACCGCAATAATATTGTTAGGCTCAATCGTTACATCGATTCGATTTGCAAATCCAGCCAAAGCCTCATCTATACCATTATCTACAATTTCCCATACTAAATGGTGAAGACCACGTACCGAAGTCGAACCAATATACATACCTGGTCTCAAACGAACCGCTTCTAACCCTTCTAACACCTGAATATCATCCGCAGTATACGAATGATCTACCTGTGTCGCTTGTGTTTCCAATTCTTCAAATTCAAGAATCTCTCTATTTAATTCATCCTGACTCATTTGTAGACCTCCTTAATTCTCCCTTGTTCTATATCATAAAATCGCACCTCGCGATTCCATTGCATATTTAATTTTTCGGTTGTTGTGATAAAAATCTGCATATCTTTAGGAAGCTTCTCAATTAATTGTTGCTTTCTAAAATCATCTAATTCACTAAATACATCATCCAATAATAAGATTGGATATTGTCCGCTCTTTTCATAAATGATTTGAGCCAATCCCAATTTAAGAGCTAACACAAAACTTCTTTTCTGCCCCTGACTAGCCACTTCACATACAGGCTTTCCATTTAATTCAAACAATATGTCATCTCTATGAATTCCAATTAAAGTTTGATGATATTTTTTTTCTTTATCAAATACCTTATCATAAGCTTCTTTCATATGACTTTTCATATCACCATCCAAATCGATAAAAGTCATATATTTTGCCTCAATATTCTCTTTTTCATTTGAAAAAAAAGGATATAATTCCCGTGCTTTTATCATCAAAGAATTTATAAACTCATTTCTTTGCTTCATAATAATGCTTTGAACATCTATCATTTGCTCCAAATAAATTTGAACTAAACAATCATCTACCTTGCCTTGCTTTAAAGCCTGGTTTCGCTGCTTTAGCATTTTTTGATAAGAAGATAATGTAGCCGTATATGTTTTAGACAACTTCATTAATTCTATATCAATAAACCTTCTTCTGTTTTTAGGAGAAGAAGTAAACAAAGATAAATCATCCGGACAAAACAAGATAGCATTTTCAATACCAATAAAATCTGAATACTTTTTTACTGGATTTTGGAAACGAAATAAATGTTTTTTTTGATGATCCACAATCACCTTTAGTTCTTCTTTTCGATGATTCGATTCCACCGTAGCCTGAACACAAAATTCATTGCAGCCATGCATGATCATACTATCTAACTGATTCGTTCGAAAAGAACGTAAATGACTTAAGAAATAAATAGCTTCAATTAAATTTGTCTTTCCCTGTGCATTTTTTCCATATAAAAAATGAATGCATTTTGGTGAAAAAGAAAAAGACATGGTTTCATAATTACGGAAATGAAAACATGTCAATCTTTCAACATTCATTTCACTTCAATCCTTATTCCATTAGTTTCTACAACATCACCATGGTAGATCTTTTTTCCACGACGATTTTCAGATTCGCCGTTTACTAATACTTCCATGTTTGCTAAATATTCTTTTGCCTGTCCACCACTATAGACAACATCGCAAGCTTTTAGCAATTGGGCTAATGTAATATACTCATCTTTTAGTTCAAATTCCATGAAAATACCTCTTTCCGCACTATAATTATATCATAAAACGTCATAAATATCTATGCGTACAGAGATACCGATATAAAAAGAAACCGTTTAAAATGAATTTAAACGGCATTTTTCTTAATCATAACTACGAATAGGAACTAAAATCATTAAAACCGATGCATCTTCCGGATTTGATACTTTGATTGGCTTCATAAATCCTGAGAATTCAATCAATACTTTTTCACATCCCAAAGCCTTAATTGCATCTAACATATAAGTACCATTACATGTTAATGAAATCTCTTCTCCTTCATATTCACATTTTGTCAATACTTCATCCGAGTTACCAATTTCACTTGAATAAGTTTTAACATGTGTTTCAGCAGTAGAGCATTCCAACTTAATTAAATGTACTTTGTCATTACGAATAAAGTTTGTACGATCAATCGTACCCGCAATCTCATATGAATCAACTAACATTTTCGCAACACTGCTAGTTGGAATAATTCTTTGTACATCTGGGAAAGTTCCATCAATCAAACGAGTCTGAATAATAGTTTTATCAAATACAAACTGTGCCTTTTTAGAATCTGCATAAATATCGATTACATCATCATCTGAAACAGAACGAACAACTTCTGTCAAAGATTTACTAGGAATTGTAATATTGAAATCCTGACTTGAATCTAACTCAATTGTTTTTCTAGCTAAACGGTAAGAATCCGTTCCTGAACAATACAACATATTTCCTTGAGAATTGAAGTTTACACCCGTTAACACTGGACGCTGATCTTTATCACTACATGCGAATGCAGTTTGCGAAACAATGGATTTTAAATCAGTTGCCTTTAATACAAAATGATGATTAGGTTGAGTAAAATCAATATCTGGATATTCATTAGAACGAATACCATTTAAATTAAATTGACCATTATCACTAGATATACGAACTAAAGAATAATCAATAACTTCAATTTCGATATTTTTACAATCTAATTTACGCACAATCTCTAGAAGATATTTAGAATCAATAATGATAGATCCTTCTTCTTCAATATCTAAATTATTCAATTCACCAGGAACAATAACAGTACGAATGGATATATTTGAATCACTACCAGTTAAAATCATTGAACCATCTTTTAAATCAA
>ERZ507026.1075-NODE-1075-length-9418-cov-3.384706_pt1 | contig 9418 bp, 7 predicted proteins | sample MGYA00512876_ERZ507026 | MGnify/ENA metagenome assembly ERZ507026 | reverse complement strand
GAACGCTCCAATGCCATGGCAAAGCCCGATAAGGGAGACCAGCACGACACTGGCGGACGCCACGCGACTGGCCACGGTTCCCTGGATGGCGTTAAGCCAGGAGACAAGCGGCAGACAGTAGGAGATGACGATGAACACACAGACGATATACCAATGTTGCGGGCTGAAATCCTGAATTTGCCAGAACAGCAAAGCCCCGACAGCGGCGCCAACCAACATGGCGCCTTGCAACGACGCCAGTTGGAGCAGATGCGATTCATGGTGCCGGAAGCCTGTGAATGCGGTGACCGCCAATCCCGCAACAGCGATCGCCAGCCATAGCCATCCGACGGTCTGACCGATATTAATGAATTTGGCCTGGTAGGAAGTGAATATCGTCCATGCCTGGTATGCGACGGATTGGTTGCCGAACAGGGATTTCCGGAGGAATCCGGGGAACGGAACCAGACAGACTAGCGTCGTGGCGCCTATGGTCAGCATGGCGCGAACCAGCGTGGAGAACAGGTCACGTCGGTTGTTCGCGACGGTGAGCGCGATTCTGCATCCCCAATATATGATTGCGGTGACGGCCAGTCCCAGACAGGCATAGATAAACCAACGGCGGAGCAGGAACGTTCCCGCCAAACCGATGCCAAGCATGATACGGAGCGGTACCGAATGAAGCATGTGGGAATCGAACACGCCGGCCAATACGATGACAAATAACAATAGGACGACGACGTCATCATATCCGATGAGAACGGGACGGATGAATGCGGAAAGACAGAGGATGCCGGCATAGATGGTGACGAGGACCATTGTTTGACGCTGCGTGGATGCCGCCGCATGCATGTATACGAACATGGTGATGATGAAGCTTGCTGGCAATAGGAACAATATCGTAAGGACGAAGAAGGTCGCTGTCCATTGCGGGGCAAGACGCGTAGGTAGTGCCGCGACCCAACTAAGTAGGTCGTTGTAATCGGAATTGTTGATGGACCAATAGACGTCTTTTATCGTGTGTACGAGGGATGTGGAGGTCTCCGCGTTGAAGCGGATCGTCATGGACCAATAATTGATTCGGTCCCATGTGGGGTAGTAATGGTACAGCGAGAAGTACCAAGCGTAAAACACGGCCGCCGTGATGGATGCCGCAGCAATCGCTGCAACGCTTTTGGCACGAAGGGACCGTATTGCCGACCAAAGCGATGTTAAGCGTAGCATGCCGATGCAAACCCCGTAGAAGCCGCATATTCCAAGCAACTGGACGGCGAACGAGCGAGTTGGAGGAATAATCAGCAACACGCACCATATGAGGATGAGCGCCGCGGCTACGCAGCAGGATACGCGGTGCGCGGCAATCGCTGGTGGGATGTTGCGCTGAATCCGCTGTTTATTCTTCATGGTTCTTCTTTCTTGAAGCGGTATTGCTGCTGAATATTGGTATGAGTGTTTTGATGTGGTCGGTGATGGCTTTGTTGATTGGCGACAGAATTAACGTGCCGATCAGCAGAAACACCATCGCATGGGTCCTGGGCAGGGACCAGACATTGACCAGTACCAATGTCTTCAGTAGGAAGGTGTGGGTGAGGAATATCTCAAAGGATATGGTGCCCAGCCATACCAAGGGTTTGCTTGCAATACGGAGCTTGAAATTCCAGGAGATTACGGCACAGCAGAAGAGCAGTGCCGCAGGGATGCCGGCAAGGACCTGGCCTCGATAATTCAGCAGGAATGCGGGCATAAAGAGCACGGTGGACGCGCAACCAGTCCATGCCCAGTAGCGTTGCAGCAGATGTTCGGCCGTCTGCCGGTATTGGGCGAGAAACGTGCCGGCGGGGAAACACAGCAAAGTGTTCCACCAGTATTCGGATAAGCCGATCTGCAACAGCCATGACCGCTAGAACGGTAAGCAATGCTAGGCGGGCGTTCGGGGTCAGCTTGTCCGGCAGCCAGGCGATGAAAAGCAGTACGTAGAGCAATAACTGTATTTTGATGTACCACGTATCCCAGCCAGGCAAGGAGAATGTGATGAGTCCCCATAGACTGGGGATAATAGGTTGATGGCTCAACAATTCACAGATCAACGCCATGGCTTCCGCGACATAGAAGATTAGCAGCAGACCGATGATGCGTTTGGCGATCCATGCCATTTTCCATGTGAACGATCGTTGCATATGGGATATTGACAGCATGTTGCCGTATCCGGAAAGGAAGAAGAACAATCCCACGGCCAGATAGCCTATGAAGAAGTTCATGAGATAGAGCGTCAATGGCAATGCCGAATCAAGACGTTGGCCTAGGTGATGAATGACCACGATGAGGATTGCCAGACCGCGGAGCGATGTGGTTTGCTCTTTGGACATGAATGCGCCATGTTCATGTCCTCGCGTATGTATGCCGGAAACCAGCATAATCGAAAAAATCAGTACCAGTGCGGAATATAACCACATAAGCGATGAGTCCTTCCAAACGCTAAGCGGGTTTGCGGATTGTCGGTGACTTTATTCAGATTCCATGTGTTGCGGTGTGCAGGTGATGTCAGGGTCTGCTTCGTCGCATCAGTTTGCGTAGAATCATCGTTCTTTCCCGTTTCCCGAGCAGCAGAAGCAGGTCTGATGCGAGTGTCAGTAATGCGGTTATCGCGCATGACGTCAGCAGTCCGATCCAATTGCTTTGCGGAATGCTCAACATCGTGTTGGCAAGTGAGCCGAGCGCGGCAGCCAGTATGGTGGAGACAAGATACTGCGCATAAACGCAATAGAACTTCGACCATGGTAGTCGAAGGCAGAGGGCCGCGTATACAGGCACGAAAGTGACGTTCGCGAATATGTCGACGAATTGCGGGATGGCCGCGACCGCGTAAATACCCCAATTGAAGCATTTGACGCAGACTAACGTCGCGGCAAGCGAGAGAACGCCGCATGCCAACCAGCTGAGCGAGTAATTACGTAGTTTGTTCACCAGCAGGGGAACCGCTTGCAATGTACTCGCTATGCCGGTGAAGAAAAAACCGCTCATGGTCAGCATCATCAGCAGATAGATCATGCGAGTGTTCTGTCCGGGCTGCCATAGGGCGATGAATGCCGAGCCATTGATCAATAATGTCACCACGATGATGTTGGTGAATAATCCTGTGATACGCATTCCTGCCTTGAGCTCGCCCAGGAGCGCATCATGGTGTTTCTGGGCATAAAGCTTGGTCTGTTCGGGAGAGAACAAGCCGGAAATAGTGCCTATGAGATTCACTAGGGCGTTGGGAACGACTTGAGCGATGGACAAATAGCCCATATGCAACGGGCTGATGGCGAGATTCGCGATGAGCAGGCTGAGACCATTCTGCAGAATCTGCTGCAACTTGATCACGGTGTTCCAGATGCCGCTGGCCAGCATTGTCCACGTGGCGCGAAGTGAGATGGCCTTCCGGTCGATACGTAGCTCGGGGGTGAGACGAACGGTGAACAGGTAGTTCAATGCGGCCAGAATGATTTGCGCAAGACAAGTGGCCAGACCAACGAACATCACGTAGGTTGGGAATAGCGCAAAACACGCCACCATGACAACGATTCTGACCACGGAAAACGCGATATTGGCCAGACTGGACAGGTACAGTTTGTTCTTGATAAATGTCGCCACGGACAGTATGGAAGACATCGTGGCAACGACGAAATTGAGGTAGACGAAGAAGAACAGCCCTTTGACATCGGTCACCAGGTGGGGGGAGATGTGGATGACATGTTCGAGATTGACGATGAGCGGAACAGCCACCACCGTCAATATCAGAGTCATGACAAAGTTTGCAGCAAGAGTCGAGGAGAAATATGTGTCGGCCTTGCGCTTGTTCCCCTGATGATAGGCGACGGTGATGAATCGTCCAGCGACGGAATTCAAGGCTATGGTGAACAGCGTCGCATATCCCACCATCGTGTTGGCCAATCCCGCAAAGCCGTACGCTTCGGCTCCCACTCTACCGACGATGAACGGTGTGATGACGAAGCCGATGCCCATATTGACGGCAAAGTTCACCAATGAGGCAACGAGATTGATGATGAATTGCTTGTTCTTACTCATATACATTGTTGTGGGAAAGATTAATCATGTTGATATACACTGCAGCTGATGCCGGTGACATCCGGGCTCAGTCTGTCGTTATACGCCGACTGGCTGCTGGTCCGGCTGATTCTATGGTATCGAGGATCGTGGCTGAGTATATCCGGCTGGCCGGTGCCGTTGGTACCGGTGCAATCTACGAAGAGCATTGTGTTGGTATCGGTGTTTTTAGGTAAATCACTGGTGCGAAGGCTTGGCTTGTCAACGGTGTCGATGAGGCTACGGTACTGCTGGTCGGCGTAACTCAGATAGGTCTTGGTGAAAGGATTCCACATTCGGACATCGGCGTTCAGATACGGCAACGAGTTGCTCACCGCATATACCGAGGTGGCATCCCGGACCGGCACGATGACGTCGCTCCCTGTCGATTCGATGTCATCGTGAAGCGTATGGGCGAATTGTGCTCCGATTGAAGTGGTGGTGCGGGAGTCCTGCAGAGCTTTCTGCCATGCGACGCGTGTCTTAGGCACTAGGGTAAGCGCCAGCGCTACAGCCACGCCAATGGTTATTACGCGTTGGACGCGGTTATGGCTGGCGACTCTGTCTCGAGCATCATGAAGCATCAACGTCAAGGCCGCTGCAGCCAGCATCCAGAGCAAAGCGCAGTTTTTCTGGGCGTTGACGCCGAAATAGACGAGATTGATCACCACTGTGACCCATGCCACCGTGCACAGGGAGACGAATGCTGCGCTAAAGCTGGAAGCGATGACGAACAATACGGTACAAATCAATCCTTCCCTGGACAGATACCAGTTCGCCAGAGGCGTGATCTGCGGAGCGTTGCTTCCATCGGGGAAAAGCTCGATCGCAGACAGCAGGGCGCTCAATACAGGCAACAGCAGGGCGGTGTGGTTTTTCCTTGCGTGCAGGGTGTGGTTACGGGCCATGTCGTACAGCCAGACGATGAGCATACCGCCAGCAAAGCCGAAAGCCCACACATGGGTCTGGAAGAGCAGTGCCAGCCATAGCGCATATCGGTAGGGATGCTTGTCCCGATGAGGATAGTCCTTGACGATCAAGGCGCACAACAGGGCCAGGACGCTGTAGGAACGAGCGATCGTGGGAATCTCATACACAAACAGGCAGGTAATGGGGGCAATCAGTTTGACCGCCACCGGGATGTCGGACACATATAGGACCGCCAGCGCCGCGATCATGAGCGCAGCACTGATGATCTGCATCGTGACGTATGGCGCTCCCATTTTGGCGAACGGCATCAGCAACAAAAACCAGAGTGCCGGATGTCCCTCTTCGCGCAGTATGTTGCCAAACAGGTCAGCCAGTGAGGCGTCGCGGGAGATGAGCCATGCTTGCGATTCGTCGCGCCATGGCTCATGCAGCGGTACCATCGCCAATGTCAGCGCGGAATATGCGACGAACATCACAATAAGGGCTACTGGGATGATGCGTGTGACATGGTTCGGTTGAAGGCTGCGATGCCGCGGAGAAGAGGAATGAGGATTGCCGGATTCGTCGCTATCGACGTTCATAAACAATGGTATCCATTCCTTCCACGGTAATAGTACGTATGGGCTTGTACCGGTTATGAAGAATGCGGTCGATGGCAGGCTTCGGCATCGTGTAATACGGTTGCACCACGATGTATTTCGCACGGGCGGTGGCGAACTCCTCACACAGCAGTTTCGTGTAGCTGCTGCTGAACGACGCCTCCCAATCCTGCAGCCATGCGAACCGGTACATCGGTTTCAAATCGTATTGCAGGTATGCGCCAACGAGCACGTTATAGAGGACTATGTCGCCATGGGCCTCTTGGATGACCTGTTCCAATTCCGGTTCATCATACGTTGGCTCCGACCAGATGAGCTTGTTGTCCACTTTGGCCTGGTATCCGCACAGCAAGGCCATGACCAGTCCCAACGCCACCAGCGTCTGCCAGTGCATGTGGATGTGTTGCTCGGCGTACCGGCATGCACCACCCAGAAGAATCGGCAGGAAGATGGCCACCACCGCGGCGTAATGCTGGTATGGGCTGATGTTGAAGAACAGCGCGATGAACAAGATGCCGGATATCGCTATGGTCCAGTCAAGAGGACTGCAGTGACGCTCGAGCAGCATGTGCGCCAAGGATACGAGCACCATTGCGCAAGGCAGGCATAATATGAGCACGATGGTGTTGATCTGCGAGGAGAGTAGGCTTTCAGAATTGCCCGCGTAGCTGATGTTGAACAGCACCGTGCCGTATACAAAATCATAGAACGCGTGATGCGCCGCGAAGTACACGCAGAACGGTATCAGCGGCAGTGCGACGCCGACGATGAACGACAGCACGCATTTGAGCAGTGCCGTCCACTGGTTCCACCGGAGGAGCATGATGGCGATGACCAGCACTCCGACACATACGGATAGCGCGTTGGTCAGACGGGACAGCAGACAGACGCTGAACGACAACCCGTATACGAAGGGATGCCACCACGGCACCACGGACCCGTGATTATTGTCGCACTGTTTGAACCAACGTACGGCGATCAACAGGGAAACGGCGAGGAACGGCAGACAGAGGGGCTCGATCAGATCCCAAGAAGGAGCGCAGAGAATGCCGATCCATACTGCGGAAATCCAGGCTATCATCACTGCTGTGGCGGTGCCATGCCGTTGGGGAGTGAATTCCCGAGCAAGCAGATATAACATATTCACGGTGACGGCGGCCCAGACAATGGTGAGCAGGAAGATACCCAATGAGGATCCCGTGAGTTTCCATCCAAGCATATTGAACAGGAAAATCAGAGGCCCTTTTTGATCCCAGAAATTCACATATGGGATGCCGCCCTCGGCCCACATTTTGCCGGTGAGTTCGAAGATGTACTGATCGGAGTACCACGTTTCGAGCACGCAGGGATAGATGGGAGAGAGGATGTCCGTAAGCGTGATAAGCACTGCGGCGAACACCGAGTTCAGTGCTATCGGGACCACATAGGCATAACTTGGTCGGAATCTGGTTGATACGGTCATTGGAACCGCTTGCTTGACTGATGAAACAGACATTGGTATTTCCTTGGAATCGAAATGGGCATCTCAGATCGCGTGTGGGATGCGTTGATAGATGCGATACGTTCCTACCTCGTCGGTAAGGGAGCGGATAAGCCGGTACTTCGTTTTCAATGTGTCGGTAATTACCGGTGTCAGATTGCCGTACTGTTGCACCACAAGCATCTCGGTACGGGGCTGCGCATAGGAATCAACAATCTTGGTTCGTAAATCATCGCTGAATTCGGCCTGCCAGTCTTGGAAGACCGCGTAAGGATAGACGGGTTTCACATCATTAAGCGTATATGCCAGCGCATTCATATTGTAGAACGCTATGGAGCCATGGGACTGCTTCGCTAATCGGGCGACCCACGTATTATCGAATTCCGGCCAGGCCTCGACCTGATGGGTGCGCAACCCCGCATAGCCAAACAGTAAGGATACTACGCATGACAGCGCCACAAGACGCGGCAGCTGATGATGCAGAACATTGGTGACCGGTGCCAACACCAAAGGCAGGAAGACCACGTCAATCACCGTGTAATGAAGGTAGGATCCGGTCGGGATGGCGAACATCTGGAAGAATAGAGCCGCGAACACCAGCGAGCCGAGTACGAGGAAAACCGAGTCGCACGTGAAAGCCTTGCGGCGTATTGAACGGATGATGCCCGTGAGCAGCATCGCAGCGGGAACCGCGAACACCAAGGCAAGTGTAGAGACCCCAGAAATTCCCGACGCAGCGTTCAATCCACCAGCATAATGCAGGTTGTACAGCACCGTGCCGTACATGAATTCATAGAACACACCATGCGCGGCAAAATACACCGCGAACGGGATGAAGAACGTTGCCACGCCAGCCAAAAACCCCAGAATGCAGGTGCCTAGGTTTTTCCAAGTTTTTCGCATCAGCATCAACACGGTCAATACCAGCACGCCCACGCACACTCCTGCGGCATTGCTCAGGCGGGTCATGAAGCATACGCCGAACGCCAGTCCGTGAACGTATGCCCACGTGCCGGGAATCCGCCAGACGTCACGGTTCGTGGGATGGTCCTGATAGGCGAATAGGGAACGCATCATGAGCCATGCGCTCGCAGCTAGGAACGGTAGACAGAACAGTTCGGTCATATTCCAAGATCCGGGCAAGCATACCGCGATCCAAAACACGCAAATCCATAGCGTCAGCGCGTCGGCAGCGTGGGAGTAAGCGAGTCTGCCATCACCGGAGGGACGTTCGTGGTCGTGTACGGTGCCGATGGATAGCCAAAGGAACCACATCGTAATGAGCAGGAAAATGCACTCGACGATGACGATGCCGTACCCGTTGCCGGTGAGCTTCCACCCGAGCATGTTGACGAAGAAGATGAAAGGTCCCTTTTGATCCCATATGTCACGATATGGGACGCCGCCCTCAGCCCACACCTTGCCGGCGAACTGGAAGAAATCCTGGTCGGGCATCAGATGCAGATTCGCACGATGCGCGGGCGAGAACAAGTCAAGCAGAACAACGGCTGCAATGGCGGCCGCCGCGTTAAGCATGATATGCAATGGTGTGTTCTTGGGACGTTGCGTGGTGTGCGGGAAGCTGATGATGGTCATATGTTTTCACCTCTCCGTATCGGTTTGGCTGGAATGCCGACCACAGTGGTGTTCTTATGCAGTACGGAGCGGGTGACGACGGCTCCGGCTCCGATGATCGTTCCATCCGCTATCGTCACGCCGCCGATGATGGACGCTCCGACACCAATGTCAATATCGTCTCCCAAATGAGGCGCCGCGAAATCTTTGGCCGCGTTCCCTATGCAATTGGCGCCGTGCAGCACACAGTTCTTGCCGATTCGCGCGTCTCCATTAACGACAATGTTGCCGTAATGGTACAGCCGGAGCCCCTCGTCGAAGATATTTTCGGAAATCTCTATGCCAAGACGGCTTCCTAAAAGGTTTTTCCTCCTGCGCGCCCATAGAAACATCGCGTAATGAAGCGGGGTCCTATGCCGGTTGTTGTACCGGTATTCACATACTCGCAAACGTTTCTGGAAACGCCATATTTGAGCTCTTGGATCATCGGTGAGATATGCGATGAACGTATCCAGGCGGCCGCCGTACAGGTAAGCGCTCCGTTCCGTGGATAGGAAGCGGCGTAGGTCTTGTTTTGTCTGAATCACTGCATGTCCTTATGACGATTGTGGCCTTCTCATGTTCGTTTGGGGAGTGCGGAAAATGGCCGGAGGGAAGACGTTCGATTGACTTTGCGCGGCTATATCTCGGTTTCAATGGCATACCGCGGACGGTGCTTGGCTTCCAGATAGATCTTTCCTACATATTCGCCGATGATTCCCATAGA
>ERZ507026.1072-NODE-1072-length-9434-cov-4.586203_pt1 | contig 9434 bp, 8 predicted proteins | sample MGYA00512876_ERZ507026 | MGnify/ENA metagenome assembly ERZ507026 | reverse complement strand
TATCACTTCTTGCGATCAGATTGCAGGAAGAATACAGTGTCATCGGAGAATGTACACTGTCCGTCAACGTGATCACTGTTGCTTTTCTATTACTTGCAAATTCCAGTGCTTTCAAAGTACGCATCGAATATCTGGGAAAGCTGATCCCGATCACCACATCATCCTCGCTGACACGGATCAGTTGTTCAAAAATCTCACTAGAACTGTTCGTATTAACCGCTGTCACATTCTCACAGATCAGATTCAGATAAAAACTTAAGAAACTTGCAAGTGGCGAACAGCTTCGTATCCCGATCACATAGATCCTCTTTGCTTTCAGGATCGTATCTACCGCCATCTCAAATGCTTCATGATCAATTGCTTCCATCGTAAGCTTGATCTTCTCAATATCCGAATGCAGAACCGATGTCAGAATCTCCCCCTGGCTGATCCGTCCATACGTCACTTCCATACGCTGGATGGAATTCAGCTTCATCCTCACCAGTTCTCCCAGAGCTTTCTGAAATTCCGGGTATCCGTCATATCCAAGGGCCGTCGCAAATCTCACCACCGTCGATTCACTGACACCGACCTCTCCCCCCATCTTCGCAGCTGTCAAAAAAGCTGCCTTATCATAATCCTCACGGATAAAATCCGCCAGTTTTTTCTGTCCTTTGCTGAATTTGTGATATCTTTCATCGATCATCTTCAGCAGTTCATTCTTTGCGCTCATGCGATGTACCTCTTTTTCAAACAATGGTTTTATTATATAGCTTTGTGGGGGAATAGTCAATCGGATGTCGGGTGTGTGGGGACGGGAGATGTGGAGGTTTGGGTGGATGGGCGCTTATGGACGGGAAGAAGATGTAACAAAGAAAGCTTGGGTAAAATCAGGCACCGAATACATTCGGCGAGAAATCTGATGATTTCTCACCTCAGGTATTCTTTCGCTCTGTGCCTGTAGCACAGAGCAAATCCTGATTTTACCCAAACTTTCTTTTAACATCTTCTATTCCCGCCAACGGATGCCCATCCACCCAAACCTCCACATCTCCCTCAGCCATACACTCCGACAACCGAAAGTGAATTTACTGTTACCACCAAGCTATTGGGGCTCCGCCGGAAAACGTTTTTCAGCTCGCTTTTTCCACTACTTTCTGAGAAGCCATACTCCCCGCTATCCTCCGTATATTTTCGCGAACAGCCAAGTGTAGAAGTGCCTGGTTTCATGCATTCGCAGGGTGCTTTGCAAGGAGTTGGTGAAAAAAAGACGATAAAATAAGATTTGGGATGTGCTACAAGCACATCCCAAAAGAATACCTGAGGCGGAAAATCATCAGGATTTTCCGTCCGAATGTATTCGGTTCTTATCTTATCGTCTTTTTTCGCTTACGCCTTGCAAGCCCCCGAAGTCGCATTGAATCAGGAACTTCTACACTTGACGTCCCCGAAAACCTATACAGGATAACTACCATTCTCCGTATCCGCTACCGTCGCATCCACCTTCGTCTGCTGTGCCTCTCTATACTTAAAGAACTCAACAGCAACCTGTGGGAACAGAGCATAAGACAGTACGTCTTCATCCTGCTGGATCCACTGTTCGCATTCTTTGCGGAGTGTATCTAATTCGTCCGGAATCAGGTCTGCAGGACGGCATGTGATGATCTCAGGATCGTCTCCAAGTACTTTCTTGATTACGTCTGGATTCATCGGTTTTACTGTCTGTCCGTATTTTCCACTTAAGAGGTCTTTTGTCTCTTTTGTAGCAACTTTGTAACGTTCTCCCATCAGTACGTTAAATACAGCCTGTGTACCAACGATCTGTGATGAAGGTGTTACAAGTGGTGGTTCTCCAAGGTCTTTACGTACTCTTGGCACTTCCTCAAGTACATCGTAGAACTTGTCTTCAGCACCCTGCTCTTTTAACTGTGATGTCAGGTTAGAAAGCATTCCGCCTGGTACCTGATACAGAAGAGTCTTGATGTTAACACCAAGGTTCTTTGGATTTAAGAGTCCGCTGTCAAGAGCTTCGTCACGGATTGGACGGAAATAGTCAGCGATCTCTGCCAGAAGTTTCTGGTCTAATCCTGTATCATAAGGTGTTCCCTTGAATGTCTCAACCATAACTTCTGTTGCAGGCTGAGATGTTCCAAGTGCGAATGGTGAGATTGCGGTATCAATGACATCTACACCGGCCTCTACTGCTTTCATGTAAGTCATAGAAGCAACACCTGATGTGTAGTGTGTATGAAGCTGGATTGGAAGATCTACAGCTTCTTTCATTGCTCCGATCAGCTCTGTTGCCTTATACGGTGTCAGAAGACCAGCCATATCTTTGATACAGATAGAGTTTGCACCCATCTCTTCAATCTTCTTGGCAATGTCTACCCAGTAATCTAGTGTATAAGCATCACCTAAAGTGTAAGATAATGCGATCTGAGCTTCTACTTTTTCTTTGTTTGCAGCCTTAACTGCTGTCTTCAGGTTACGAAGATCATTTAAGCAGTCAAAGATACGGATGATGTCGATTCCGTTGGCAGCAGATTTCTGTACGAAATATTCTACCACATCATCTGCGTATGGACGATATCCTAAGATGTTCTGTCCACGGAATAACATCTGAAGTTTTGTATTTTTGAATCCATCACGGAATTTACGAAGTCTTTCCCATGGATCTTCTTTTAAGAAACGAAGAGATGCATCGAAGGTAGCTCCACCCCAGCACTCTACGGAATGATACCCAACCTTGTCCATTTTATCAACGATCGGGAGCATCTGCTCTGTTGTCATACGGGTTGCGATCAGAGACTGATGCGCATCACGCAGGATCGTTTCTGTAATCTCTACAGGTTTTTTTACTATATCTGCCATTTTCTTTCCTCCTAATTATATATCGCTTAAATTCCTACGCCAAAGATTGCCATAAATGTTCCGGCAGCTACGGCTGTACCGATAACACCCGCAACGTTTGGTCCCATAGCATGCATCAGAAGGAAGTTTGTCGGGTCTGCCTCAGCTCCGACCTTCTGTGATACTCTGGCTGCCATTGGAACTGCAGATACACCGGCAGAACCAATCAGTGGATTAACCTTACCATGTGTTGCAACACACATCAGTTTACCGAACAGTACACCTGCGGCTGTACCAAATGCGAATGCGATCAGACCGAGAATTACGATCTTAATTGTATCCATATTAAGGAATGCCTCAGCACTTGTTGTTGCTCCTACGGATGTTCCAAGCAGGATAACTACGATGTACATCATTGCATTGGAAGCTGTCTCTGTTAACTGTCTTACAACTCCAGACTCACGGAACAGGTTACCAAGCATTAACATACCAACCAGTGGTGCTGTTGTAGGAAGAATTACACACACAACGATCGTAACGATGATTGGGAATAAGATCTTCTCAAGCCTGGAAACAGGTCTTAACTGTTCCATCTTAATCTTACGTTCTTTTTCTGTTGTCAGAAGCTTCATGATTGGTGGCTGGATAATCGGTACCAGTGACATATAAGAATATGCTGCTACTGCGATTGGTCCAAGTAAAGCTGTCTGCTGTAACTTACCTGCAAGGAAGATAGAGGTAGGTCCATCAGCTCCACCAATGATTGAGATCGCTGCTGCCGCTTTGTCAGAGAATCCCATAGCCATCGCTCCAAGGTATGCTGCAAAGATACCAAACTGAGCAGAGGCACCAAGAAGGAAGCTCTTAGGGTTAGCGATCAGTGGTCCGAAGTCTGTCATCGCTCCTACACCCATGAAGATCAGGGAAGGGAGGATTGACCACTCATCCAGTTTATAGAAGTAGTAAAGCAGTCCGCCTGTTCCATTTGCCGCATCTTCTGCATGAAGCATGATGTCCGGATAAATGTTAACCAGTAACATACCGAATGCGATTGGAACAAGAAGCAGAGGCTCGAATCCGTGTCTGATTGCAAGATAAAGGAAAACACATGCAACCGCGATCATGACTACATTGCCCCATGTAAGACTGAAAAACGCCGTCTGATGCACGAGGTTTCCTAATGTTGTCGTTATATATTCCATTTTTTAACCTCCAGTCGTGTTAGATAAACACCATATAAATGATGTTAGTTCAATGTAGCAAGAACAGCGCCTGAATCAATTGCATCGCCTACTGCTACATCAATGCTTGCAACGGTTCCGTCTTCCGGTGCTACAACTGGGATTTCCATCTTCATAGCCTCGATGATGACAACTGCATCACCCTTCTTTACAGCCTGACCTACATTTGCTTCGATCTTGAATACCTTTCCTGCTGCTCCGGCTTTTACTTCGATGGATCCGGCTCCGCCTGCAGGTGCTGCCTTTGGTGCTGGTGTTGCCGCAGGCGCTGCCTTCGGTGCTGCTGCAGGTCTTGCTACTGGTGCTGCACCTGCTCCGTTTTCTTCTACTGTTACATCATATACATTGCCATTCACTGTGATTGTATAATTTTTCATTGAATTCATCCTCCTAATTAATTATGCGTGCCACTTATTTGATGGACGACGCTTGATGCTTCTTACTACGAAGCCGTCTGTGCTTCCACCGGCTTCTGCTTCATAAGCAGCGATCGCTGCGGAAATAACTGCTGCCAGTTCATCATCATTCGATGCTTCTTCTACTACAGGTGCTGCAACTGCTGCCGGAGCCGGAGCTGCTTCCTGTGTGCTTTCTGCTTTTCCTTTGTTCTTGAATTTTTCTTCAAGTGCAGGAATGTATTTGAACAGGGAGATCAGAATTGAGATAAAGATCAGGATTACGAATACGGTACCCATTCCAAGGATTGTATTCAGTCCTGCTTTTTCCATGATCTCACCGATGCTGTAATGTGCATCGATCGTTGTACTGTCCAGATAAAGGTCCTCATCAAAAACAAATGTAATGTCTGCATCACGGTCTTTGAATTTTGCACTGGTCGTTACTTTCAGTTCATCAGAGGATGGTTCGAATTTGTAATCACCGTGGCTTACATATTCCCCACACTCTTTTGTTCCCTGCTGCCATGCATCCAGAGCTGCAAGGAAACTATCTTTTGTAAATGGAACACCCGCCTGGTTCAGCTGGGACTCGATCTGAAAATCTGTCATCTTGTTCCACTGTTCGATAGTATCTGCATCTGCACTGTTGCAATACTCGATCAGAAAATCTGTTGCCTGTGTGATCGTTGATTTATCATACTGAAGATTTTCTTTCTTACTTCCGCAAGCGGTAAAGCAGAGCATTGCGACAAGCACACAAAGTAATACGCTTAATTTTTTCTTCACTTTGCCTCACCTCTCTAAACCGTACCGTGTTTCTTTACCGGACGATCCTCTCTTTTTGTGAATAACATCTCGAATGCGCCGATCACATATTTTCTTGTATCTGCTGCTTCGATGATTGTATCCACATATCCTCTTTTCGCTGCTGATAATGGGCTTGACTGCAGATTCTTATATTCTGCTGCTTTTTCTCTGATTGTTGCTGCATCAGCGTCTGCATACATGATCTTGGCTGCCTGGTTTGCGTCCATCATTCCAATCTCTGCTTCCGGCCATGCATATACCATATCTGCTCCGACTGCTTTGCTGTTCATTGTCACATACGCACTTCCGAATGCTTTACCGATTACAACATTTACCTTCGGTACTGTTGCATCTGCAAATGCATAAGTAAGTTTTGCTGCTGATTTTGCAATACGTTTCTCATCGTATTCGCTTGCTGTAAATCCGCTTACATTTGTAAGTGTCAGTACAGGGATGTTGAATGCATCACAGAACTGTACGAATTCTGCAGCCTTTTCAGCTCCGTCAGCAGAAAGAGAGCCGTCAAATTCAGCCTCTACTTCAGCTTCTTCGTTATATACTTTTGAACGGTTTGCAACTGCACCTACAGTCATACCATTCAGTTTGATGAATCCTGCCACCATATCTTTTGCATATGCTTTCTTCACTTCGCAGAAGATGTTGTCATCAGAGATCATTGTAAGAGCGATCGCTGTGTCTTCTTTTGCATTAGCAAGGTCTGCACATACACGGTTCAGATCATCGTTACATTCTTCATAAGAAGAATCCTCTTCGTTGTTGCTTGGTAACATGCATACGAGAGAACGGATATCTGCAAGAATCTCTTCTTCAGATCCGATTCCGTCTACAAGACCGGTTGTCTCACTCTGGAATTTTGCGGAAGATGTATCACATTTAGAAATGTCATTTCCCGGAATTGCATTTGGAGTATTGGTAAATAATTTACCATTCTTTGTCTCCATGAATGTGAAATCTGTCAGAGCAGGTACGATAGAAAGTCCACCGCCACATGTTCCGAAGATTGCTGTGATCTGAGGAATCACTCCGGAAGCCATTGACTGTTTCTGATAAAGTTTTCCAAATGCCTCTAAAGCATCTGTAGCTTCCTGCAGTCTGAATCCGGCGCAGTCAACCAATCCGATGACCGGTGCTCCCATCTTCATTGCCATATCGTAGATATTAGAAATCTTCTTTGCATGCATCTCACCGATCGCACCATTTAAAACAGTAGCGTCCTGGCTGTATACGTATACCAGATTTCCATCGATCACTCCATATCCGGTGATAACACCGTCTGCTGGAGTTTCTTTTTCCTGCATGTTAAAATCAGTTGTTCTTGCTGTTACAGCTCCACCGATCTCAACAAAACTGCCTGCATCAAGTAAACTGTTGATTCTCTTACCTGCTGCATTGTCTGCTGCCATGTTGCCCATAGTCTAGCCCTCCATTTTCATTATTTTAAATTGGGTTTTTCCTGATTCTTGTATCAAAAGTAAAACCAAATTTCTTCCGATTATATTATACTGTTTTTGACACTTTAGCGCAATACCTTTATATTGTTTTTTGTTAAATACTTGACGAGTCGTTTCTTCCTATTAAAATGGCATTAAAATCTTACATTTCCGTGTCAAAAGTCAACCTTTTTGTCATCTATAGTTAACTTTTAAATATGCATTTTTCTGAAATAATATACTGTATTTCAGTATCTGCAGAACCTGCCACTGGCAGCCTCTTCCGAACGCCTGGCGATTAAAAAAAGCCATGTGTATATCCGTACATCTATGTACACACATGACCTTTTTGTCTGTTTTATTTCTGTTCTATGTTCAAAAATCAGCTTTAAAACTTCTTTACTTTCTTCCGTTTCATATTCTTGCACCTCGTCAGAAGGAACTCCGCCAGCTCGTCTGTATTATTTCCTTCCAGCGCAGTCTTTGGAAATCCGATCATCGCTCTCGCCGATCCGACCGTCTCGGGATCTGCCTTCACAACTACACCGAATGCCTCTTTCGTCTCCAGGATCTTGGTAACATCTTGGTACGAAAATGATCTTGTCTTTTTCGCAGTTACACTGTCAAAGTGATCATCAAAAAAGTGGATTTCGGAACTCACCGGTCCACCGTTTAATCTGCATCGTCTGTCAAACTGATCTTCTGCATCCCCGACCGCCGTTGTCGATAACACCTTTCTCCAGATTGTTCTGTTCAGTATCACTGCCGCAACAAATGCCAGTGCCCAGACTACAATATACTTAATGACAAAAAAAGTCATTCCTCCCGGCGTACCGCCTCCCGGGTTTCCATATTCCCACATAAAATAGAACACAAGCGGTCCCATCACTGTCATCACGAACTTAATCGTAATATCACTGCTGTCCACTCGGAAAAGTTCGCAGATCTGCTTCAACGTATTCTGTGACTCTTTATATGCCACACGGTAATAATTCGCCATATCATTTTCCCCTTTACAAAATCTGTGTCTTATTATATCCTTATATAGTTGATTATTCAAGAAAATACTTTATAATTATTTGTAAATTATCTATAAACTCTTCTATGTGTTCTCTCTATAGGGTTTCTCTATAACCGCTTCTGTTTATTTTTGATTCCTATTATCATTTAGTGATTTTTGCTTACATTTTCCGTCTATATATGGTCGTTTTATTACATATCAACATATATATTCCTAACAAAATATAAAAAACCTTAACTTTTTCTTAAACAATCAGTTGTACTTTAGTCTGGTTTGTGATAAGATTAACTACGTTGAGAGTTTTAAACATGAGAGGTTTTTCCTCGTATTGTTAAAACCAAAGAAAAATTTCATATTGGAGGGTGAATCTCATGGAGAACACTAAGAAAAAATTACCATTTGGTTTCTATGTGTGCTGTCTGACTTATTCTTTTGAAAGACTTGCATACTATGCAGCTAAATGGGGACTTACGATTTTCATCGCAGCCACTGCAGCAAACGGTGGTCTTGGACTTGACAAATCCGTTGGTGCTGCAATGAGTTCTAACCTGGTAGCATTTACTTATATCACACCTATCATCGGTGGATATATCGCTGACCGTTGGATTAGTCCTCGTATTCTTGTTCCTGTTGGTGAGATCCTTATGGGTCTTGGTTATCTGTGTGCATGGAGAGCAACAGAGGCTAACGGCATCGCAATGTTATGGGCAATGATCATTCTCGTTTCTATCGGAACTGGTTTCTTCAAAGGAAACGTATCTGGTATCAACGGACGTCTCTTCCCATTAGCTGATCAGGACGAACTCGACACTGTATTCAACTTACAGTATATGTTCGTTAACATCGGTTCATTCTGCGGAACTACTTTCCTTTCACTGGTTGGTAAGAGCGCCGGATACCGTGCAATGTTCCTTGTCTGCGGAATCTTCCTGTTTATCGACTGTGTATGGTGGTTCATCGGAATGAAATCATTCGGCGATGCCGGAAAGAAACCATTCCTTGTTGACAACCGTACAGAAAATGTTGACAAAGCTGACAAAGAGAAAGACAACGCTCCTCTTACCAAGCTTGAAAAAAACCGTGTGATTGCTATCTGTATCGTAACACTCTTCTCTGGTATTTTCTGGCTGATCTGGTACATGGCTTACATGCCTGTTTACTATGAATTCGGTCCAGTATCAGAAGCAGGACTTGGATGGGCTAACTGGAACATTGGTTCCTTCGAGATGCCTACTGCATGGTTCGACTCAATGAACGGACTTCTTTGTATCATCCTTTGTCCTGTATTCGCAGGAATCTGGGCTAAGATGAGACAGCGTCCACAGGGTGACTGGGGAATGTTCACAAAGACAGCTATCGGTATTATCGTTCTTGGTCTTTGTACAGCATCCATGGTACTTGCAGCTATTATTTCCGGACAGGGAACAAAAGATCCAGTTGGTATCTGGGTAATCATCCTGGCTGCTGTATGTATGACAGTCGGAGAAGTTATCTTCTCACCACTTGGAAACTCATTCATCAGCAAATATGCTCCAAAGAAACTTCTTGGAACTATGCTTGGTGTATGGCCACTGATCATCTTCTTCTCTGGTAAAGCTTATGGACCACTTTATAACTGGCTCGAAAACTTTGATTTCATCAAAGCTTATGGTGCTGTTACAATCATCATCATTGCCTGCGGTGTTAT
>ERZ507026.1064-NODE-1064-length-9469-cov-9.964627_pt1 | contig 9469 bp, 9 predicted proteins | sample MGYA00512876_ERZ507026 | MGnify/ENA metagenome assembly ERZ507026 | reverse complement strand
GAGCACGCGGCTCATACCCGCGATGTCACTGGTTCGAATCCAGTCACCGGTACCAGAGCTTCAGGCGGCGGCTTCGGTCGCCGCTCAGCATATGTAGCAGTAAGTTCTTCCTAAAGGAGGATGGCAATGGCCAAGGAGAAGTTCGACCGTTCTAAGCCGCACGTAAACATCGGTACGATTGGTCACGTCGACCACGGCAAGACCACCACGACCGCCGCTATCACCAAGGTCCTCTCCGAGACCGAGGGCTGCAAGGCTGACTTCACCGCCTTCGAGAACATCGACAAGGCTCCCGAGGAGCGTCAGCGCGGCATTACCATCAACGTTGCCCACATCGAGTACGAGACCTGGGAGCGCCACTACGCTCACGTCGACTGCCCGGGCCACGCTGACTACATCAAGAACATGATCTCCGGCGCTGCTCAGATGGACGGCGCTATCCTGGTCATCGCTGCTACCGACGGCCCCATGGCTCAGACCCGCGAGCACATCCTCCTCGCCCGTCAGGTCGGCGTCCCCTACATCATCGTCTTCCTGAACAAGTGCGACATGGTTGACGACGAGGAGCTTATCGACCTGGTCGAGATGGAGACCCGTGACCTCCTCTCCGAGTACGACTTCCCCGGCGACGACCTGCCGATCATCCGCGGCTCCGCTCTCGGCGCTCTCAACGGTGAGCAGAAGTGGGTCGACTCCATCATCGAGCTCATGCACGCCGTCGACGATTACATCCCGACCCCGGCCCGCGACGACGAGAAGCCGTTCCTGATGGCCATCGAGGACGTTATGACCATCTCCGGCCGCGGCACCGTTGCTACCGGTCGTGTCGAGCGTGGCGTCCTGAAGATCAACGAGCCCGTCGAGATCGTCGGCATCAAGGAGACCCAGACCTCCGTTGCCACCGGCATCGAGATGTTCCGTAAGACCATGGACGAGTGCATGGCTGGCGACAACGTCGGCATCCTTCTCCGCGGCATCAAGCGCGAGCAGGTCGAGCGTGGCCAGGTTCTCTGCAAGCCGGGTTCCGTTACCCCGCACAAGAAGTTCACCGGCGAGATCTACGTCCTCACCAAGGAGGAGGGTGGCCGTCACACCCCGTTCTTCGCTGGTTACCGTCCGCAGTTCTACTTCCGCACCACGGACATCACCGGCGATGTCCAGGAGCTCACCGACTCCAACGGCACCAAGGTTGAGATGGCCATGCCTGGCGACCACATCACCGTCACCTGCGAGCTTATCCACCCCATCGCTATGGAGCAGGGCCTCAAGTTCGCTATCCGCGAGGGTGGCCACACCGTCGGCGACGGCCGCGTGACCTCCATCATCGAGTAGATTTAGTTTCTTTCTCAGCTTGATTACCCGGCGTCCGATTGGGCGCCGGGTTTTCTTTTCCTTCTTCCCATATGTGTTGCAGTTATGTGCAGGAAGGCAAAGATTGCGCAGGTGCTTGACACCAAAAGCGCTTCTACTGTATTGTTTACCACCGCGTCACTCCGAATAAAGACACGGAGATGACAACGTGTTCAGGAGGATTCATGCGTACTCTGGTTACTCTTGCGTGCACTGAGTGCAAGCGCCGCAACTACACCACGGACAAGAACAAGGCAAACAACCCCGATCGCATGGAGTTGAAGAAGTATTGCCGTTGGTGCCGTAAGCACACGCTCCACAAGGAGACCCGCTAAACTTTAGCGGTGGGTCTTCACTCACAGGCCAGTAGCTCCAATGGTAGAGCGGCGGTCTCCAAAACCGTTTGTTGAGGGTTCGAGTCCTTCCTGGCCTGCCAGATTTCACCACCGGCTTTCCCGAAAGGGTTAGCCGGTTTCTATGTACAGAACTATTTAGGGAGATCGCCCATGGCGAACAAGGACCGTCAAAAGAGGAGTGCCCGCAAGGCACGCGCCGATGAGCGCGCCCGCCTTGAGGCCATCCAGGCGTCTTCTGCTCCTGCCGGGGATTCCCAGGCTGCGCCGAAGAAGGCTGAGGCTCCTAAGGCCGTCGCAAAGGCCGAGAAGAACAAGAAGCCCGGCTTCTTTAAGCGCATCGCCAACTGGTTCGGTGACGTCAAGACCGAGATGCGCCGCGTGACGTGGCCCACCAAGGACGAGCTCAAGTCCTACTCCGTGGCCGTCATCGCCATGCTCATCGTCTTCGGCGTTCTCATTTGGCTTGTCGACACCGGTATCGTCGCCGTCCTGGCGGGCTTCACCGGTCTGAGGGGGTAGGCAATGGCAAAGCGTTGGTACGTTATCCACACTTACTCCGGTTACGAGAACAAGGTCAAGACCGACCTTGAGCACCGTATCGAGATCTACGGCCTGCAGGACAAGGTCGTCGACATCAAGATCCCGACCGAGGAAGTCACCGAGCTCAAAGAGGGCGGTAAGCGCGAGACCAAGGAAAACAAGGTTTTCCCGAGCTACGTTCTCGTTCGCATGGAGGTCGACGACAACACTTGGGCTGTTGTCCGCAATACCCCCGGCGTTACCGGTTTCGTCGGCCTCGACGGCAAGCCCACGCCGCTTCGCCGCGATGAGTTCGACAAGATCATGCGTCGTTCTGGAGATCGCTCTGCTCGCTCTACTGAGCCTGCTCCCAAGCGCACCAACATCAACCTCGAGGTCGGTCAGGCCATCAAGGTTGTCTCTGGTCCGCTTGCCGACTTCGATGGCCAGGTTTCCGAGGTCATGTCTGAGTCCGGCAAGGTTAAGGTCCTGCTCACCATCTTTGGACGCGAAACCGCCGTTGAGCTTACCCTCGACCAGATCGCCACGATCGGCTAGAAATCCCGTTCGGACCCGTTCCCGTGAGGGATTGCTTCTCGGGCCGGCGCTTACATAGTTCGTTATCTTCCTACTAAATTCCAGGAGGTTCTCATGGCCAAGAAGGTCACGAAGTTCATCAAGCTCCAGATTCCCGCAGGCGCCGCAAACCCCGCGCCTCCCGTTGGTCCCGCCCTTGGCGCCGCCGGCGTGAACATCATGCAGTTCTGCCAGGCCTTCAACGCTGCCACCAAGGACAAGTCCGGCGACATCATCCCTGTCGAGATTACCGTCTATGAGGACAAGTCCTTCGACTTCGTCACCAAGACCCCGCCCGCGGCCAAGCTCATCCTCAAGGAGCTCGGCATCAAGAGCGGCTCCGGCGTGCCTCAGCGCGACAAGGTCGGCCAGCTCTCCCAGGAGCAGCTCACCAAGATCGCTGAGATCAAGATGCCGGACCTCAACGCCAACGACATTGAGGCTGCCAAGAAGATTGTCGCCGGCACCGCCCGCTCCATGGGCGTCACCGTCGCCGAGTAACTTAAATACACGGCACCACGCGCCCTCACCTGTGGGGGCGCTTATCCAGTAGTGCGGGAAACCGCAGAAGATGTGGGAGGGCGCATGCCCGCTGACCACAGGAGGTATTTGAATGCCTAAGCACGGTAAGAACTACAACAACAGCGCCGCCAAGGTGGACTCCGCCAAGCTCTACACCCCGAAGGAGGCCATGACCCTCGTCAAGGAGCTCGCCTCCGCCAAGTTCGACGAGACCGTCGAGGTTTCCATCCGCCTCGGCGTCGACACCCGTAAGGCCGACCAGAACGTCCGTGGCTCCATCTCCCTGCCCCACGGTACTGGCAAGACCGTTCGCGTCGCCGTCTTCGCCGAGGGCGAGAAGGCCCGCGAGGCCGAGGAGGCCGGCGCCGACATCGTTGGCTCCGACGAGCTCGTCGCCCAGATTCAGAAGGGCGAGATCAACTTCGACGCCGCCATCGCCACCCCGAACATGATGGCCAAGGTTGGTCGCATCGGTAAGATCCTCGGCCCCCGTGGCCTCATGCCGAACCCCAAGCTCGGCACCGTGACCATGGACGTCGCCAAGATGGTCTCCGAGCTCAAGGCTGGCCGTGTCGAGTACCGCGCCGATCGTTACGGCATCTGCCACGTTCCCATGGGCAAGGCTTCCTTCGACGTCGAGAAGCTCGTCGAGAACTACGCCGCTCTCTACACCGAGATCCTGCGCGTGAAGCCCTCCAGCGCCAAGGGCAAGTACGTCAAGTCCGTGGCCGTCTCCTCGACCATGGGCCCTGGCGTCAAGATCGACTCCAGCGTTACCCGCGACTTCCTCGCTTAGTAGCAAAGCTATAGCTTCTATTTGTAGAAGTTGTAGTGTGCTTGACGGACGTCTTGTGCAATGCCAAACTAGGCAATTGCGCAAGACGTCCGTCTTGTGTATACATAGCACGTTCCGCTGCCAAAGATAGCCGGTGCCGAAAGGCTCAAAGGGGAGTACCCGCCTGCCGAGGTGGTCTCAGAGATAGCATCTTCGAGAACCCCGCTTTGGCTGTGCCAGGTGGGGTTCTTTTCTGCGAGAAGGGCCCGCCCAGAAATCGGCGGCTCGTGCCCGGAAGCAGAACACAAGGAGGTGTAATCAATGCCCTGCAAAGCAAACGTCAACATGCTCGACAAGGTCTCCGAGTCCATCGAGAACTCCAAGGGTGTCTTCGTGGTCAACTACCTCGGTCTCACCGTTAAGGAGTCTCAGGAGGTCCGCCGCGCCCTGCGCGCGGCCGGCGCCGAGATGAAGGTGTTCAAGAACAACATCGTCAAGCTCGGTCTCGAGAAGGCTGGCCTGCCCGACATCAGCGAGACCCTCGCTGGTCCGTGCGCCTACGTCTTCTACGAGAAGGACGCCGTCGCCGCTGCCAAGGTGATCAAGGAGCAGTCCGAGAAGCTCAAGAAGATGGAGTTCGTCGCCGGCATCGCCGACGGTACCGCTCTGTCCGCGGAGGAGACCAAGGCCTACGCCGATCTGCCCTCTCACGAGGAGCTCCTGGCCAAGCTCGTGTTCGTCATCGCGAGCCCGCTCTCTGGTATCGCCCAGGTTTGCGCCGGTCCCGCCCGTGGCCTCGCCACTGCGCTCAAGGCCATCGCCGACCAGAAGGAGGCCGCGTAAATTCACGCGCCTGCTTCGAAAGCAAATTTGCACTGCCAGCACCACCACATAAGACACCGGGCGACTCAGAACCGTTGCCCGCTACAAAAGGAGAATTGACATGGCTGTCACCAAGGATGAGATCATCGAGGCCCTCAAGGAGATGCCCGCCCTCGAGCTTTCCGAGCTCGTTCACGAGCTGGAGGACGTCTTCGGCGTCTCCGCCGCTGCTCCCGTGGCTGTTGCCGCTGCTCCCGCTGCCGGCGCTGCTGCTCCCGCTGAGGAGGAGAAGACCAACTTCGACGTCGTCCTCGAGGCTTTCGGCGACAACAAGATCGCTGTCATCAAGGTCGTCCGCGCCCTTACCTCCCTTGGCCTGAAGGAGGCCAAGGAGGTCGTCGAGGGTGCCCCCAAGGCCGTTCTCGAGGGTGCCAAGAAGGAGGACGCCGAGGCCGCCAAGAAGCAGCTCGAGGAGGCCGGCGCCACCGTCACCCTCAAGTAAGTTCGCTTACATTAGGGTTTCGGCATTTGCCATCCAAAAAGGGCCGTGCGTTCGCGCACGGCCCTTTTTTGTGCGGCGTTTAGTCGTTGAATCAAGAGCCTGCTAAAGGCACAAAAAAAGCAGCCCGAAGGTAATCTTCGGGCTACTCATGATTTCTTCACAACTGATCTAGCAGCGAGTTTTCAAATCTGCAGGTAAACGCGCTAGCCCATAAAAAATAAAGCATGAAGAGCCATAAGTCAAGCCTGTACATTGACCAAAACAGGTGCTTCGTCTAAATTATTACGTTGCGACAATTGCCGCCTTCCACCCTTTTGAAGGAGGAAAAGCCTGGTGTCTACCACAAAGACTTCTCTCACCAAACCACAAGGCACTACTGGACGCATGACCTTCAGCAAGATCGCCCCGGCGATGGAGCTGCCGAACCTGATCTCCGTACAGAAGGAGTCGTTCGAGCACTTCATGGGCGATGGCCTCGCAGAGTCCTTCGCTGAGTTCTCCCCGATTGAGAACTCCGCCAAGACCATGCAGGTTCAGTTCGGCGACCATCAGTTCGGCGACCCGGCCCACACCATCGCCGAGTGCCGCGCCAAGGACATCTCCTACCAGGCGCCCCTCTTTGTGGACGTCCGCTTCATCAACAACGAGACCGGCGAGATCAAGGAGCAGCTCGTCTTCATGGGCGATTTCCCGCTCATGACCGACCGTGGCACCTTCGTGATCAACGGCACCGAGCGCGTCGTCGTCTCGCAGCTCGTCCGCTCCCCGGGCGTGTACTTCTCCACCGAGATGGACAATGGCATCCAGGTCCACAAGGCCCAGTTCATCCCCGCGCGCGGCGCGTGGCTCGAGTTCGAGGTCGACAAGCGTGGTCACCTCGTGGTCTCCATCGACCGCAAGCGTCGTCAGTCGGCCACGATGTTCCTGCGCGCCCTCGGCATCGCCGAGACCGATGACGAGATCCTCTCGCTGCTCGGCGACTCCGATATCGTCCGCAACACCCTCGAGCGCGACACCGCGACCACCCGCGAGGATGCCCTTCTTGAGATCTACCGTCGCCAGCGCCCCGGCGAGCCCCCTACCGTGGACTCCGCCCGCAGCCTCATCGACGGCCTGTTCTTCAACCCGCAGCGCTACGACCTTGCGCGCGTCGGCCGCTACAAGGTCAACAAGAAGCTCGGCATCGACGTCGACTCCGCCGATAAGGTGCTTACGCAGGAGGACATCATCGCCTCCCTGCGCTACCTGCTTGCTGTCCGCGCCGGTGACCCCAACTGCCGCCTCGACGACATCGACCACTTCGGCAACCGCCGCGTGCGCACCGTCGGCGAGCTCGTGCAGAACCAGTTCCGCATCGGCATGAGCCGCATGGAGCGCGTCGTTCGTGAGCGCATGGCCTCCCAGGACGCCGACGACATCACCCCGCAGAGCCTCATCAACATCCGTCCGATCGTGGCGGCCATCAAGGAGTTCTTCGGCTCCTCGCAGCTCTCGCAGTTCATGGACCAGTCCAACCCGCTTGCCGGCCTCACCCACAAGCGCCGTCTGTCGGCTCTCGGCCCCGGCGGCCTCGCGGGCCACAAGTCCGGCTCCAGCCGCCGCACCAACGTGCCGACGGCCGTCCGCGACGTCCACAACTCGCACTACGCCCGTATGTGCCCGATCGAGACCCCCGAAGGCCCGAACATCGGTCTTATCGGCTCGCTCGCGCTCTACGCGCACGTCAACGATTACGGCTTCATCGAGTCCCCGTACCGTCGCGTCGTCGACGGCAAGGTCACCGACCAGATCGATTGGATGACCGCCGACGAGGAGGAGACTCACAACATCGCCCCGGCGAACACCCCGTTTGACGAGAAGACCGGCGAGTTCGTCGAGACCGACGCTCACGGCAACCTCATTAAGCCCGAGCGCATCATCGCCCGTACCCGCGACTTCGACGGCTCCTTCGGCGCTCCCGCCCAGGTCCCCGTCGAGGACGTCGACTACATGGACGTGAGCCCGCGCCAGCTGCTCTCCGTGGCCGCCAACCTCATCCCGTTCCTCGAGCACGACGACGCTAAGCGTACCCTCATGGGCGCGAACATGCAGCGTCAGGCCGTGCCCCTGATCCGTGCGCACGCGCCGTTCGTCGGCACCGGCATGGAGTCGCGCGCCGCGCTCGACTCCGGCGAGCTCATCCGCTCGGCCCACGCCGGCACCGTGACCGAGGCCGACGCCGCCCACGTCGTCGTGTACTCCGACGCCTACGGCTCCGAGCGCTACGACCTGCCCAAGTACCAGCGCTCCAACCAGAGCACCTGCATCAACCACCGTCCGATCGTCCACGCGGGCGACGAGGTTGAGGCTGGTCAGCCGCTGGCCGACGGCACCTCCATCGATCACTCCGAGCTCGCCCTCGGCGCGAACCTCACCGTGGCGTACATGCCGTGGGAGGGCTTTAACTACGAGGACGGCATCATCGTCTCCGAGCGCGTGGTCCGCGACGACCTCCTTACCTCGGTGAACATCTCCCGTCACGAGATCGACGCCCGCGACACCAAGCTCGGCCCCGAGGAGATCACCCGCGAGATCCCGAACATGGGCGAGGACATGCTTGCCAACCTCGACGATGACGGCATCATCCGCATCGGCGCCGAGGTCGGCCCCGGCGACATCCTGGTCGGCAAGGTCACCCCTAAGGGCGAGACTGCCCTCACCGCCGAGGAGCGCCTGCTCCGCGCCATCTTCGGCGCCAAGGCCCACGATGTCCGCGACACCTCGCTGAAGATGCCTCATGGCTCTTACGGTCGCGTTGTCGACGTCGTTCGCTTCAGCCGCGAGGCCGGCGACGACCTCCCGCCGGGAGTCAACGAGCTCGTGCGCGTCTTCGTTGCTCAGCGCCGTAAGATCCAGCAGGGCGACAAGATTGCCGGCCGCCACGGCAACAAGGGCGTCGTCTGCAACGTCCTGCCCGTGGAGGACATGCCCTACATGGCCGACGGCACCCCCGTCGACGTCCTTCTTGACCCGCTGGGCGTCCCGTCCCGTATGAACGTCGGCCAGCTGCTCGAGTGCCACCTCGGCTGGGCCGCCGCGCACGGCTGGGACGACGAGTCCACCGACTCCAAGCGCTATGTCCCCGGCCCGATCAACGTCGCCACGCCCGTCTTTGACGGCGCGACCGATGTCGAGGTCGCCGAGGTCCTTCGCCGCACCAACATCAACATGGTCAACAAGGCCATGCAGGAGTACGGCGAGCACATGCGCCTCGACTTCGTCCCGCAGCTCAACGAGCGCGGCAAGACCACGCTCTACGACGGCCGCACCGGCGAGCCCTTCAAAAGCCAGATCACCGTGGGCACCTCCTACATCCTGAAGCTCGGCCACATGGTCGACGACAAGATCCACGCCCGCTCGACCGGCCCTTACTCCCTCGTCACCCAGCAGCCGCTCGGCGGCAAGGCCCAGTTCGGCGGCCAGCGCTTCGGCGAGATGGAGGTTTGGGCGCTGTACGCGTACGGCGCCGCCAACGTCCTGCAGGAGCTCCTCACGGTCAAGTCCGACGACACCAACGGCCGCGTGAAGACCTACGAGTCCATCGTCAAGGGCGAGAACGTGCCGTCCGCCGGCATCCCCGAGTCCTTCAAGGTTCTCGTCAAGGAGATCCGCTCCCTGGCGCTCGACATCCAGCCGATCTCCTACAAGAAGCGCGAGCAGCGCGGCAAGCAGGAGACCCCGGCCCAGGCCGAGGACGCCGTGGACGTCTTTGCCAACATGAACGGCGTCGACGACCTGATCGGCGGCCTCAGCAGTGGCCTCGAGGGCGAGCCCGCCCTCGCAGGCGACGCGAACAGCGATAAGGAGTAACTGTGGCAGACTTCGATACCACCGACTTCGACGCGATCAAGATCTCGCTGGCTAGCGCCGACGCGATCCGCGGCTGGTCTTACGGCGAGGTGAAGAAGCCCGAGACCATCAACTACCGTACCCTCAAGCCCGAGAAGGACGGCCTGTTCTGCGAGAAGATCTTCGGTCCCGTCAAGGACTGGGAGTGCTCCTGCGGCA
>ERZ507026.1058-NODE-1058-length-9497-cov-6.507202_pt1 | contig 9497 bp, 9 predicted proteins | sample MGYA00512876_ERZ507026 | MGnify/ENA metagenome assembly ERZ507026 | reverse complement strand
CTTGAAGCCCGGCAGGTCGATATCCAGCTCATAGGAATTCTCCGTCTCCCGCACGTCTGTCTTCATCAGGTTCTTGCCGTGCTTGCCATACAGCGGGTCACGGCTCTGAGGTACCATCATCCCGAAAGGACCAGAGAAGAAATCATCAAACAAATTCTCACCAAAAATGCTGGGCAACATAAGTCATACCTCCATTCAAAATTCCGGGTACCGGTGTCTCGCCGGCGCCAACTTTTGTCACCGCTTACACATTGTATGCGTTTTCCGTTCCCCGGTGGAGCTCTTTGGCTCTCTCCCTTGGAACAGCTTCATCATAGCACCGTTTTTAGCACTGTCAAGCGGCGAGTGCTAAAGTTCACGAAAGTGCCACCGTTTGTTCACAAAATATCCGAAAAGTCCCCCCTTGCCCCCCAGCCCACCGAAAAATATTGTCCTGGGCATATACAAACGGCCGAAAGTGTGGTATACTTTCATGAGCCAATTTACAAAATGTTCAGGAAGCCGGAAGGATGCCGGGTATAATGGTAATATAGTATATAAATTGGGAGGTTTCCTATGGCACGCAATATTCTGGTGGTCGAGGACGACCGCAATATTTCCGACCTGATCCGGATGTATCTGGAGAAGGAGGGCTTTGACGTCCGCATCGCCTATGACGGCGGCAAGGCCGTGGAGGAGTACGACCGGCAGGCGCCGGATATGGTTCTGCTGGATATCATGCTGCCGGTGATGGACGGCTGGTCCGTCTGCGCCCACATCCGGGAAAAGGCCAAGACACCCATCATCATGCTGACGGCTAAAAGCGAGGTCAACGACCGCATCACCGGTCTGGAGATGGGCGCCGACGACTATCTGGTCAAGCCCTTCGAGATGAAGGAGCTGATGGCCCGCATCAACGCCGTGCTGCGCCGCAGCGAGATCCCTGACGACACCCGCAAGCGTCTGGTGTTCGACAAGCTGGAGATCAATCTGGACAGCTACGAGCTGCTGGTGGACGGCAAGAAGGTGGATACGCCCCCCAAAGAGCTGGAGCTGCTGTACCATCTGGCCTCCACGCCCAACCGGGTCTACACCCGCAACCAGCTGCTGGACGAGGTGTGGGGCTTCGACTACTTCGGTGACTCCCGGACAGTGGACGTCCATATCAAGCGCCTGCGGGAGAAGATCGAGAATGTCTCCGACCAGTGGGAGCTGAAAACCGTGTGGGGCGTGGGCTATAAGTTTGAAGTGAAGTGATGGCAGAGCGCAAGAAACGGTTCAGCGGGCTCTACTGGCAGCAGTTCGCCCTGACCGCCGGCATGGTGATGCTGACGCTGCTGCTGCTGGGCGTGTCCTTTTTCGCCCTGAGCTATAACTATAACTTCACCGAGCGGCGGGACGAGCTGCAGGAGCGGGCCAGTCTCATTGCTCAGGTGTCCGTGGACTACCTGAAGTCCGGCGGCCAGACGGAGGATGAAAACCTCAAGCGCTTCATCAGTCTGGGCAGCGCCATGACCAACGCCGAATTTCTGGTGTGCAACGACAGCGGCTATGCCCTGCTGACGGCGGACCAGCGGCTGGGGGGCAAGGTGGTGGCCATCCCGCAGGAGATCACGCAGGAGGTTCTGACGGGCAGCGGCCTGTATCAGGGCCGCAGCAGTCTGGGCGGCGCCTACACCTCCAAACAGTTCGTGGTGGGCGTCCCCGTTCAGGACGGCGACCAGACCATCGGCATGGTGCTGGCGGTGATGAACGCCCGCTCCGTCATGGGGATGTGGCGGTCCTTCATCAGCCTGTTCCTCATGACCTCCGCCATTATCCTGCTGCTGGTGTTCATCGTCACCTCCCTGACCTCCATGCGGCAGATCCAGCCCATCCGGGAGATGGTGCAGGCCACACGGGCCTACGCCGCCGGGAACTTCGACGTACGGATGCAGGATGCCGACCGGGGCGATGAGATCGGCGAACTGGCGGCGGGCTTTAACAACATGGCGGACTCTCTGGCGGAGACGGAGCGCCAGCGCCGGGACTTCATCGCCAACATCTCCCATGAATTAAAGACCCCCATGACCTCCATCGCCGGCTACACCGACGGTATTCTGGACGGCACCATCCCACCGGAAAAAGAACGCAAGTACCTGCAAATTATCTCCGACGAGAGCCGTCGGCTCAGCCGTCTGGTGCGCCGGATGCTGGATATCTCTCAGATCCAGTCGCAGGAGATGAAAAAAGAGGACTTCGACCTGTGCGAGAGTATGCGTCTGGCGCTGCTGTCCATGGAGCAGAAGATCACCGACCGGGAGTTGGACGTAGAGGCGGACATCCCGGAGGAGCCTGTGATGGTGGAGGGCGTCAACGACCTCATCACGCAGGTCATTTACAACCTGCTGGAAAATGCTACCAAGTTTGCCGCTCCCCACTCATCCCTGTATCTGGGGCTGGCCGTCCATGGGGAGAAGGCCGTGGTCACGGTGCGCAACGTCGGTCAGACCATCCCCGCCGAGGAGATCCCCCTGCTGTTTGAGCGCTTCCACAAGTCCGACAAATCCCGCAGCGAGGATAAGGACGGCTACGGGCTGGGCCTGTACGTGGTAAAGACCATCCTGTCTCAGCACAAGGAGCAGATCACCGTCACCAGTGAAAACGGCGTCACCGCCTTCAGCTTTACCGTTCAGATGGCTCACCCCATGCGGAACGAACCGTGAGAGGAAGTATCCTATGTATAATGACGAAAACAGAGAATTTGACCCGGTAGGCGGCGATCTGCCGCCCCAGCCGCAGCAGGACCGGACGGACCTGCCGGAGGAGGAGCCGGACGAGATCGTCAGCTGGTACACCCCCCGGCAGGAGGAGCCGGAGGAGGTCGTCAACTACTTCGTCCAGCAGCGCCCCATGCCCCAGAACGTCTGGAAACAGGCTGCCAAGACCCAGCGCAAGCGCCGCCGTCTGTGGACGTGGCTGGGCATCGGCGGCATAGCACTGGTGGTCGTGGTCATCGTGGTGGCGGTGCTCCTGTCCTCCACCGCCTCCAGCGCCCCCAACCTGCCGGGCAGCGACGACGGCGACTCCGCCAGCAGCATGGTGGATATCTTCCGCAAGAAGGAGACTACCATCCCCCGCATCTCCGGGGAGGAGGGCGTGAAGCTCAGCTGTCAGGACCCCTCCGGTCAGGAGCTTACCATTCAGCAGGTGTACGCTAAGGTGAACCCGTCGGTGGTGGCGGTGGTGGCGGAGCAGTCCGACGGCTCTGCCGCCGTGGGTACCGGCGTCATCATGACCGAGAGCGGCTATATCATCACCAATGCCCACGTCATCTCCGGCGGCAAGAGCTGCTGGGTGGCGCTGGACACCGGCGTCACCTACGACGCCCGTCTGGTGGGCTATGATGAGGACGAGGATCTGGCGGTACTGCGGGCCATTGCGGACAATCCCCTGCCGGCGGCGGAGTTCGGCAACTCCGACCTGCTGACGGTGGGTGACCCGGTGTACGCCATCGGCAACCCCTTGGGCGTAGAGCTGCGGGGGACCCTCACCAACGGCATCGTCTCCGCCATCAACCGTGAGGTGGAGATGCAGGGCCGCACCATGACCATGATCCAGACCAACGCCGCCCTGAATAACGGCAACTCCGGCGGCCCCCTCATCAACAGCTATGGGCAGGTCATCGGCATCAACACCATGAAAATGAGCAACTCCAGCCTCTCCGAGGAGGAGGCCACAGTGGAGGGACTGGGCTTCGCCCTGCCCATCAGCTCCGTGACCTTCGTGGTCAATGACCTCATCGCCCACGGGGAGTTTCTGGGTACCCCCACCATCGGTATCACCGTCCGCACCATCGAAAAGTCCGGCGGCGGCACGCAGGTGGAGGTCTACACCGTGGACGACGCCCTGGGCGCTGCGGAGGCCGGTGTGCAGCCCGGCGATATCATTCTGGAGGCGGACGGCCAGCCTGTCTCCGTCACCAGCGATCTGCTGACGGTGCGGCGCAGCCACTCCGTGGGCGATACCATCCGTCTGACCATCCAGCGGGACGGTCAGACCCTGACGGTGGACGTGGTCCTGTACGCCAGCAAATAACCCCTGCGCCGCATGGGGCCGCTCCGGCCCGGTGCGGCGCACTGCTTTCAAGGAGGAACTTATGAAGCAGCATCCTTTGCAGACGGCGGGCCGGGTGCGCCTGCCCTATACCCGGCGGCGCAGCGACGCCCGGTGCGTCACCTCGCTGTCCCGGCTGCCGGACGTACCGGAACTGAACTCCTATGATCCCGAATTTTTCGCCGACCACGCCCTGCTGCTGGTGACGGATACCACCGCCTCCGGATCCCTGCCTCCCATTCTCCATACCGCCGACATAACCGACGGCCACGGCACGGTGCGGCTGCAGCGCCCCCTGCCGGCCCGGAACCAGTGCGTCACGCAGGACATGGCCACTTGGCTCCTGTGGGCGGAGGTCCCTGTCTCTTGGGCCGACCTCTCCTGGGCGGTAGCGAACCCCGCCCTCCCCCCGGAGCGCCTGTCCCTGTATTAAAAGGAGTCTTTGACATGGCTATTCTAATCGCTTATTACTCCCGTGCGGGAGAGAACTACTTCGGCGGCTCCTACCGCCGCATCCCCGTGGGCAACACCCGGCGGGTGGCGGAGCAGCTGGCATCCCTCACCGGCGGCGACCTGCTGGAGCTCCGTCAGGCCCAGCCCTATTCCGACGACTACCGCACCTGCGTGGCACAGGCCAGAGCCGACTGGCAGCAAAGTGTCCGTCCGGAGCTGCTGGGTCTGCCGAAAGATCTGTCGGGCTATGACCGCATCTATCTGGGCTATCCCAACTACTGCGGCACCATGCCCATGGCGGTCTATACCTTCTTGGAGCACTACGACTTCACCGGCAAGCTCATCTGCCCCTTCTGCACCCACGAGGGCAGCGGCCTCTCCCAGACGGAGCGGGACATCCGCAAAGCCGCACCGGGGGCCACCGTCACCCGTGGCCTTGCCATCCACGGCAGCCACGTGGACGAGGCCGCACCGGCCCTGACCCGGTGGGTCAAGGAGATGCAGTAGCATGGACTGTCAGGAAATCCGGAGGGACCTACGGGCCACCGCTGCATCCTACAGCGCCCAGCGGCAGCAGTCGGCACAGCTGCTGCTCCGCCTGAACCACACCCTGCCCTTTTCCAATCGGAGGAGTATAACGCCCTCCCCCGGGAGCTGCTGGGGGATCGTCTGGGCGAGGGAAGCATCATCGCCCCGCCCGGTGCGCAGGTGGGTCACCAAGTTTGAAAATATCACCTGATCAAACCGCACTGAAAATTCGGAGATGCGTACTTTTACAAAACACAGCAAATAAGCAAACTAAAAGCACGGAAATGGTTGATATTTAGATAATTTGATAATATAATGACAACATGATAAAATTCACACCATAATTTGTAAAAGTACACATTCATAAAACCGAAAAAGGAGAGAAAGCATTATGGCTGACAACATCGGAACAGTTGTGCAGGGCGCACACAGCGGCTTTTATGTTTACTGGGCAAAGCATTTAGGGATAGATAAAGAGGCTTTTTATCTATCTGAAAGAAAAAATACTGCCTCGGTCAGTTTGTCGGATATATGCCTGGATACAAGTACAGTCGTGGGCTATGAGGAGATCGGCTCTCGCACGGGACCGAATTTTAATGCCGTGGCAAAAAGCACCCTGCTGGGTGGAGCCGCCCTGGGACTTTTGGCCTCATCGGTATCGAACATCGAAGAAGCAACCTTTGTAGTTTTCCTGAAGAATAAGGAAAGCTGCACGATTCATCTGAATATTACATGGGCCGTGGAATATTTCAGAAGGATATTTGTCACCAAGAAAGGCGCCGGTCCCAATGGCTCCAATATGCAGCAGGGTGGTATCGCCCGTGTCAGCGGTGACCCCAAGGCTCTCTTGGAGCGTGCCTTTATGTTTTTGGAGGACGGTGACTGGGACAAGGCAGACATATACTGCGAAAGTGTCCTTGACCAGAACCCCAAATGCGCCGAGGCGTACCTGGGCAAGCTGATGGCGGAGGTGAAGATTCGCAAAAAAGAGGATTTAAGCAAAGCAAAAGAACCGCTTGACCAATCTGATAATTACAGAAAGGTCATGCGCTTTGCTGACGAGAGCCTCCGGGAACGTTTGTCGAATGCAAAAGAAGTGCAGCATAATGAGCAGCTTTACGCAGAAGCCATGGCATGTATGACCGCAGCATCCGATGAAGAGGCTTATAGAAATGCGGCCCAAAAGTTTTATTCCTTGGGGAGCTACAAGGATGCTTCGGCGCACAGAGAGCAATGCATGCAGCGGGCAGATAGAATAAGAGCAGATCGCATGCAGCGTGAAGAAACGAAGCGGAAAGAAGACATCTATTCTCGAGCCGAGAAGTGTATGCACAAAGGGACAATCGAGAGCTATAATACTGCGATTCAACTATACGAATCTGTTCCGAACTTCCGTTCCTCTGCGGCGCAAATCAGCGAATGCAGAAGGAAAATCGAAGAAATCAAGGCCAAGGAGGCAGCCCGACAGGTCGCTGTGGAGAAGGCCAAGAAAAAGGCAAAGAAAATTGCGATCATTGCCGCGCCCATTGTCTGTGTTTGCATTGCGTTTGTGATTGTGCTGACCACAGTTATTATTCCAAATCAAAAATATAACGAAGCGATGGATTTGATTGATTCTGGTGATTACGAATCCGCATATGCATTGCTTGAGGAAATCGGCAAAAATGATGTGATTGCAGCAAACAAGTATGACCGAGCAATAGATTTAATTGATTCCGGCGATTATAAAGCGGCGTATGCACTTCTGGATGGCTTATCATACAGAGATAGCGAGGAAAAACTGCAAAGCATGAAATCACAACATCCGCAGGCTTTTCTTGGAGGAGCAGATGTCGGAGACACTGTTACTTTCGGCACATATGAGCAGAATAACAATTACAGTGATGGTAACGAGAATATTGAATGGGTTGTTATTGACAAGCAGGAAGACAAGATTATGGTTGTTAGCAAATATATAATAGCTGAGCAGCCATTTAACACAACGAATGAAGGTCATATCTCATGGGAAAATTGTACTCTGCGGAAATGGCTAAATAACGATTTTCTGAACGAAGCATTTTCTGGCGCAGAAAAAAACCTGATTACAGATACCACAGTATTCAGCACTGAATATCTTGTAGTTGGCGCAACCTATTCAACAACAGATAAAGTTTTTCTATTAAGTGAAAATGAACGGAATATGCTGTCGTCTGTGGATGCATTAAAGGGAATCGTGACGGAAAGTGTTATAGCCGTGTTCAGTGATGCGGCAAACAGTGATGTTGCGAACATAAATCCTTCAAATTTTGAACCCCTATGGTGGCTGCGCACTACTTGGGAATATGCCGATGATCTCTGCGCCAGTGTTGTATATAGGGTAGACTATGATGGGTGGACTTATGCTGTAGAAGAGAATGCGGGCGTCCGCCCTGCTATGTGGATCAGCCTAAAATAAACGAATATGAAAGATAAGAATTTGCATAAAAGGAAGGAAAAGACAGATACACTGGAGCGGTTGACAAAATTCATCGAGAATCATTTTCATGGCATCTTAATAGCTTCTCTTATTGTTGTTATCGTTGTTCCCTTGATCGTTTGGTTGGTTCACAGTGTCTTTCAACGCAACGACTCCTGTGGATTTTTCGGAGTTTCCGCAGACGGATTTTTGGCTTATATAGGTGCGATTTTCTCGGGATCAATGTCTTTACTGGTCGCGATGGTCGCACTGATTCAGGGGATGCGAGTTGCAGAAGCAGAAGAAGATCGAGCGTATGAAACTCGCAGAAACGAAGTGCGTCCATCCCTGCAAATTGAAATTAAGCCCCTCGGGAAAAAATTGTTTGCGCTGACCATCGAAAACCACTGCGACCACGCAGCGCTGGATGTGTATCTGTTCACAGAACCTTTTGCCCGAGTAGTCCGTAAGGGAAAAGCATTTGAAAAACAGTTTTCAGTAGGATATATTGAGCCGAGTGTTTTTGCTGTTGACAAGAGCGAATGTGAACTAACCGCAGATGGTATGCCGAAAAAGATATGGTTTTGCTTTGGAGATGTGGATAATAATGTCTGGGAACAAGAATTTATCTATACAATAGATGGGTATTACCCTTCGGGCGAAGCAGTTTTAGTCTAACTGCGGGACGGTACTCTCGGATTTATCCAGAAGGCGCTGCCATAACACCAGCAAAAGCCACACGGCCTGCAAACACAGACCGTGTGGCTTTCCATATTTATGAAATATTCTCAATAGAAATGATAAATCCGAACACATTACCCACTTGGATAATGTAGTTCGGATTATCATTCCTTGTCATAACTCAACACTATAGATTTTTTGAAATTTGCTTTTAAAAAACGTCGTATGACAGCAAGAAAAACTTGATGCACAGAACTCACTTGCCTTTTGATTCTTCAGTTGTGTCACTCGAGACTGCTCCTTCCAGCAGATCTGTCACTACCTGATTAAGCTGTACGGCATTCTTAGCAGTAATGACCGGCGTGTCTGACTGGGACTCAATGTCTTTTCTGGTTCGTCCAGCCACCTGACCGCCCGCCTTGGCAACTGCCAAATTCTCTTGGAAGGTCGTTGGTTTGCGATCTCTTGAAAACTGAGTGGTAGTGGCCTCCGCCAGCATATTCAGTACCAGTTCCAGCGTAGTCATGTTATCACGAAGGTTTTCCTTTTTCAAGCCCTTCAGATTTTTGTACTGCCGGGTGGACATGCCAGACCAGGCTCGGGAAATCTCGTCCGTGAGGATGGCGTACTCTACGCCTTTCTGCACACCGCGGGCATCCCATTCATCCGTCAGTTCTTTACGGACCTGGATGGCCTGCAGCCGCTGATTGATCCACTCACGGCTGTAACCCTTCTTGAGATAGGTTTCCAGAGCGCGGTCAATGGTCAGCTCCGGGTCGATGGTCTCCTCGATACGCTCTCGACCGACCTGTGCCAGCCACAACTTAAACGGTTCTGCCTTCGGGGAAGGAATAGACTGGATGATTCGGAGAAGCTGCTCGGTATCGGCTACATCAGTCAATCGTTTTTTGCCATCCGAAGCGGTCATTTTCAACTGGTTACAAGCTGTAACCGTTTCATTTCCCTCATCCTTCAGGCGTTTCTTCGTTACCTTCCAGTAGTTACGAGCTGCCTGATAATCTGGCTGATCAGTCAGCACAGCTACCACATCAACGACGGAAAAGTACCATTCTTCCTTTTCCTCATCCCATGCGGTTCGAATACGCTTGTTTTCGAACAGTTGGATATTATCGTTTTGTGCCATTTGAATCACCTCGTTCTGTCATGAATTCTTTCATAAGTCCTTGGCAGCCATCCAGCACATCCTGCCAGGTCGCCTCGAAGTCCTCGGTGTACCACGGGTCTGCCACATTGCCGGGACGAGCGGTGTGGTCCATCAGGAGGGACATCTTTTCGGCATAGTCGCCGCCGCAGATGCGGTACATAT
>ERZ507026.1054-NODE-1054-length-9527-cov-4.662479_pt1 | contig 9527 bp, 10 predicted proteins | sample MGYA00512876_ERZ507026 | MGnify/ENA metagenome assembly ERZ507026 | reverse complement strand
AAATCATGTACGAAGACAAGACTTTGGTTTGCAAGGAGTGCGGTAAGGAGTTCGTTTTCACCGCCGGTGAGCAGGAGTTCTACGCTGAGCGTGGTTTCCAGAACGAGCCCCAGCGCTGCAAGGCCTGCCGTGACGCTCGCAAGAACGCCGCCCGTGGCCCCCGTGAGTACTTCACCGCTACCTGCGCAGCCTGCGGCGGCGAGGCGAAGGTTCCCTTCGAACCCAAGACCGACCGTCCCGTGTATTGCAGCGATTGCTTCGCTAAGATGCGTGAGAACGGCTGATCAGCCAGACTGACATATGATGCGGGAGTTGCCTATGCGGCGGCTCCCGCATTTTATATGCCCAGCCCTATACGGACTCTGCATTTTCTGTGGTTTTCACAGGCTGTTCATGATTTTCCTGTTGAAAAAGACGGAAACATGGGATATACTAACGATGTAAATATCAAACGGAGGTTTTGACACATGATCGAAATCAAAAAGGACACCATCATCGGTGATATTCTGGATGTTGCCCCTCAGACCGCTCCCATCTTCTTCTCCATCGGTATGCACTGCCTGGGCTGCCCCTCTTCCCGTGGCGAGACTGTGGAGGAGGCCTGCGCCGTTCACGGTGTGGACGTGGACAAGCTGCTGGAGCTGGTGAATCAGGAGGCCAACAAGGCCGCTGAGTAAAACGCAGCGAACGCATACGGTCATGGTGCCGTATGCGTTCCTTTCTGTCTGGAGGGAGGCCCCATGAAACGAATCGCATTGCAGCCAAGACTGCGCCTGCTGGCGGAGATGACGCCGCCCGGCGGTCGTCTGGCGGATATCGGCACCGACCACGGCTATTTACCAGTCTGGCTGCTGCAGGAGGGGCGCATCCCCTCCGCCATCGCCTCCGATGTGGGGGCGGAGCCGCTGGAACACGCCCGCCGCACGGCGGAGGAATACGAGACACAGGGGCTGGACTTCCGGCTCTGTGACGGCCTGTCCGGCATCGAGCCGGAGGAGACAGACACCGTGGTCATTGCCGGTATGGGCGGCGAGACCATCCGGGATATCCTCCGTGCCGCTCCATGGGCGGCGGACGGCCACCACACCCTGCTGCTACAGCCCATGACCAAGGTGGAGCTGCTGCGGGGCTGGCTGCGGGAAAACGGATACCGCTGCACCGAGGAGCGTCTGGTGCAGGACAAGGGGAAACTGTATGTGATCCTGTCCGTCACCGGTGGTCCCTCCGGCGAGGCCTCGGATGCGGAGCGGTACGGCGGCTTCTGTCTGGAGCACGACCCTCTGTATGGCCTGTATCTGGAGCAGCAGCTGCGGCGGCTTTATCTGCGGATGGACGGCCTGCACCGGGGCGGGGACGAGAGCGAGGCGGAGCCGCTGGCGGCTCTGGCGGATATTCTGGAAGCAAAGAAGGAGGCGTGGCAGCGTGGTAACGGTCAATGATGTAACACAGATGATGTTCCGGTGGGCTCCTCCGGAGCTGGCCATGGACTGGGATAATGTGGGTCTGCTGGTGGGCCGGGGCGACCGGGAGGTCCACCGGGTGCTGGTGGCGCTGGATGTGTCTCCGGACGTAGCGGCAGAGGCAGCAGAGACGGGGACCGACCTGATCGTGTCCCACCACCCGGTGATGAACATCCGCTGGCACGCCCAGCAGATGCAGACGCTCCGGGAGGATACCCGGCTGGGCGGGCTGCTGACGGAGTTGGTGAAGCGGGATATCTCCGCCATGTGTATGCACACCAATCTGGATGCGGCGGAGGGCGGTGTCAACGACTGTCTGGCCTGCACGCTGGGTCTGCAGGATACAAAACCGCTGAATGAGGAAAAAATCGGGCGGATCGGCACACTTTCTTGTGAAAAACCCCTTGAACAGTTCCTATCAGATGTGGTAAAATTATTAAGTTGCAATGGACTGCGATACAGAGACGGCGGCCGGCCCGTTCACAGGGTGGCCGTGGGCGGCGGAGCGTGTGGGGAATACATCCCTCAGGCCATCGCTCAGGGCTGCGACACCTTTGTGACATCCGACCTGCGGTACAATGACTTTCTGGATACGCAGGGGCTGAATCTCATCGATGCAGGACACTTCCCCACGGAGGATGTGGTGTGTCAGGAGATCGTCCGCCGGCTGCGGGAGACGTTCCCGGAGCTGGAGGTCACAAAGTCCGCCGTACATGGCGACGCAGTTAAATTTTACATGAGATAAGGAGAGAACGATACTATGTCCGGACATTCCAAGTGGCACAATATCCAAAAGACCAAGGGTGCGGCTGATGCCAAGCGCTCCGCCACCTTCACCAAGATCGCCAAGGAGATCATCGTGGCCGTCAAGCAGGGCGGCAGCGGCGATCCCGCCAACAATTCCCGTCTGGCTACGGTGGTGGCCAAGGCCAAGGCCGCCAATATGCCCAACGACAACATCAAGCGTACCATCGACAAGGCACTGGGCGCCGGAAACACCGATAACTACGAGTCCGTCACCTATGAGGGCTACGGCCCCTGCGGTGTGGCCGTGATCGTGGAGGCCCTGACCGATAATCGTCAGCGCACCGCCCCGGAGATCCGCCATTACTTCGATAAGTTCGGCAAGGGCATGGGCGCTCAGGGCTGCGTATCCTGGTCCTTCGACCGCAAGGGTGTCATTGTCATCGACAATGAGGATGGCGAGCTGGATGAGGATGCCGTCATGATGGATGCGCTGGATGCCGGCGCCGAGGACTTCTCTCCCGACGGCCCCGTGTTCGAGATCACCACCGATCCCGACAGCTTCAACGATGTGGTGAAGGCGCTGGAGGCCAAGGGCTATACCTTTGCCAGCGCTGAGCTGGAGATGGTGCCGCAGACCTACGTGACCATGACCGGCGAGGATGATGTGAAGAACATGAACAAGCTCATCGATATGCTGGAGGACAACGAGGACGTGCAGAACGTGTGGCACAACTGGCAGCAGGACTAAGAAAGAGTCCTGCAAGAAAACGGCCCTTACATGAAAAAGCAGGCGGCGCTCAACTTCAGTTTGGTGCCGCCTGCTTTTGTGCATTTCACATTTTGTGTGTTCCACACCGGAAAAGGCTGAGATCCATTTGTATTCGCAGAAAGGTTACATTTTGGGAGATAACTTCCGTCACGCCTATTGAAAGCTAAATGATTGCTATGCTACACTGCGTATACACACGAACAGAAAGGAACATAATGGAGAGAATCGAAACGGTTGAATTTACCAATATGTGCATGATCTGTGATGGCAGCCGGGTCGTCGTGATGGAGCGGGAAAAGCGGGACTGGCCGGGCGTCGCCTTCCCCGGAGGTCATGTAGAGCCGGGAGAATCCTTTACGGATGCCGTGATTCGGGAGGTGCAGGAGGAAACCGGACTGACTATCCGTTCCCCTCAGCTCTGCGGCATCAAGGACTGGTGTGAGAATCATTGCAGGTTTGTTGTGCTGCTTTATAAGGCAACTTGTTTTGATGGCGAACTGCGCTCCAGCCCCGAAGGCAGGGCCTGGTGGGAGGATATTGCCGATCTGCCCAAGCTTAAGCTGTCTTTGGATATGCGTGATATGCTTCGGGTTTTCACAGAAGAAGCTTTGAGCGAGTTCTTCTACTATCAGGAAGGCAGTGCGTGGAAGTATGACCTGAAGTAGTAAAACGGTGATAAAGAGCAGGGAGCTTCATGCTGTCCTGCTTTGATGCACCTGTTTTACGCTAAAAGGCATCCCCCGGCGTTTACCGGGGGATGCCTTCGTATATCCGGATACGCTTTACAGAGTCTCCTTAATCTTGGCTGCGATCTGGTCGGCGGTGAGGCCGTACTCCCGCAGCACATCCCTGGCCTTGCCGGACTGGCCGAAGCAGTCGTTGATGCCGATCTTGCGGAATTTACAGTTCACCTTGCCCATGAGGACGTCCGCCACGGCATCGCCCAGACCGCCGATGACGCTGTGTTCCTCCACCGTCACCACGTTGCCGCACTTCTGTGCGTACTTCGTGACGCAGGCGGCGTCGATGGGTTTGATGGTGTGAACGTTGATGACAGAGATATGAATGCCCTCTGCGGCCAGCAGCTCCGCCGCCTCCAGCGTCTCGCTGACCATCAGGCCACAGGCGAACACCGCAGCATCCTTACCCTCCCGGAGGACGTTGGCCTTGCCGATCTCGAAGGGATAGTCCTGCTCGAAAACAGGGGAGGCCAGCCGGGCGGTCCGCAGATAGGCGGGACCCTCCATTTGAGCCAGAGCGAAGGTGGCCTTTCGGGCCTCGTTGCCGTCGGCAGGGACGATGACAGTCATGCCGGGGATCATCCGCATAAGGCCGATATCCTCGATGGACTGGTGGCTACCGCCGTCCTCGCCCACGGACACGCCGGCGTGGGAGCAGCAGATCTTCACATTGAAACGGGGGTAGGCGATGGAGTTGCGGATCTGCTCATAGGCCCGGCCTGCACCGAACATAGCAAAGGTGGAGCAGAAGGGAATGAGCCCCATGGTGGACAGGCCCGCCGCCACATCCATCATGTTGCACTCGGCAATGCCGCAGTCGAAGAAGCGATCGGGATAGGCCACCTTGAAAAATTTGGTCATGGTAGCCCCGGCCAGATCAGCATCCAGCACCACGATCTTATCGTTGGAAGCGCCCAGCTCTACCAGCGCCTTGCCGTAGGCTTCACGGGTAGCGATTTTTTCACTCATGCTCTCAGTCCTCCAATTCCTTCAAAGCCTGCTGGCGCTGCTCCTCGTTGGGAGCCTTGCCGTGCCAGCCCACCTGATCCTCCATAAAGGAAACGCCCTTCCCCTTCACGGTGTGGGCCAGGATGCACTTGGGCTTGCCGGAGGCCGTGGGAGCGTCCAGCGCTGCGGCAATGGCATCCAGATCGTGACCATCGATCTCGTGGAGATCGAAGCCGAAGGCCCGCAGCTTGGCGGGCAGGTCGCCCAGAGACATGACCTCGTCATTGGTGCCGTCGATCTGCAGGCCGTTGTTGTCGATGATGATGGTCAGATTGTCCAGCTTATAGTGGGCAGCCGCCATGAAGGACTCCCAGATCTGGCCCTCCTGGCACTCGCCGTCGCCCAGCAGGGCATAGACCCTGCAGTTCTTGTGCTGGAGCTTGGCGCCCAGCGCCATACCCACGGCGATGGAACAGCCCTGGCCCAGGGAGCCGGTGGCCGCGTCGATGCCGGGAACCTTTTTGCTGTCGGGGTGCCCCTGGAGGATACTGTGCAGCTGACGGAAATTTTTAAACTCGTCCCGGCTGATAAAGCCCATCTCCGCCAGCACCGCGTAGTAGCAGGGAGCCGCATGGCCCTTGCTCAGCACAAAGCGGTCCCGATCCGGATCATCGGGGTGCTTGGGGTCCACGTGCATGTGATTGAAAAACAGGCAAGTCATCAGATCCGCTGCGGACAAGGAACCACCGGGGTGGCCGCTGCCGGCATTGGCGGTCATGTTGATAATGTCCCGCCGGACCTGCTTGCTCATGCTGGAAAGCTCTGCCGTATTCATGAGAAACCTCCATATAAAGTATTTACCTGCGTTAGCGTATAGCATTCCGGACAAAATGTCAATGGTCTGTCATAAAAAAACCCGCAAAAATTTGCGGAAAACGCCGCAAAAGGGGAGAGGGGGCCATAGCCCCCTCTCAGTCGTCCTTATCGCCTATTTTGCCTTTGATTTTCACGTGTGACAAGGGGTTTGCCTTTGCAGCCACCCGCAGTGCTTCATTGTCGATATGGGTATAGATTTCCGTGGTATTCAGGTGCTCGTGTCCCAACACCTCCTGCACCGCCCGCACATCCACGCCGTTTTGCAGCATCAGCGTGGCAGCGGTATGCCGAAGCTTATGAGAGGAGTACTGGGTGCTGTCCAGCCCCGCCTGAGACAGGCGTTTTTTCACCAGGGTATTCACCATAGACCGGCTGATTCGCTGGTTTCGCCCCGACAGAAACAGGGCGTCCCGATCCGGCCCGGTGATGGGCCGGCGCACCGCCAGATAATCCGCCAGCGTATCCTGACACGCCTGGTTCAGATACACGATCCGCACCTTATCACCCTTACCCAGGACCCGCAGTGCGTCGTCGTGGATATCCGCCAGGTTCAGCCCGATCAGCTCCGAAATACGCAGCCCGCAGTTCAGAAACAGTGTCAGAATGCACAGATCCCGCTCCCGGTTTGGTCCATCCACCGACTCCAGCAGGGAAATGCTCTCATCCAGGGTCAGATACCGTGGCAGCGTTTTTTTCAGCTTGGGTGCATCGATATCCTTCACGGGATTGTGATCCAGTTTGTGCACTTTGTTGCATAAATACCCATAAAACGACCGTATTGTCGCCAGCTTTCTGGCCCGAGACGCGGGGCTGAGTCCCTTGGCGGACCGGTCGCTGTTGGGATGCAGCACCCGGTCCCGGCTCAGGTAAGCCATATAAGCGTAGACCTCCGACAGGGTCACGGCCCCTACAAAGGGCAGGTCCACATCCCGGATGTCCACAGCGTCCATGGGCTGCTCCTGCAGCGCCGGGTCCCGGGACCATTTCAGGTAGCGGAAAAAATTCCGCAGGTCCAGATAATACTCATCCACCGTCCGCTGGGAATGGGCCTTGATGGTCTCATGATATGACAGGAAATCCAACAGGATCTCCGGTGAATCTGTTCGATAGTCTGTGTTCATATGCTTTTTCCCATATACGATACGAGAAGGATCTGTGCTTGGATTCCATATGGGCACAAGGGATTCCGTGGAAAAGAATGATAGCCTGCTCTCAATTGAACAAAATTTTTATTTTGTTCAATTGCATATACCCCTCACTCTACTTGCCCCACTGCTCCAGATACTGCTCCAGGCACACGCCTTTCTCATAGATCTCCTTGGCGTATTCCTTGCCGACATAGCGGTAATGCCACGGCTCATACACGATGCCCGTAATGTCCGTCTTGTCCGTGGGATACCGCAGGATGAATCCATACCGCCAGCTGTTTTCCAGCAGCCATTTCTGCACGTCAGTGTTCTCCTGATTGGTGTCCAGCAGCTGATAGCTGACGTCCACAATGTCCACCGCCAACCCCAGCTGATGCTCGCTGGTGCCCGGCACCGCCACCTGGCGCCCGGCTTTGGCCTTGGCGTCCTCCAGGCCGTATCCCTGGTCCATCCATTCCGATACCTTATTATTATAAAGCCTCTCCTGGAAATTCTGTGTCCGATAGGCGGAGCAGATCACCGGCGTCAGCCCTGCGTCGTAGCACCCGTCGATCATTTCCATCAGCGCGTCATAGCAGCGCTTGTCGATCTCCAGCCCGTTGGGCAGGGTCACCAGGTCCACAGACCAGTCCTCCGGCACCTGGTTCCAGGGGTTTACCAGGGTCAGAAGCTCCGGAACCGGCTCCGGAGTAGGCTCCGGCTCCCGAGGCTTTTCCTGGGAAATCGGCGTGGCAGGCGTTTCGGCGGGCAGCACCTGGGGCTTTTTCCCCAGCTCCACGATCAGCACCACAGCCAGGATCAGCACGGCACACAGCGCCGGGATCAGCAGCCACCGCCGGCCGCTCCGTTTTCTTCCTGTCGGCCGCCTGGGCGCCTGTTTTTCGGTGGTATACATGAAAATATTCTCCTTTTCAGCTCCGCAGCGTGGGGGGATATGTTCCGTTTTCGTGAAGCCTTGCCAGCTCCCGGGCAACGGCCTGCCGGTCCTGGTGATACGTCATACCGAACCACCGGTCCGCCGAATGCAGCACGGACACGGACAGCCGTCCCTTTTTCAGCAGATCGCCCACCATGTTGGGCAGCAGGCACTCCGCCTTGATCTCCTCCGGCGGCAGCGCCCGCAGGAAGTCGTCCAAATATTCCTCCATCTGGTCGAAAATAGACGGCATAAAGCCCCAGAAGTTCATGGACACCGGCATATCTGCCGCCAGCTCCCGGCGCTGGCCGTCGGCCACGTCGGCGATGCTGCCGTCGGGGAACAGCTGGATCTTCAGAGCCTCGTGAATACCTGTCAGATGGCCATCCTCCACGTGGCATACACCACGGGACACGGTACCGTGGGCGCTGACGGTGTTGCGCAGCAGATAACCCACCATGGTGGCCTTCCCCTGCTGCGGCAGGCGGCCCAGCTCCTGATAGATGGCCCGGTATGCATCCACGCCGTAATAGTCGTCGGCATTGATAACGCAGAAGGGCTCCTGGACATAGGGCCGCGCGCACAGCACGGCGTGGGTGGTGCCGAAGGGCTTGGTGCGCCCGGCAGGCACGGTATAGAACGCCGGCAGACTGGAATAGTCCTGCACGGCATAGCAGACCTCCACCGGCTCCCCGTCCCGGGCCGTCAGGCCGGCAATGCGGTCGCCGCACAGCGTGCGCATCAGGTCCACCATGTCGTCCTTGATGATGAACACGACCTTGGTGAAGCCTGCCCGAATAGCGTCGTGAATGGAGTATTCCATGAGGATTTCGCCGCCGGGGCCAACCCCGTCCACCTGTTTATTTCCGCCATAGCGGGAGCCCAGCCCAGCCGCCATGATGACAAGCGCTGCTTTCATGTGTGTTTCCTCCTCGTTTCGCCGGCCCCGCTGTTCCGCAGCGGGTGCGGTATCTTGTTCCCATCATACCACATTTTTTCTGCCGCTTCAACCGTTTTACCCTCCGGGACCCTATCCTCGACCGGTAAATACGGGGAAATTCATAATTTTGTTACAAATAAGGATGGAAATTTGACGCCGCAGGATATATAATAGGAGACTGTTACCATGTAAATTACAATGGGTGTGCTCTGCGAAGCGGCGCACCGGCGACTTATCCCAACACAAAGGAGAAACGCTATGGCAACTGAAAACACCTCCCCCCGCCGCAGCGGGGCGGATTGGTTTGGTCTGGCCGCCTTCGCTGTGCTGCTGATCAGCAGCACGGTGCTGGTGATTCGTCTGATCTCCACCCGGTTCCTGTCCACAGGCCATCTGCTGCTGGCCTCCGGCGCTCTGCTGGTGCTCAGCGGGCTTCATGGCTGGGTCCAGCTCCCCCGCCGGAACAAAACCGGCGGCAAGATCGTCTGCGGCGTCATTGCCCTGCTGCTGTCTGCCGCCATGATCTACGGCGCGGCGGCCCTGACATCCGTGCAGCACGCCATTACTGACATCGCCGATAAATCTGCCGAAACCGACATTACCTGCGTCATCGTCAATGCCGATGACCCCGCCCGGAGCATTGACGACATCAAGGGCTATCTGCTGGGTATTCTGGAGGACCGGGACACGGAGAATACCCAGTCCCTGCTCCAACAGCTTCAGGAGAAGCTGGGCTCGGCGCACCACACGGCCTACGCCTCCCCTGCCCTGCTGGCGGACGCCCTGTATGACGATCAGGTGGGCGCCATTCTGCTGAACAAGGGCTACATTCCCCTGCTGGAGGAGCAGGAGGGCTACGCCGACTTTTCCGACCGCACCCGCATCCTGTATGAATACACCACCACCAAAGCCGTGGAGCCTACGCCTGCCGATGCCGATGCCCCGGTGGATGTGACCAAGGACCCCTTTGTGGTCTATTGCAG
>ERZ507026.1048-NODE-1048-length-9556-cov-4.432481_pt1 | contig 9556 bp, 7 predicted proteins | sample MGYA00512876_ERZ507026 | MGnify/ENA metagenome assembly ERZ507026 | reverse complement strand
CGTCCTCCTGCGTGGCGAAGGCCATCTCCATATCCAGCTGGTAGAACTCGCCGGGGGAGCGGTCGCCGCGGGCGTCCTCGTCGCGGAAGCACGGGGCGATCTGGAAATAGCGGTCGAAGCCCGCCGTCATGAGCAGCTGCTTGAACTGCTGCGGTGCCTGCGGCAGGGCATAGAACTTGCCGGGGTGCTTGCGCGCGGGCACAAGATAGTCGCGCGCGCCCTCGGGGCTGGAGGCCGTGAGGATGGGCGTCGTGATCTCGAGGAAGCCGTGCTCGGTCATGGCGGCGCGCAGCGCGGCCACCACCTGGCAGCGGAGGATGATGTTCTGCTTGACAGCCGGGTTGCGCAGGTCGAGATAGCGGTACTTCAGGCGCAGCGCCTCGTCGGCGTCGCGGCTGCGGTTGATCTCGAACGGCAGCTCGTTGTAGCGGCAGCGGCCGAGCACCTCGATCTTCGTGGGCACGACCTCAATGTCGCCGGTGGGCAGCTTGGGGTTTTTGCTCGCGCGCTCGCGCACGGTGCCCTCCACGGCGATGGTGGACTCCTTGTTGAGCGCCTTGACGACCTTCATCATGTCCTCGGTCTCGATGACGACCTGGGTCGTGCCGTAAAAATCGCGGACGACGACGAAGGCAAAATTCTGCCCGACCTCGCGGACATTTTCCATCCAGCCGACGATGCGGACCTGCTCGCCGGCGTTTTCGAGCCGCAGCTCGTTGCAAGTGTGTGTGCGGGACTGAAACATACTCCTGATTCCCTTTCTTTCTATCGAATATCGCCTCCGGCGGTGCGGCGGCGGTGGGTTGACCGGGTTACGACTCGCGCAAAATTGTGCCGGCGCTGCGGCGCGCGATCTCCGCGCGGATGGTCTCGAGCGCAGTCTCCTGCGTCACGGCCTCCTGCACGCCGGTGGCCATGTTCTTGAGCGCGCAGACGTGCTGCGCGATCTCATCCTCGCCGAGGAAGATCACAAACGGGATGCCGAGCTTGTCGGCATAGCCGATCTTGGCCTTGAATTTCTTGCGCTCGCTGTAGAGCTGCACGCGCAGGCCGCCGGCGCGCAGCATGGACGCCAGCGACACGGCCGCGGACAGGTCGTCCGTCATCGGCAGGATGAGCACGTCCGCCGGCGCGGTGAGCACGGCGTCGGAGATCATGTTCTGCTCCTGCAGGATGTAAAACAGGCGCGTCAGGCCGATGGAGATACCGACGCCGGGCAGGGACTTGTTCGTATAATACCCCGCGAGGTCGTCGTAGCGGCCGCCGGAGCAGATGCTGCCGACCTCGGGATGGTCGAGCAGGACAGTCTCGTACACCGTGCCGGTGTAGTAATCGAGGCCGCGCGCGATCGTGAGGTCGAGCTCGAAGTTCTCCTCCGGGACGCCGAACGCGGGCAGGTAGCCCACGACGGTGCGCAGCTCGTCAAGGCCAAGGTCAAACGTCTCGTTCCGGCCGCGGTACTGCTCCAGGAAGGCAAGTTTGTCCGCGCTCGTGCCCGGGCAGGCAATGAAGCGCAGGATCTCGTCCGCGTTTTCGCTCGTGACGCCGCAGGTGTCGGTGAGCAGCGCGCGCACCTTGTCCGCGCCGATCTTATCGAGCTTGTCGATGGTGCGCAGCACATCGCCCGCCTGCTCGCTCAGGCCGAGGATGGCGAAAAAGCCGTTGAGCACCTTGCGGTTATTCACGCGGATGCGGAAGCGGTGCAGGCCCAGGCGCGTGAACGTGTCGTAGATGATGGCCGGGATCTCGGCCTCGTTCAAAATATCGAGCGCACCGTCGCCGATGATGTCGATATCCGCCTGATAAAACTCGCGGAAGCGGCCGCGCTGCGCGCGCTCACCGCGCCAGACCTTGCCGATCTGATAGCGGCGGAACGGGAATGTGAGCTGGCCGTAGTTAGCCGCGACGTACTTCGCCAGCGGCACCGTGAGGTCAAAGCGCAGGGCGAGGTCACTGTCGCCCTTCGTGAAGCGGTAGATCTGCTTTTCCGTCTCGCCGCCGCCCTTGGCCAGCAGCACCTCGGCCGCCTCGATGGCGGGCGTGTCGAGCGGGGTGAAGCCGTAGCGGGCGTAGGTCTCGGCCAGAACGGCGCGCATTTTGTCCATCTGCACCTGCTTGTCCGGCGGCAGCTCCATGAAGCCGGACAGGGTGCGGGGTTTGATCTTGTCCATGGTGATGATGATTCCTTTCGGGTTTACGATTTCTTCTTGGGGTTGACGATGTCGCGCCAGTCGAGGTCGCCGCGGTTCAGGCCCAGGATGAGCACCTCGGCCGTGGCCACGTTGCTGGCAAACGGGATCTGCCGCTGGTCGCACAGGCGCGCCATGCGGTTGACCTCGTCAAAGTTGCCGTTCTCGGCATCGCAGAAAAACAGCACGAGGTCGATCTCGTTGTAGGCGATGCGCGCGTCGAGCTGCTGGCACCCCTGCGAAGAGTGCAGGTAGGTGCGGATCTTCAGACCAGTGGCCTCGGAGATGAGCCGCCCGGTCGTAAACGTTGAGCTCAGATCATGCTTGGCCAGTATGCCGCAGTATGCGATGCAGAATTGGACCATGAGTTCTTTCTTGCCGTCGTCAGCGATCAGTGCAATGTTCATATGGATAACTCCTCTCTTTCTGGTCAGCGGCCGTCACTGCAGCAGCGAGAGCTCGCTCTCGGGGGCGGTATCAACGGTCTTGACGGTAAAATATGCGTCGAGAAAATCGCGCGCGATGGAGGCGATGGAAGCGCCGGCGCTGCCGTGCTCCACAACGACCGCCACGGCGACCTTGGGATTGTCATACGGTGCGTAGCAGATGAAAATGGCGTTGTTGACCTGGTTATCGCCCAGCTGGGCGGTACCGGTCTTGGCGGCGACCTTCACGCCGTAGTCGCCGAAGGTCTCATACGCGCTGCCGGCGCGGTCATTGGCGACGAGGTACATGCCCTTTTGCACGGCGGCCCAGTTATAGTCGCTGGTCTCGACGGTGCTGAGCGCCTCGGCCTCGTTTTCATAGATGAGCTCGCTGCCATCATAGCTGCGTACGGTCTTGAGGATGGACGCGCTGTGGCGCGTGCCGCCGTTGGCGATCGTGGCGCAGTACTCCGCCAGCTGCAGCGGCGTGAACAGGCTGTACGACTGGCCGATGGCCGCCTGCAGCGAGTCGCCGACGTACCAGTTCGTGTTCTCGAGCTTTTTCTTCACGGCCTCCGTGGCCATCTGGCCAGTGCTCTCCGGCAGCTCGATGCCGGTGTGCTCGCCGAGACCGAAGGCCGCGGCATAGCGCGCGAGCGTGTCGATCGGCAGGCTGTCGCCGACGGTGTAGAAGAAGATGTTGCACGAGTCGCGAATGGCCTCGGTGACGTTGTCATTGCCGTGTGTGACGCCGGAGGAGGCGATCCAGCACTTGGGCGCGTAGCCGGTGTCCTCGTACTTGCGGAACGTGCCGGTGCACTGGATGCGCGTGCCGGTGGTGATGACGCCCTCGGTCAGGCCGGCGATGGCCGTGCAGGGCTTGAACGTCGAGCCGGGCGAATACTGGCCCAGCAGCGCACGGTTGAACAGCGGCTGGTTGTCCGCCTCGGAGACGGCCTTGTAATTCTCCTCACTCTGGAAGAGCGTCTGCAAATCGAACGTCGGGTAGTTGGCGATGGCCAGCGGCTGGCCGGTGGCAACGTCGACCGCGACGAGCGCGCCGCCGCCGACGGCGTCGCTGGTTTTCGTGGACTTCGACTTCATGTTCTCGATGCCCTTGGTCAGCGACTGCTCGGCCGCCGACTGCAGGTCGAGGTCGATCGTGAGGCTGACCTGGTCGCCCGGCTCCGGCTCGGTGGTATAGGTCGTGCCGGTGACGGTGCCGGAGGCGTTTTTCGTCACGATGGCCGTACCGTTCGTGCCGTGGAGATATTTTTCAAAAGCGAGCTCGGCCCCGTCCTTGCCGACGGTCGCGCTCATGGGGTAGCCCTGGGTCTTGTAGGTGGTGTATTCCTCAGCGGTCATCAGGCCCGTGTAGCCGAGCAGGTGCGCCGCGAGATTCGTGTGGTACTGGCGCGTATAGGACACCGTGACCTCAAAGCCGGGGACGTTATTCTCCTTCAGGGACGTGATGAGCTCCATGCTCGCGTCCTTGACGAACACATAATCCGGCAGGTAGAGCTTGTCGATATAGCGCGTCTTGATCGAGTAGCGCAGACCGGCGATGATGCGCATGTCGGCCGCGGAATAGTTGTTGTTGATCTCAAACTTCTCGCGGCAGTAGCTCATGAGCTCCACGGCCGTGGCCTCCTCGTCGAGGCCGGCGTATTTGAGAAAGCCCTTGAGCTGCGTGCGCTGCGTGTCGTTCATGTCCGTGTACGCAAACGGGGGCGCGGACGTGACCGGCAGCTCGTCGACATACGTGTCGCCGCAGGCGGCGACGGTGCGCGCCATCTGCAGGAGGATGCCGTTCGGATCGTCCTGCTCGAAGAGGTCGTCGGGATTGAAGACGAGGTTATTGCAGCTCGTGTTCGACACGAGCACGCGGCCGTAGCGGTCGAGGATGCTGCCGCGCGCGGCCTCCACGGTCTGGGAGCTGGCGACGCTGTTGCGGTTTTCCTCATAGTACGCCTTGCCGTCGACGATCTGCAGCTTATAGAGCGCGACGACGAACACGATCACAAGCAGCGCAAGGATGCACGCGAGCGCGGCGACGCGGCCGGGTTTGATGGGTTTTTCCATAGCGAAGATCCTTTCGGGGGTCGGGCGCGCCGAGAAAACTCAGCGCAGGGCACGCCGGCGGTGAAACGCACGGCTGATATAGTAATACGGGACGGCGAGCGGGAGCGAAAACACGCTCTGCCCCAGCGCCACGGCCAGCAGCCGCCAGAACGACGCGCCGTGGAAGATCCACAGCCGGAACATTTGGCAGAAGGCCGTGAGCAGAAACGCAGCCAGGCATGTCACGAGAAACGGCAGCAGGCTGTTATTGATTAGATAGTCCGCGAGCATACCGGCGCCGAAGCCGATGACCGCGAAGAGCACGGCAAAGAGCATGCCCGTGCCGGGGTAGCCCATGGCGCAGAAGTAGCCCGCGATGAGGCCGAACACCGCACCCCACGTGCCGCCCTCGAACACGCCGACCGCCACAACGACCGCCGGCACAAACATGGCGTGCACGCCGAAGAGCGCAATGTGCGCAAAGACCGTGTTCTGCAGCAGGAGCGTCACGGCCATGTACAGCGCGCACCAGAGCGCGCGGTGCACTTTGTCCTTGTTGATGAGATCCGCCCACATGTCAGCTCACCACGTCAAAGTCTTTGATGACGAACACCTGCAGCAGCTCGCCGAGGTCACACGCGGGCGTGATGACGCCGTAGGTCTGCTGGCCGCCGGCCTCGGTGCGCACATCCGTGATCGTGCCGACGACGAGACCCGCCGGGAACGCGCCGCCCTTGCCGGACGTGAGCACGGTGTCGCCGGTGAAGATGCTCATGCCCTCGGCCAGATAGCCGAAGCGGACGCAGCCCTGCTGCATGAGCGTGAAGTCGCCGAGGACCATGGCCGTCGCGCCGCTGCCGCTGACATAGCCGCCGACGCTCATATCCACGTCGATGACCGTGCGCACGGTCGCCCAGGTGCTGCCGGTCTCGATGACCTGACCGACGAGCGCACCGGACTCGTTCATGACGCAGTCGCCGACCTCAATGCCGCTGTCGCTGCCCTTGCTGAGCGTGAGCGTGCTCGACCAGTTCGACGCGCCGTAGGACACGACGTTCGCGGGCTCGAGCTCAAAGTCCGTGTGCCGCTGGGTGAAGCCCAGCAGGTCCCGGTAGCGCTCGTTTTCCGCGAGCGCCTCCTGCCCTTCGCGCGCCTGCGCCTGGGCCTCGGCCAGCTGCGTGCGCAGCTGCTCGTTTTCGGCCTTGAGCTGGTCATATTTATAAATGTAGCCGTAGATGCTCTCGAGCCACTGTGCCGTGACGGTCGCGGCCTTCTGCAGCGGCGCGCGCACGATGCCGTCGAGATTCGTCAGGAATCCCGCCCTGCCGCCGAGCGCCCCGGCGATGAGCGCGAGCACGAGCACGACCGCAACCACGATTGCGCCAACGCGCGCGCCTTTCTTTTTCAGATACGTTTTCCAGTTCAAAGCAGCTCGACTCCCAGTTCGTTCAGCAGTTGTCCCAGCCTGCACAGCGGCAGGCCCATCACATTGAAATAATCGCCGTCCAGATGCGCGACGAACAGCGCCCCGCGGCCCTGAATGCCGTAGGCCCCGGCCTTGTCCATCGGCTCGCCGGTGGCGATGTAGCGCTCGATCTCCGCGGGCGTGAGTGTGCGAAAGCGCACGGCGGTCTGCTCGGCCGCCTGCCGCAGCTCGCCGCCGCGCAACACGGCGACGCCGGTGTAGACGATGTGCTCGCGCCCAGACAGAGCCGTGAGCATGCGCACGGCATCGTCATGATCCTTCGGCTTTCCGAGGATGGCACCGTCGAGATACACGATCGTATCCGCCGCGATGATGATGTCCTCCGGCGCGCAGGTCTGCGCGACCTCCTGCGCCTTGTGCAGGGACAGTTCGCGCACGGTCTGCTCCGGGCCGGCGCCCGGCGTCGCGCACTCAGGGCCCTTTGCCGGCCGGATCGTCAGGTCCGGCACGCCGAGCATCTCCAGCAGCTCCCGCCGGCGCGGGGAGCCGGAGGCAAGGATCCAGTTCATGGTCGTTCCTCCCGGGCGGGTCATTCCACGCCCCGATAATACAGCCCGCGGGTCAGCCCGTTCGGGCGGTAATCCGTCAGGCCCAGATAGCTCTGCGTGACCGCGACGCACTCATGCGGCGTCTCGGTCGTGAACATGAGGCGCACACCCCAGAGCCCCGCCGTTTCATAGTCCTCATGCTTGTCGGCGAGGTAGAGCTTGTGCGCGTTGAAGATCTGGTTGCGGTGGCCGAACGCCGGCAGCACCGGGAACAGCGCCCCGCGCCGGTCGGCCAGATTGTTGGGCACGCTGCAGTTGCAGCGGCCCGCGCTGTTGCGGATGATGCACTGCTCGGTGATCATGCACGGCAGGCGGCCGTAGACGATCATCTCCGTGTCGATGCTCTTGGCGAGGTCGCGGATCTGCGCCACGCGCAGCTCGAACGACGCCGTCGCGCTCACGAGACCGGCCTGCTGCAGCACTTCCTCCGTGAAAGAGTTGAAGACATTGAGCCCGAAGTCGCCGCGCACGCGCATACCGGCGCGGCGGGCGAAGAAGATGTGCCCCATGTTGCCGACGAGCGCTTCCTGCACGCCGTTTTCTGCGGCGCGCCCCAGCATAGCGTGCATGTCCTCGGCCTGATCGTCCGTGATGACGCGCGGCAGCACCGCCGCGACCTGCGCCCCCTGTTCCAGAAACGGGGCGAGGCGCGGGAAATCCGTGTCGAGAATCTCAATCGGCACGTACACATACGCCGGGCGCAGCGCGGCAAGCTCCTGCGTGAGCTGCTCGGCCTGATGCACCTGCACGATGAGCGCGGGGTCGGCAAAATAGCGTTTCCCCTCCGGGAGCTGCGGCAGCGGCAGGCTCCGCCGCTCGGGCAGGGCCGCGCGCTCCTCCTTCAGGCCGGTGATGAGCCGGCGGCGCAGGTCGTTGACGGCGGCCGCCGGGAGATAGAGGTCCGGGTCGATGCGGCTATCGGTGCCAGTGGAATAGTAGGGCGTGCCGCCCGTTTTGGCAAACTGGTCGGCAAGGCTCTGCGCGGTCAGCGGCGCGCGCTGCGCGGGCTCCGGCACGGGACCGGTGAGCACGGCGCGGTGGCCCTCGGCGTCCATGACGGCGGCCATGACCGGCTCGCCGCTCTGCACCTTGGCATAAAACTTCACGGGCACGCGGCGGCGCTCGCCGTCGGCATACGCCCTGCGCGCGGCGGTAAACAGTTTCTCGGCCTCGCGGTCGGGCTCGGCCTCGCGGGTGCCGAGCATGTCCGGCCCCTTTTTGCCGAGCAGGTAGCCCTGCGTGAAGCCCTGGCGCGAGAACGCCAGCGCGAGCCGGTCGTTTTCCTCCGGCGTGGGCACGCGGTGCTCATGAATGCAGCGGGCGTACACGTCCGTGACCACGGCGACGTACTCCGGCCGCTTCATGCGGCCCTCGATCTTCACGCAGGCGACGCCCGCGTCGGCGAGCTGCTGCAAGTAGTCTGCCAGGCAGTTGTCGCGCAGGCTCAGCGGGTACTCGTCCATGCGGCCGCCCATACTGTACTGCATGCGGCACGGCTGCGCGCAGGCGCCGCGGTTGCCGCTGCGGCGGCCGATGAGCGCGCTCATATAGCACTGGCCGGAATAGCAGAAGCACAGCGCCCCGTGCACGAACACCTCGGTTTCGATGCTCGCGTGCTGCGAGATGAAGCGGATCTGCTCGAGCGAGAGCTCGCGCGCGAGCACGGCGCGGGTGATGCCCATCTCGGCCGCGGCCTCGACCCCGGCGAGATTGTGGATGCTCATCTGCGTGCTGGCGTGCAGCGGAATGTCCGGCAGGGCGGCGCGCAGCACGCGCGCGAGTCCCAGATCCTGCACAAGGATCGCGTCCGCCCCGGCGTCCGACGCCTGCTGCGCGAGCGCGGCGGCAGCGTCCATCTCGCGGTCGCCCACGAGGGTGTTGAGCGTGACGTAGACCTTGCAGCCGCGGATGTGGCAGTAGCGCACGGCCTTGGCAAACGACTCCCGTGTGAAATTATCGGCGCTCCGGCGCGCGTTGAATCCGTCGCCAAAGCCCATATACACCGCGTCCGCCCCGTTTTGCACCGCCGCAATGACGGCATCGAGGTTGCCCGCAGGCGCCAGCAGTTCCAGCATAGACCCACTCCCAGTTATAGTCATACATATAGCATTATAGCACAGCAGGCGCTCTTGCTACAAGTCAATTTTCATGCTATAATGTGAATCTATCATGAATTTCTAGTGACCCGAGGGGTAATTGCATGGATCGAGCCGAATTTACGCTGTCGCGGCCGGTGTGCCTGTCGCTGCCGGTCGAGGAAGTGGACAAGCTGCTGCGGGAAAAAGACGGGCGCTGCGCCCTGACATATCTGGCGCTGCTGCGCGCCGGCGGAAAGCCGTTTCCCGCCGAGAGCATCGGCCTGACCGAGCGCGAACTGCGCCAGACGATGGAGCGGCTGTGCGCGCTCGGGCTCGTCTCCGCCGCCGGGAAGTCGTCCCCTGCCCCGGCCGGCCGTACAGCGCCCGCGGCAGACAAGCCGGGCGCGGCCGAGCCGAAGCTCGTGCCGGCGGCCGAGCTGCCGCAGTACACGGCCGAGGACATCGCCAGCCGGATGCTCAGCGACGAGCCGATGCAGACCGTGCGCCGCGAGGCCGAGCAGCTCTACGGCCGCAAGCTCACAACGCCCGAGATGAACATGCTCCTGGGCCTGCGGGATTATCTGGGTCTCCCGGCCGACGTGCTCATGGAGCTGATCCACTACGTGTTTCAGGAATACCGCGCCGAGCGCGGCCACGCCGGCACGCCGACGATGCGCCGGATCGAAAAGGAGGCCTACGCGTGGGCCGATCAGGAGATCCACACGACGGCGCAGGCAGAGGAATATCTGCAGCGCAAGCAGGCGCGAAG
>ERZ507026.1047-NODE-1047-length-9557-cov-4.276047_pt1 | contig 9557 bp, 9 predicted proteins | sample MGYA00512876_ERZ507026 | MGnify/ENA metagenome assembly ERZ507026 | reverse complement strand
AGACGTGTGCTCTTCCGATCTTGACGGGCTTCGATTCCAAGTGGGTCAACACGCTGTATCTCGACAAAATCATCGACTACGAGAACATTATCCAGGCGTTCAGCCGCACGAACCGACTGTTCGGCCCTGATAAGCCCTTCGGAACGATACGCTACTATCGCAAGCCGCATACCATGAAAGGGTATATCGAAGCGGCGGTGAAACTGTATTCCGGAGACAAGCCGCTTGATCTGTTCGTGCAGAAGCTGCCGGAAAACGTGCGTCTAATGGATGCGCGTTTCGAAGAGATCGCTTCCGTGTTTCGCGCCGAAGGCGTGGAGGATTTCATGAAGCTGCCGGAGTCCGTGGAAGCATGCCGGAAGTTCGCGAAGCTGTTCTCGGAACTCAATGATTTTCTTGAAGCCGCCAAAGTACAAGGATTTACATGGCAGCAGCGGGAATACTCCGTCACCCATGACGATGGTTCGGTGGAGGTTGTGCGGCCGGAACTCGATGAACGCACATATCTGATTCTCGTTCAGCGATACAAGGAGTTGTTTGCTGGAGATGGCGAAGGCCATAGTGAGGGTCCTGAGGCTCCATACGATCTTGATGGGCATATCACCGAAATCGACACGGGATTGATTGATACGGATTACATGAACGCCAACTTCACCAAATGGCTCAAGGCGCTTGGTGGAGGAGATCCAGACCTGTTGGCATCAGCTGAGGAGGAATTGCATAAGTCGTTCGCTTCGCTCAGCCAAGAGGAACAACGGTACGCCGAACTGTTCATGCATGATGTGGAACGTGGTGAAATCGAGTTGGAGGAAGGCAAGACGCTGCGCGACTACATCACGTATTACGCTGACAGTGCTCAGAATAGCCAAGTAGAGAAAATCACAGAGAAGCTTGGTGTTGACAGCAATCTGCTCAGAGAGATGATGCGGCTTGATCTTACGGAAAACAGCCTGAATGAGTTCGGCCGGTTTGATCGATTGAAAGCTTCGGTTAACAAGTCTCTGGCGAAGGCATTTTTCGATAAGCCGGATAGTCCGGTCTCACAATTCACTGCAAATCTTCTCGCCGCCAAATTGCTGAGGAACTTTATTCTTGAGGGAGGATTTGACCTAGATACGTGGGAACAGCATAGTAGCCATTAATGTGGAGAGAATATCAGCTCGGAACAGTTGCCATACTGACTAGCGTCATCTTCGCTTTAGTCTTTGCTGGATTTTTTAGAATTTCTCCGTCTACAGCTTCTTGCAAGGTGCAAAAACCGAGCCATATTGCTCGTATGGCTAACGGTTATAAGCCGAAAGCGCAGGTTGTTCGCTCTCCCGGCAATATGAAGCAATGTGCACACTGCCGGTTCGGCAATCCTGAGGATGCCAAGTTCTGCCGTCGCGCCGCAGAACGGTCAGGAACCCGTTGAAGGTTTTGCCGTAGATGCCGCTGCAGATGCTAGGCCTGGGCCTGTTCTCCATGTGGCAGCCCGTCGTGGTGGCGCAGGGCAATTCCACCGCCAAGCGCGACCCCCACTGGGGCTGAATTCTTGCCATGATCGTGCAGATGCTGCTCACGTTGCTGGCTATCGTGCTGATCTTCGCGGTGATTCTTGGCGGGTTCGTCGCCTTGCTTGGTAGCATGCCGTGAGACTGCCGGCCACGTCGACTCGCTTTGGGCGAAACGACGTGGCCAGCTGCGTATAATCATCGTGTTATGCCGACGAAACCGCAACGATGGAGGTCTGGCATATGGCAGTCGTTAATGAGGCAAAACTCGGGTATCTTGACTTTCTGTCGCGTGAAGACAGAGTGCGTCATCACCGCTATGTCGAAGAGATGAAGCAATATGACATGATGCGTTCCGGCGACATCAACGCGATCAACGAAAGCACCAGACTGTGGGATTCCGGACTGTATGGCCATCTGTCGGATGATCCGCTGCTCAATGTGAAATACCGGTTCGTCACCACGATCACGCTGGCCACACGCTTCGCCATCGAAGGCGGCATGGACGAGGAGGATGCCTACAACGCCTCCGACCTGTACATCCAGGATTTGGAACAATGCAAGACGCCCGACGATGTGCGCCGATTGCACACCGACATGATGACCTTCTTCACCTGGGCCATGGCCGACATGCAGAAGCTGGAGACGCATTCCAAGGCCGTCAACGAATGCATGGATTACATCCATTACCATCTGCATGAGAAGATCACCGTGCCCATCCTCGCCGAGCATGTGCACTTGAACCCTACGTACCTTTCCGAACTGTTCGCCCGCGAAACCGGCACGACCATCTCGCAATACGTTACCGACAAGCGCATGGAGGCCGCGGAGAACATGCTCAAGTACTCGGAATACGGGTTCGCTGAGATCGCGCGTATTCTGGCCTATCGTTCCCAAAGCCATTTCACCAAGGTGTTCAAGAAGCACAGCGGCATGACACCGGGGGAGTACCGCAGGAAATACGCGCAGGCCGGCATCTGGCCGGAATAGGCAGGAATAGGCTGATTGGCGGGTGGCGTGGGTGAACGTGGCGTGTCTTGCCTGCGAATTCTTCGCTTCGGGCGCAACAATGCCGTCGTCTGCGTGCATCATCGGCTACGGTAGAAGGTATTCAACGACGAACACGAAGTATGAGGTAAGGAACGATCGAATATGGGAATGCCACTAGATCTGTATGTGATCCGCCATGGCGAGTCCGAGGCGAATGTGATTATCAGCGCCGGCGAGCAGGGCGATAACTCGCTGTATACGCAAGACAACGTGACGGTGCCGGACCGGTCGTGGAGGCTTACGGCCACGGGGCGCAAGCAGGCCGACTGCATCGGCCGTTGGCTGGTAGCGCAGCAGGAGCTGTTCGACCGTTATCTCGTCTCGCCTTACGTGCGTACGCGCGAGACGGCTGCCACCATGGCTTTGCCGAAGGCGAAGTGGGAGGAGACGCGCGTGCTGCGCGAACGTTCGTGGGGTGAGATCAGCACCATCACCAAAGAGGAGTTCCGCACCAGCTACAAGCGCAACTGGCTGTTCAAGAACACCGACCCGTTGTACTGGTGCCCGCCGGCCGGTGAGTCCATCGCCGATGTGGCGGAGAACCGCGTGCATAACCTGCTCACCTCGCTGAACCGTAAGTCCGATGCGGAGTCGGTGGTCATGGTCAGTCATGGCGATCTGATGCTTGCGCTGATGCTCACGTTGGAGGATCTGTCCGACGAGGAGTTCATGCATCGCGCCGATTCGCCCGACTGGCGGATCACCAACTGCACGTGCCTGCACTATTCGCGCAGGGATCCGCAGACCGGCCGTACATGCAAGCGTTTCCGCTGGGAGCAGACGGCTCGCCCGGTGTTCAACGAGCAGGCCGGCAAGTGGGAGGTGCAGGTGGAGCCGTGGCGTGAATTCAAGCGTCCGTTGCTTTCCAACGGCGACCTGGTGGATGTGGTGCACGCCGTCGACCCGCACCTGTGATATCGCGGTACGACTCGCGGGATTAGGGGGTTGCACACCCGGAAAATAATGCTCTGACAATGCCTTGATTACAATGGACGCTCAGTGCGCGGACGGCAAGAGCCGCGCCCTGAACCTCGATTGAGAGAAAAGATGAGTAATATTTTCCAATGGAACCTGCATGGCGACGGCAAGACGCTGCTGCCGGGCGAGGTCGTAGAACCCGATGAGCGCCTGACTTGGCCGCGTACCGCCGAAATCGGTGCACAGCATGTGATCGCCATGTTCGGTGCCACCTTCCTGGTGCCGATCCTGACAGGCTTCGACCCGTCCACCACGCTGTTCTTCACCGCCATGTCCACGGCGCTGTTCCTGTTGATCAACAGGAATGTGCTGCCGAGCTACCTGGGTTCGTCGTTCGGCTTCATCGCCCCGATCACTGCGGTCACCACCGCGCATAAGGGCATCGCCGTCGCGTCCTTCGGCATCATGGTCACCGGCCTGCTGCTGGCTCTGATCGGCATTGTCGTGCACTATGCGGGTGCCAAGTGGATCGACATCATCATGCCACCGGTCGTCAACGGCGCCATCGTGGCCATCATCGGCTTCAACCTCGCTCCAAGCGTGTGGAACAACTTCAAGGTCGCGCCCGACACCGCCATCGTCACCTTGGTGGCAGTGCTGCTGGTGGCTGTGCTGTTCAAGGGTCTGATGGGGCGCTTGAACATTCTTCTTGGTGTGATCATCGGCTATGCCTACGCATGCTGCCGCGGCCAGGTCGATTTCTCCGCCATCGGCAAGGCCGCCTGGATCGGTCTGCCTCATTTCCACACCCCGCAGGTCGACTTCTCCATTCTGCCGATGTTCGTCCCGGTGGTGCTGGTGCTGGTGGCTGAAAACGTGGGCCATGTCAAGTCCGTCTCCCAGATGACCGGCCGTGATTATGACGATCAGATCGGCACCGCTCTGTTCGCCGACGGCTTGGGCACCACCATCGCCGGCTTCGGTGGCGGCTCCGGCACCACCACCTATGGTGAGAACATCGGTGTGATGGCGGCCACCAAGGTGTATTCCACCGCGGCCTACTGGTGTGCGGCCGGCTTTGCGCTGATTCTGTCGCTGTGCCCGAAGTTCGGCGCCATCATCAACACCATCCCCGCCGGCGTGCTCGGCGGCGTGACCACTTTGCTTTACGGCATGATCGGCATGATTGGTATCCGCATCTGGGTGGAGAACAAGGTCAACTTCGACAAGCCGATCAACATCATGGTGGCCGCCATCACCATGATCATCGCCATCGGCCAGTTCGCGTTCGCCGTCAACGGCATTTCGTTCAACGGCATCGCCATTGGCACCATCGTGGTGCTCGTCGCCTACCACGGCCTCAAGGCCATCGGCAAGGCGACCGGCACCATTGCCAAGGACGATCCGGACGTGCTGTAGCATCGGCAATGCTTGGCGTGCAGCCATAGCGTGACTGCACAATAGATAGGCGTTCTTTCCTCGAATCATGGAAAGAACGCCTATATGTTATTTGGCGCGTCATCCTTTTGATAGGGTTTTCGGATTCCGCAAGCTGACCATATCCGCATTACGATATCATGATTTAGCTTTGGTGCCTTGATGATGGGAGGGAAGCTGTGAATCGCGGCGAATTGGAGTCGTTTATTGCGGAGAACTTCGGTGTGGACGCCGATTACCCGTGGGTCAGGTATCCGACTCATGCGGTGTTCCGTCATGGCGATAACCGGAAATGGTTCGCTCTCATCATGGATGTTCCAAGGAACAGGCTGGGATTGCAAGGCGCAGAGCCGCTGGCCGTGCTCAACGTCAAATGCGATCCGTTTCTGATTGGCTCGCTGCGTGAGGAGCCTGGTTGCTTCCCCGCATATCACATGAGCAAGGACACCTGGATCACCGTTGCGCTGGACGGCAGTGTGGCAGATGGCATGATCGCGATGCTGCTTGACATGAGCTACCAGTTGACGGCGTCGAAGACGCACGGCCCCCGCACAAAGTAGCGGGAGCCGTGCAGACTGGTTCACTGTGCCTTGCCGGTTTAAGAACGCGCTGCCGCGTTACCGGTAGTTGCGTTCGATGAGGATGTCGGAGACGGTGAGATTCGCCTCATTGACGAGGTTGAACAGAATCACCTCGGCAAGCTCGGCCGGGTTCATGAAGGAATGCTGCTTGTCGAGCGACACGTAATCGTGGCTGTCGCGGTAGAAATCGGTATCGATGCCACCGGGGTAGACGCCCACCACCTTCACGCTCGTGCCCTTGTAGGCCGCCTTGAGACTCTGCGTGTAACCCTTCTCGCCCCACTTGGTCGCGCAGTACACGGATTCGTTGGCGTTGCCGCGCGTGGCGGCAGTGCTCATCACATTGGCGATTTTGAGATTCCGCTCATCGCAGACCTTCAACGTGGCCACGCTCCACAGAATCATGCCCTTGAGCCCTTTCAGGCACTTGTCCACGTCGGCCGCCACGTAGCCGGTCGGCACTTTGAACGAAGGCTGGCCGGCATTGTTGACGAGCAGGTCGATATGGCCGAGGGCCGCGATCTGGGCGATGGACTCGTTCACGAAACGCTCGTCGGAAACATCGCCGACGAACGCATGGTAGCTGTCCGCGCCGAAGCGTTCGGCGAGCTCGTTCTGACGTTCGGCGTTGAAGTCGATGCCGGCCACGAGCCAGCCGCGTTCGATAAGCTGGCGCGCCAGCTCATAGCCCAACCCCAGGGCGCTTCCGGTGATGATGGCGATGCGCTTGCCAGTGGCTGTTGTCATAGCAGGCTCCTTTGCTCTTTAGAATGCGACGCATATCGCATAAAACGATTGACGTGCATATATTATAGCCATCACGCCGGAACCGGCTGGTACTGGTCGAGTACGGTGAAGCACTTCCGATACGCCAGCACCATGATGACGCTATCGGCCAGCAGGGTGAGCGCCGCAATCGCAGCCAGCACCATGAACTGGTATTTCGCAGCATTGATCGGATCGCCGCCAGCAATGATCTGGCCGGCCATCATGCCCGGCACCGTGACGATGCCCGCCGAAGCCAGCGACGCAGTGGTCGGCATCAGACCCAGACGAATCGACGAAACGACGCTCGGCCGAGCTGCCTCCCACGCCGTCGCACCCAAAGCCAGCAGCGTATCGACCTCATCGCGGCGCTCGCGCATGCTTTCGAAGAAACGGCTCAGCCCAACGGCCAAAGCGGAGACGGTGTTGCCCAACAGCATGCCGGTCAGCGGCACCACCAGTTGCGGTGCATACCAGGGGTGCGGTCGAATCACCAGTTCGGTGACCAGAGACATCATGATGAGCATGGTGAGCACCAGGCTCAGCAATACCGGGCCGGCCAACCCTTTCGGCACGCCTTTGGCACGTGAAAGCGTGATCTGCACCGCCGCGATCAGCATGAATGCGATGAGCAGCAGTACGAACCACGGGTTGCCTGAACGGATGACGAAGGCCATGATGAAGCCCATCGCGCACAATTGCAGCAGTGCGCGGCAGGCCGACCATAGCAGCGTGCGTCCGATGCCCATGCGCATCAGACTGGAAATGCCGGCCGCTACGGCCACCATGGCAAGCGCGACGAGCAGCCCCCAGATGTCGATGGAATAGTAGTTGCCGCTCATGCCCGTGCCTCCTGGCCGTCTTCCCGATTGTTGCTCTGGCTGATCTTCTGGCTGTTCGCGTATGTTTCGGTAAGCACGCCGCCATCCAATGCGACAATCCGCGAGGCGCGCCCGTCCGGCGGGCGATGCCTGATGCGGACGATAGACATGCCGCGATCCGCATATTGCGCCATGATGGCGGCGACCTTCTCGGCGTTCTCGTCGTCAAGCCCGGCATCCACTTCGTCAGCCAGCAGAACCTTCGGCTCGGTGAGCAGCGTGCGCGCAAGACTCACACGTGCCGCCTGACCGCCCGACAGGTCATGCGGGGCCCGATCCAAGTCGATGTCCTCACAGCCGATGCTGTCAAGCGTTGCGCGAATGCGTTCACTGGGGAGCAGCGCCTTCGCCTGGGCGGCAGGGGACTGGCGGGAAAACAGTCGGCTCAGGCGCGAGGGGCGGCTGGTGCCCGTGGTGTTGCGGATACGCAAGGTCCACGGCAGTCGAATCGCCTCGGCCACGGTGGAACCGGTGAGCAGCGCCTTCTGCGGCAGATACGCCACCTGGCTGCGCCATTGCTGCGGCGTGAAGTCGCTTGCCGGGCGCCCTTCAAGCTCCATGGAACCATGGGCGTGCGGGTTCAGCTGGGCGAACGCGGTGAGCAGACTGCTCTTGCCCGAGCCGGACGGGCCGACCAGATCGACGATCTCGCCGCGTTCGATGGCGAAGCGCAGGCCCTTGAATATTGTTCTGGACGAATCGGTCCCCGGGACTTCGCACGTCATGCCGGAGGCCGCAAACACATACTGCATGGGTTCCAGCTTACTCGTTGGAGTGGGGTGAAGAGATGGGTGGGGAATTCGCTCTATTCGTAAGGCCCTGTCCGGTTCGTATGGTGTGGCTGACCAGCAGCGGCGACCGACTGCGGAGTAGTTGTGCGGTCACCTGCACTCATAAGCAGCCGCACGACAAACGATATGGCTCTTTTGGGTACTCAGGTACTAGAACTTTGCCATCCGGTGGACTTGCTAAGGATACGGCGTATGCACATTGTCTTTGCCCTGATTTCGCCCAGAGCCACACGTCAAGTCTTCTATAAGGAGAGCCCGCTACCGTGTGGAGCATATAAGCAATCCGCACAGATGCTCCTGCCACCGCACGCAAACCGCGGCGGCAGGAGAACAGCAGGGGGAGGAGCCATGGGCAAGCTGATGCTGGCATCCACGTTCGGGCTGGTCAGCCACAAGCTCGAACGCATCGAACCTGATCTCAAAGGCAAAACAGTCACCTTCATCCCCACTGCAAGCATGAAGGACTCCACCGGCTTCTTCAACCGCATGGCCAAATGGAAGCTACGCGCCCTCGGCCTCAACGTGCAGGAGATCGACGTGGCCGTCGCCTCCTACCACGACATCAAAACCACCATCGCCTCCAGCAGCATGATCTACGTAACCGGCGGCAACACCTTCTATCTTCTCCAATCCCTGCGCTACTCATCGGCCGACGAGCTCATCACACAAGCCGTGCGGGAAGGCAAAACCTACATCGGCGAATCAGCCGGAGCCGTGGTGGCCGGGCCCAACATCGAATACATCAAACGCATGGACAGCGAAGACCCCGCCCCCTACCTCGACAGCAACTACGCGGGCCTGGGACTCGTGGACTTCAGCATCGTGCCCCACATCGACGGCCCAGTCCTCGGCGAATCCGCGGCCGAAATCATGCTCCACAGCAACAGCGACGACCACATGGTGCCCATCCGCGACGATCAGGCCGTACTCGTCAACGGCCCACACGTCGAACTCGTCGAACGCTGAAAGCGAGACGCGCGGCAACGCTGGGCAAGCGGGGTTATAGACTATACAGCGTTTGATCCAAGCCTCTTCTCAATGGAAGGTAACGCATGTCAGCTGAAGCAAACGTCGGCGTCGTCGGCCTGGCCGCAATGGGCGGTAGCCTCGCACGCAATCTCGCACACCACGGCAACAAGGTCGCCGTATTCAACCGCACCTACGCCCGCACTGAAAAGCTCATGAACGAGCACGGCACCGAAGGCGAATTCTACCCGGCCAAAACCCTTGAGGAATTCGTAGACAGCCTCGTCAAGCCGCGCACCGCCATCATCATGGTCAAGGCAGGCGAACCCACCGACGCCATGATCAACGCGCTCGCCGACCTGATGGAGCCGGGCGACATCATCGTCGATGCCGGCAACGCCTACTTCCCCGACACCATCCGCCGTGAGAAGGAAATCAGCGCACGTGGCCTGCATTTCGTGGGCTGCGGCGTCTCCGGTGGCGAGGAGGGCGCCCTGCTCGGGCCGTCCATGATGCCGGGCGGTTCCGAGGAATCCTGGAAGACGCTGAAGCCGATCTTCGAATCCATCGCGGCCAAGGCCGAAGGCGAGCCGTGCGTCGCCCACATCGGTTTGAACGGTGCCGGCCACTTCGTCAAGATGGTGCACAACGGCATCGAATACTCCGACATGCAGC
>ERZ507026.1046-NODE-1046-length-9561-cov-5.464654_pt1 | contig 9561 bp, 7 predicted proteins | sample MGYA00512876_ERZ507026 | MGnify/ENA metagenome assembly ERZ507026 | reverse complement strand
TGCCGGGTTGGTAGCCTCTCCGAAGTCGGGCTCCCCATGTTCCAATCTGACGATAGTTTGTGCAATTCCATTATTGCCGCATGTACCACTTAATCCATTTTATATGAACACAGAAAGAAAACGAGGGGGACGAATCCCCAAGCTGAACCCGAAGTCGCACCATGTGATGCTTCGGTTCGACGATGACGAGTGGATGAAATTCCTCGTCATGTATGAGCAGACTGATGTGAAGGCGAAGGCCGTCTTTGCCAAGGCACGTATTTTCGGCGAGCCGTTCAGGGTGTTGCGAGAGGACAAGACGCTGGTGGAATACTACACCAAACTTTCCTCTTTTCACTCGCAGTACCGAATGATTGGCAACAACTACAACCAGGTTGTCAAGGAACTCCGTTGTCATTTCTCAGAGAAAAAGGCGATGGCTTTGCTCTATAAGCTGGAGAACTGCACCAGGGAACTGGTCTCTCTTACCCGTGAGATTGTTGAACTAACCCGTAAGTTTGAGGAAAGATGGTCGCAAAGATAAGTTTCGGAAGTTCGTTGTATGGCGCACTGGCATACAATGGTGAGAAGATTAACAAGGAAGAGGGAAAGCTCTTGGCAACGAACAAGATCTTCGATGATTGTTCGGGAAAGACGAGCATCACCAACGCCTTGCGTGATTTCCAGCGATACCTTTCTCCGCACATCAGAACAGAGAAGCCTGTCGTGCATATCTCCCTGAATCCGCATCCTGATGATGTGCTGACGGATATGGAGATGGAGAACATCGCACGGGAATACTTGGAGCGCATGGGATATGGCAACCAGCCATACATGGTTTACAAGCATGAGGACATCGACCGTCATCACATGCACATCGTGACCATCCGAGTGGATGAAAACGGCAAGTGTTTGGATAGCCGATACAACTACCATAGGAGCAAGGCTATCACCCGTGACTTGGAGGAGAAGTACAATCTCCACAAGGCAGACCGCAAGCAACGCCAGGCAGACAATCCACTCCGCAAGGTGGATATAAGCCAAGGCAATGTGAAAAAGCAGGTTGCCAATACCGTAAAATCTCTCTGCGCTACCTACAGGTTCCAGTCCTTGGGCGAATACCGTGCACTTCTTTCCTTATATAATATATCCTTGGAGGAGGTCAGAGGCGAAGTTGGCGGTCGTGAGTATCATGGTTTTGTCTATTCTGCCACGGACGGACAGGGTAATAAGGTTGGAAATCCTTTCAAGGCTTCCAAGATTGACAGGTCTGTCGGTGCGGAGGCGATAGAAAAGCGGTTCGCATATTCTGCCAAGAAGTTCAAGGAGGACAAGAAACTCTCCGAGATGACCAAACATAGTGTGGAGGCAGTATTAAAGCAGACGTACCATAAGGATAAGTTCATAGAACTGCTGAAAGCAAAGGGCATTGATGTTGTTTTCCGCCATACAGCTGACGGCCGTATCTACGGAGCAACATTCATTGACCACCGCACCCAAAGCGTGTTCAATGGTTCAAGGCTTGGAACGAATCTTTCTGCCAATGCCCTGCAGGAGCACTTCTCCTTACCTTACGAGAATGAGCAGCCAATACCGCTTACCATTCCAACGGAAGATGGCGTTGTCTTGGAGAAGGAACTTCAAAGCTCTGAATTGTTCGACGAGTACGGCAGCGGTCTTGGACTTATGGCAGGGAATGGTTCTTCCAACGAGGCACAGGAAGCAGCATTTGATAGAGAGTTACGCAGAAAGAAAAAGAAACGAAAAGGGAGAAACCTTTAATCGTATTATCAAGGTATAACTTCAAAACAGAAAAACAATGGCACAAGAAGACGATTTGAGAGCATTGGGAAAAATCATGGATTTTCTCCGTGCTGTGAGTATAATACTCGCAATTATGAATGTATATTGGTATTGCTACGAGGCAATGCGTATGTGGGGAGTGACAATCGGGGTGGTTGACAGAATCCTGATCAACTTCAACCGTACAGGTGGTTTGTTTCATTCCATTCTCTATACCAAGCTGTTTTCGCTTCTTCTCCTGGCGCTCTCATGTTTGGGAACCAAGGGCGTGAAAGCAGAAAAGATGAGTTGGAACAGGATTTTTACGGTTCTTGCAGTTGGCTTCTTCTTGTTCTTCCTCAACTGGTGGATATTATTGTTGCCTATATCTTATTTGGGCAATGCCACGCTGTACATCTTTACAATGACAGCAGGTTATATCTGCCTATTGATGGGTGGACTGTGGATGAGCCGACTCTTGAAGCACAACCTCATGGAGGATGTCTTCAATAATGAGAACGAGAGCTTCATGCAGGAGACCAAACTCATGGAGAACGAGTATTCCGTCAATCTGCCAACACGATTCTATTACAAGAAGAAATGGCAGAGAGGATGGATCAACGTGGTCAATCCGTTCCGAGCGACCATCGTGTTAGGTACACCGGGTAGTGGTAAGTCCTTTGCTGTAGTGAACAACTACATCAAACAGCAGATAGAGAAGGGGTATTCAATGTATATCTATGATTTCAAGTTTCCCGACCTTTCTACGATTGCCTACAACCACATGATGAACCACCAGAATGGATATAAGGTCAAGCCCCAGTTCTATGTCATCAACTTTGACGATCCTCGCAGAAGTCATCGCTGCAATCCCATTCACCCGGATTTCATGAGTGACATTTCCGATGCTTACGAAAGTGCATATACAATAATGCTCAACCTCAACAAGACGTGGGTTCAGAAGCAGGGCGACTTTTTCGTGGAGAGTCCGATTATCCTCTTTGCAGCCATCATTTGGTACCTAAGAATCTACAAGAACGGGAAGTATTGCACCTTTCCCCATGCCATCGAATTGCTTAACCGCAGATACGAGGATGTCTTTCCGATACTGACGAGCTATCCCGAACTGGAGAACTACCTATCTCCGTTCATGGATGCCTGGCAAGGTGGGGCGATGGAGCAGTTGGCGGGTCAGATAGCCAGTGCCAAGATTCCGCTGTCACGAATGATCTCACCACAACTCTATTGGGTGATGTCCGCAAGCGAGTTTACACTCGACATCAACAATCCCGAAGAACCGAAAATTCTATGTGTCGGCAACAATCCCGACCGTCAGAACATTTATGGTGCTGCACTCGGCTTGTACAACAGCCGCATCGTGAAACTCATCAACAAGAAGGGACAACTCAAATCATCCGTTATCATTGACGAGTTTCCGACCATCTATTTCAAAGGCTTGGATAATCTGATTGCTACGGCACGAAGCAACAAGGTTGCCGTCTGCTTGGGCTTCCAGGACTTCTCGCAGTTGGTGCGTGACTATGGTGACAAGGAGGCGAAGGTGGTTATCAACACGGTGGGCAATATATTTAGCGGACAGGTCGTTGGCGAGACAGCCAAAACGTTATCCGAGCGTTTCGGAAAAGTGCTTCAAAAGCGCCAGTCCATTTCCATCAACCGCCAGGATGTCTCCACTTCCATCAACACCCAGATGGACAGTCTCATTCCGCCGAGCAAGATTAGCGGACTCACCCAAGGAATGTTTGTCGGCTCTGTTTCCGATAACTTCAACGAGCGTATCGAGCAGAAGATCTTCCATGCCGAGATTGTCGTTGACACCGACAAGGTAAAGCGAGAGGAAAGCCATTATCAGCCTATCCCCATCATCAACAACTTCAAGGATGCCGATGGCAACGACTGCATGAAGCAAGCTATTCTGGACAATTACAACCAAATCAAGGAGGATGTCAAGCAGATTGTCAAGGACGAGCTGGAGCGCATCGCTGCTGACGAGAGCTTAAAGCATCTCATACAGAAATAAACAATAAGGCGAGTAACTTTTAGAAATTGTCCTTTCAGTTACTCGCCCCTGCATACATATATGGGATTTATCGTTTTTTATCTCCTCATTCTCTCCAATTCATCATCCCTCCGCATTTTCTCATTCAATTTCTCCTGCATCTTGTCCAGAAAATAGGTGCGACTATAGTTCTTACGTCTTCTGATGTCGGTGTAGAAACGATAGCAGTCCTTGGCTTTGATGCCGAAGAACTGGTACATGGCTTGCGCCAAGTCCTTGAATTTCACATCGCCATCGTTCACGCTTCCCATTACGCAGATGCCATATACCATTTCTACAAGGTCAACGGCATTGCCAGTCCATTTTACTAATGGCTTTGATTCTGATGATACTGGCGGAGAGGCTTCTGAAGTGGATGTGGTCACATGAAGATGATATGTTGCTGCCACATGCTCTTGCATCCTTCGGACAAATGCAATAGCCTTGCGCACATACAAGCCTACGGTTCCCAAACAATCCTTTATATGGGGCATTGACAGATGAAAGTTAAGCTCGATCTCTGCGTATGACAGTGCAAAGACCGCTTGTTTCACGTTGGTGCTGCATAAATCAACCACAACTTTGATAAACTCACGATATGAGTTCTCCAAAACGTTACCACCTTTGTTCTTATGACCTGCATTCAGCAAGTTGAAAAAATCAGTCTCTATCAATATGTTGTATTCCATGTTTCTGTCTCTTTTATGGGTTTGTACTAATTTGATGTATTCGTGCGCACACCATTTATTAGTCCAATACCTATGCCATTCCAAGACAGACTAAACAATAGGATGATGATATTTCCTGATAATCAGCAACTTTATCAAGAGAATAAGATTTTCACAAGGAAATTGCAAGCAGAAATAGTGTAAGGAAAACCGGACACTCGTCCAATCTTCCTTACACGGTTCTTATACCGTTACAACTTGTTAGTAGGAATACCATACTCTTTCATACGAGCATAGAATGTAGTATGGCTCATTTCCAACATTTTTGCCGCATCACGCTTGATGCCATTGCATTGCTTCAAAGCCCACAAGATACGCTCTCGATTGATCTTGCGTTCTTGTTCATCAAAGTCCAAAGCCTCTTCTGTCAATGTCGATTGTGACAACTGCAAGTCCTCGACATCTATTATCTCATTCTCGCATAACAGCATAGCTCGCATGATACATGATTTCAACTCACGCACATTACCTGGCCATGTATGGCTTACAAGTGCCCTTTGTGCTTCCTTACTGATACATTTTATTTCTTTGTCCGTATGCCTGTCATATAGTTTCAGAAAGAAGTTAGCTAATGGCATAATATCTTCCTTGCAATCCCGCAACCGTGGAATCTCAATAACCGCTTCGTGAAGTCGATAATACAGGTCGCTTCTGAATCGTCCTTCCCGAACTGCCTCTTGCAGGTTTTCGTTGGTGGCGGCAATAATGCGCACATCAGCCACTTTGTCTTTTATAGCTCCCAATGGTCGGTAGCTCTTGGATTGCAACACACGCAGCAGCATCGCCTGTACATCTTTCGGCAGGTTGCCTATCTCGTCCAAGAACAGTGTACCTCCAGCAGCCAATTCAAAGTAACCTTTTCTTGCTGCGTCTGCACTTGTGAATGCACCTTTCTCATGCCCAAAGAGAGCGGAAACGGCAAGTTCTGCAGAAAGCGTACCGCAATCTACTACCTCAAAAGGCTTGTCGGCTCTTTTGCTTTGCAGATGTATCTTTTCCGCTATATGTTCTTTGCCAGTACCGTTGTCGCCCAATATCATAACAGCCATGTCGCTTTTGGCAAACAATTCTGCCATTTTGTATATACGGCGAAACTTCTCACTTTTGCGGTAAACAATCTTGTTATTCAACTCTACGAGTCGTTTCTGCTTGTCTATGATTTCTTCCAAACGTTCATAAACTACATCAAGCAACAATTTCTTCGGTATATAGTCTTCTGCTCCCAATTTCATAGTCCTCACGGCACTCATGCTTTCATCGTAAGATGTCATGATGATAAATGGATTCTGGTAGCCGTTACTACGCATCCATTCCAACAGGTCGATGCCGTTATCATTCCCCAAGCGCATATCCGAAATGACAACATCCCATTCAGAGGATTCCCTCACAGCTTTCAGACCATCTCTGTAATTGTAGCATAAGATTGTTTTCCATCCCTTTGCCTCCAACTTCTTGCCCAACATATTGCAAAATGTAGGGCTGTCTTCAATGATTATTACTTTCTTCATGCTGTTACCTCCTCAATTTTCTTTTGTGCGGCTTTGATGATTTCCTCACCATGTGCGAAAACATCCTCAACCGCTTGGTTGATAACGTCGTCTGATGATGTAGAATCTTCTATCAGGTCAAAAAGATAGTTCAAAGACTCGTCAGATTGTACCATCATCCACGAGCTTCTTGCGTGGTGAATGGCATCGGACATTTTCTTGCGGTTCTCCTCTTGGGCTGCATTACGGATACTGCCCAATGTGTCAGTCATTTCCTTTACGAAATTCTCCAAAGTCTCTTTTTCATTGCCGTAGGTCAGCAACATAGAGAAGTCTATTTGTTTTTCTGCAATCTTACCGTTTACACACTTTCTTGCAGTGTTTATCAAATCCTTGTCAGACATCGGCTTGAACAGACAAGCGACAAATCCAGCGCCAAGCAGTTCTTGCTCGCTCACATTTGGTGCTGCTGTCATAACGACAACAGGAATGGTCTTGGAGTTACGCACGTTCACCATACGCATCATTTCCAGAATCTCGATACCATTCACTTCAGCCATCTTCAAATCCGTTATCAGCAGATCATAAGATTTTTTGCGCATCATATCCAATAAATCCGTGGCATTATTACAAGTGTCACATACAATGCCGTTTGATGCAAAAGCCTCACGAATGGTACTCAGTTGCACATGGCTATCATCAATGGCAATGACAGTAAACGAATCTTGTCGTTTCGTTCTATACTGGATTGGTTCCACATTCTGCTTTTCGGCTGCAGCCATAGGAAGACTAATGGTAAAAATACTTCCCAGCCCTTGGTGACTGGACACATCGATTTTTCCTTTCATCAGTGAAACGAGGTTCTTGACAATGGAAAGCCCCAAGCCAAATCCCGGTTGGGTGACCGCATTTCCCAATCTTGCAAATTCCTTGAAGATTTGTTTTTGTTGTTTGTCATCCAATCCTGTTCCTGTATCCTTAACCATTAGCATGAATACACCATTTTTATAGGTTGTGGACAATACAATCTCACCTTTTCCCGTATATTTGATGGCATTGGAAAGCAGATTGCGTCCTATTGTAAGCACCTTTTCCTTGTCTCCATTGACAACACCATCAGCCTTATTGTTGACACTCAATTCCAGTTGTTTCTTCGCAGCAAAGGGCTCATACTCCATCTTTAATTGCTCGGCAATGTCCATCATACGGAAAGGGCGTTCCTTGACTGTCGCCTTTCCATTCGCTAATTTGGAGTAAACCAGGAAACTGTCAATCATAGAAGTCAAGCCTTTCGATGTGTCAACAATCAAGTCGGCATACCGTTTACTTTCATCCGTAGCATCATCAAGTCCGCTAATCTTGCGAGCATAATCCTTGATGGCAGACAAAGGACTGCGCATCTCATGCGTTACTGTCAGCATCACCTTTCTTGTTTCTTCCTTGCTCTTACGTGTCTTGAATGCGAAACGCCACACCAATAGGAATAATACGAAAAATACCAATATCAACAATCCTATCATCCCTATATAATAATAGGTATAATTGCCTTCCAAGTCTGCGATTTGTCGCTCACGAACTTTTATGCCTTTATCCACATTCTCATCAGCTATGCTGATTACTCTTTGCAACTGCTTATTGATACCTTCATTTCTGTTTCCAAGACTATCCAATATCTCCACCACCTTACGGCTTTGCTGGTGATGTTTAGCAACAACCGTTTGGTTTAGGTTGGTGAGCATCTTTTCAGTTTGGGTTAAACAGTTGCCTGTTGTTACTGCATTTTCTTTCTTGCCGAACAATCTGCTGAAGAAACCTCGCTTCTTTGGCTTTGCCTGCTGTGGCATAGCTGAAAGTCTTTTGCTTTCAGTCTTATTCTGCTCTACAATTCTTGGAACTTCTGCGGTCAGCTTTTCTTGAGTGTCATTCAGTTCCTGCATGGCATCCTTTATATCCAGAAGGAGCTGTTCCTTTTCTGCAAGAAGACGGCAGATCGTATCAGAATCTTCTTTCGGACAAATACCTGCGATGCCTTCAAGCATACTGTCCACTTCCAATCGAAGCGAATGATACTCATTTACATCTGTTGAGTCCCAATCTGCAACCATTTCTCCAAGCAGTGACAATTCCGTTATGTGCAAGTTTAAGTCATGCACATTCCTTCGCCACTGATGCAATTCTGCATTTTTACACTCAATCTCCTTTCTGTCGCGCCATTCAAATAGGCCGATTACAATGGTACATCCTACGATGACGATGGCAGTCATGATGCCTAAAGCCATCCATCTACAGATATGCCCGGTCTGTTCTTTGCGTTCCATGTTGTTTACTTTTTACGTTTCTATTACTTCATTATTGCTTTGCACTAACATTTTTAATCGGCAAAGATAATGGCAGGAAGCATTAAAGACGAATATTTATATATATTATAACAACTTTTATGTAATTTCTTGGTAAAAACAGCATATTGTTAGAGAAAGAACCATTATTGAATAATAACAATGGACAATAAAGCCAAAAGCTGACAAAGTGTAGATTGTGAGACTTAACCGAAAAAGGATGGCAAGAGTTTCCTACCTGTTGATACAGACATTCAAAGAAAAGCAGAACGAGCAGGAAAAGTCAAGAGGTACTTTCCAAGTGCTTGACGGCAACATATTGATGCTTGTGCTTCCTTTGAACAGTGAACTTGTATTTTATAAGGTGAGTGATGCCAATAGTATTGCTCTGACAGACTCATTGGGCAACGACCACTCTGAAAGGATGCAAACATATACTTTGCGAAGAATATAAAACAAACAGTTAAAATCCGTGGATAAATGTTGAATCATATCCACGGATTTTATTCCTTATTCGATATAAAATCACCAAGAAAGTATAATCACCATTCTTTACGTATGAACACAAATCCTTTCGAAATTTTACTGTCTATTAAGCATAAGTCAATGCCTAATTTCAGCAAATACTCTTTAATTATAGAATTGTTTAATCTTTTCTTGATATTTTTATTTTTATAATAACTTTGATCTTCAATAGAAAGTGGAATACCTTCTTCATAGAACACCCATCTGTCTTCTTTGTATGCTTGAATTAAGCGTTCTTCTAAATTTGAATTGGAAAAATAAAATTTAAAAAACGGATTATCTGTTTCATTGGACAACGCACACATAATAGTGTTACATTTCAAATGCTTTTGTATAGTTCTACACAAATTAGACAATCCATCTTCATAATTTGATATAAAAAAGACTTTATCTGGATACATTTCATTTTGCCAACAACTAAATTTAGGGAAATGTGAACCACCACTTTGGGGATTTATATATTCCTCTATAACTGGGCATATAGGATATATATATGCTTTCCCTTTTTCTAATTCTCTTTTAAAAATTAATTTTACGACATCAGTGACTTTGTTGAAGTCACTGATGTCAAAAATAGAGAATATTATGTATTTAAAATCACTTGCCATTTACCTTGTAAAACTTATTTCTTGCTTGATTGTCATTTTTAGGAAGCTGTTCCTTAT
>ERZ507026.1036-NODE-1036-length-9658-cov-5.176195_pt1 | contig 9658 bp, 7 predicted proteins | sample MGYA00512876_ERZ507026 | MGnify/ENA metagenome assembly ERZ507026 | reverse complement strand
AAGAAATTCTGATGCTGTTTGCTTATGCGAGTCTAAAGCAGGGAATGTTGCATGACGTGGAATTTGCTGCGGCCTTTGAACGATTCAGTGAAGAACGAAAAAAAGGCTTTCCCAATCCGGAAAAGGTCATGACGCAGGCATTTCTTCTGTGTGACAACCTTTACCGGAGAATTGAAAACAGTGATAGTCTGGGAGTTGACGGAATTCCGTTTGACAACAGTTGTGTTTCTCTGGGAAATGTGCCGATTATTACTCAGGCCCGTTTGGAGAGCGGTTATTATGCGCCGACAGAGACCAGTTTTGGAATATTCCAGGTGCTGAAAAGCTCTGCCAGGAAGACAGGACGCACGATAGCGGATTTGAAAAATAAGTACAGGCGGAACTTCTTGCTGACGGAGGAGGAAAGGAATCTGGTCCCCAAGTTGCCGGAAAATTATGACGTTCCGGAGGAAGTTTCAGACATTCTGGAGGCTGTTTTAAACACCCCTATGCGGGTGTTTATGAGTGCCGGAGAATCAGGTACCGGTAAAACAACTAATGCCAGAATGGTGGCTCAAATGCTGGGGCTGCCTTATTATTCTTTTACGTGCGGCGAAGGTACGGACGAGGTAGACTTGGTATCTTCTATGATTCCCAATATTGGTGGAAACAAGGCGGAAGAAACGGCAGCGTTTCCTACCTATGAAGATATGATGATGGATCCGGCTTCCGCCCTGGAACGGGTAACTGGGATTTACGAGGAGGAGATCGACAAAGAGACGGCCTTCCAGGAGATTCTGTCCCGCATTTATCAGAAAGGTTATCAGAGCGGACAGGGGGAAAAGGATTATATCATGGTGGAGTCCAGTATTGTGACAGGCTGCCGTAGACCTTCCATTATAGAAATCCAGGAACCTTCCGTCATTACAAAGCCAGGAACGCTGGTACGGTTAAATGGTCTTTTAGATGATGGCGCGTCTATTACCCTTACCAGTGGGGAGGTTGTGAGGCGGAATCCGGAAACGGTCATTCTTTTGACAACCAACATGGGGTACCGGGGGTGTAAAGGATTCAATGAGTCGGTACTATCCAGAATGCGGATGATCTTATATTCCGATCCGCTGACTTCGGAGGAGATGGTTTACCGGATTCAGAAAAAGGTTACGGTACTGGAACCGGGAATGCTAAAGAAAATGGCCGATGCAGTCTGTGCGGTCCAGAAGCATTGCAGGACGGAAATGATTACCGGAGGCGTGTGCGGATACCGGGAGTATGAGGACTGGGTATGGGCTTATCTGGTGCAGAAGGATGTCCGGAAAGCTGCACTGCGCACAATTGTGGCAAAAGCGGCTCCAGAGGAAGAAGAGAGGGAGGAAATATACAAGACGCAGATACTCACACGTTTTACAGAAGAGCCGTCAGTGAAAGCGGCATAGATCAGGAGGGATAAACTTGACAGTAAAACAAATGTCAAAGAATGGTATGAGGAAACAGATTGCCAGAATACGGGACATGACCACGGATAAAGAGCTGTTTTTATCGGAATCTTACCGCACTGCTTTGTGGAAACTGGCAAAGGCGCTGGGACAGAAACGGGATGTGGAGCTCGTTATAGCGTATCAGGAAAACGAAACCAATCATGCCGCGCTTACAGATGGAAAATTCATCTATTTGAATGCTGCAAATCCGGTAACAGTTCGTTTTAACAGCCGTGAGGAAAGGGTAAGAAGCCATGAGGGGTTGATTGCTCATGAATGTGGTCATCTCAGATGTTCTGATTTCATGCGGAGAGAACGGTATGTGGGCGGATTCGTGAAAGGGCTTGTGTATCCTGTGCCGCCGGAAGTAGAAACAGCGGCAGATAAGCGGGCATGGACGGAAATGAAGGGATATTTATTGAAAGGCGATCCAATAGCCAGAGAGGTTTTGAAGAAAACAGCAGCGTATTTGAATAATATACTGGAAGACGTATACATAGAAAACTTTATGTGTCTGGAATATCCGGGAAGCGTCCGTCTGGCGATTCAAAGAAATGCGGCAGCTATTATTTCAGGCATACCCTCGTTTACAGAACGGCAGGCAGCAGGTGATGGGGAACTGGCGGTCATGATGGATTTAATCTTTCGGTACGCCAGGGCAGGAAAGACAGAGGCAGAGGACGAGTATTTAAAGAAATACTTAACCTGTCTGGGTTCCTGCAGAAAGATGATTGATGAGGCAGTGGACAGCTCTGACTTAGATATCCGTTTCCATGTCAGCAACCGGCTGATGATTAAGATATGGAAATATTTGAAGCAGGAAATACGGACAGCAAAGCGGGACTTAAAAGATGAGATGAAGAACTGTTCAAATGAAGAACTGAGGAAATTGATTCAGGACTATCTAAAAGAGAAGATTACCTGGATTACGATTTCAGGTGAAGCTTGTGGAGAAGAGACCGGAGCGAGCGAGAAAATTGACGGCTGGGACGGAGGTTTGGATGACGGGGCAGAGGAATTTGAGAATCAACAGGAGAATCAAGTACCGGAACCAGAGTCCCAGGAAGCGGGGGAAGAGACACTGGAAGAACTGCGCAGGGACTTGATTTTAGTGGCAGGAGCTGGTGAGCAAAGGACAAAGGAAGAGACGAAAGCAGATGTCTGGGATATGGCGGAAAAGCTGTCAGATATTCTAAATGAGGCAGCCAGGGAACAGTATAGCAGACAGGAGGAAGAACGTCTGAAAGAATCCCTGAATAAAGAAGCGGACAACTTAAAACTGGAGGGGATTCATAAAAATGTACCGATAGAGATACACCGAAGCAGTGTTATTTCCGATCCACAGAGGTCTGCCTATAACAAACTTCTCCCCAAGATTAAAAAGGCGTCTTACCGGCTTCAGAAATCCGTGGAGGAGATTCTGACCCGTAAGGACGGGGGAACCTTGTCCGGCCTCTACATGGGAAAGCGCCTAAGCCGTGGGAATCTGTTCCGGCAGGACGGGAAAATATTTGAGAAGAAGGTACTGCCGGAGGAAGGATTTTCGGTTGCTATTGCAATCCTGGTGGACGAGTCAGGCTCCATGCACTGTGGAGACCGCATCGGATATGCCAGGGAAGCAGTTCAGGTGATCTATGATTTTTGCAGGAGCTTGTCTATCCCTGCGATGGTATATGGACACAGCACTCATAACAGACTGAATAAGAGCGGCAGTGGGTACGAGGAAGTAGTGGATATCTTCGCTTACGCGGATTTTGACTCCGCAGATGGAAATGATGCCCTGCGTATGATGGATATGAGAGCCAGAGATACGAACCGTGACGGCGCAGCGCTCCTGTTTGCGGGAGAGCGCCTGTTAAAACGGGAGGAGGATAAAATTCTGATTCTCATTTCAGACGGAACCCCGAATGCTGAAGACTACCGAGGTGAAACCGCAAAGAAAGATTTACAGGAAATTAAGAGGAATCTGACAAAGCGGGGAGTGACATTATTTGCCGCAGCTATTGGAGATGACAGGGAGCAGATTGAGGATATTTACCAGGACGGATTTTTAAATATTTCGGATCTGAATGCCATGCCGGCCAAATTGGCAAAGCTGCTTTTAAAGTACATCAGATAGGAGAAGAATATGGAACAGAATGAGAAAAAAGACTGGTCGAAAGAAGAATCCTGGCAGATCGCCATTTACAAGACGGACAAGGCATTGCTGGAACTGTGTGATAATTTAAAACCGGCGTCCAACCTGTTCCCGGCGCATATCCATGCAGCCGGAGAGAAGGCTGAGGCCGGGGAGCGTTCCCTTATCCGGTTAAATATGCTGGATTACAGTAAAGGAAAAGGGGATAATACGGTAAGCGTATATGCCAATATTAATCCGGAGGAGGTGAAATATATCTATTCCGCCCTGTTTTCCCATTTAGTGGAGTTTGATTTTCCACAGGAAAAGATTTTTGGAGAACCAGACAGTAACGGTTATAGTATTGTGCAGAAAATGCAGATTAACCGGTATGAAACAGACGCCCAGGGAAAAAAGCGTAACTACCCCTGGATTGTGGAGATTCAGAACGGCAGAGGCATAGCTGTCAGAAACTCCAATGGTGGAAAATACTGTAAAAAGGACAGTTATATCTGTGAGCGGAAAGTTCGCCTGTTCCTCAATGACAAGGATATGTTCTCCTTATTTGCCAAAGCGGAAGCCTATATCCGGGTTTTTGAGCAGGAATTTGCTTTCCGCAGGAACCGGATTGGGAACTTTAACAGCCTGTATCTGATGTTGAAAAAGGAAATTCAGGGTGTGGCAGAGTTATTGTCACAGGGCGAGGATTCAAAAGCGGCATAAAAATAAAGGTTCCCATTATGGCAGGTAATCTGCTATAATGGGAATATAAATGGCAGTGCAGGTGGCGGAAAATGCGTCGTTTAAACTGCTGTGAAAGTGAATCAGGAAATATCAGAGATAGAAAGAGAGGGCCAATCTATGTGTCAAATCGTTATAAAGATACCGGAAGCCGTACTATATGATACGCATATGAGTTCCGATGACGCCGCAGCATTTGCGAGAAGAACCGTTGCCATGGGCTATTACACGCAGAATAATGTTTCGATTGGCTATTGCGCAGAAATTGCGGGTATGACGGAAGAGGATTTCATCAAATTTTTGGGACAGAATCAAATCAGCATATTCCGATTTGATGACCAGAAAGAATTTCTGGAGGAATTGAACAATGCGTAGGGTGATTGTTAACTCCACACCGCTCATTGTCCTGTGTAATGTGGGCAAACTGGAAATACTGCGTACATTATATACGGAAATTACGATTCCGGAGGCTGTATTTGCCGAAGTGACAAAAAAGGAAGATTCCGCGTGCCAGATTGTGAAAAATCGTTAGACTGGATACGGGTTGAGAGAATACTGAGTCCGTCTGATAAGAAAATGTACCAGGCCAAGCTGCATGACGGAGAAGTGGAAGTCATGATTCTCGCCCAGGAAGGAGTCCGGGCTGATTTGGTAATTCTGGACGATAATGCAGCGAAAAAGACTGCGAAGTATCTGGGACTCACCGTCACCGGAACGTTCGGAAAAAGTCAATAAGGAACAAGAAAAAAATTATTGCATTTTACGGGGTTACACCATCATTCTGAATTAAACGCAAGACTTTATCGGTAAAGGTTTCCTTGCTTGTTTCGCTGAAATGGATATGAATATCAAAGGTCGTGCCGCCGATTGTTTTGACAAGGGCGGGCGGCGCGGCTTCCTTTACGGTCAGAGGGGAAGCGACGGCGGGGGTGCTGCGGTTGGTGGTGTCGTTGTTCATAGGCTCTCCTTTCCATGAGAAAAGCCCCATGCGGTCATACATGGGGCGGTGGTTTTAAGGTTGAAGTGGCGAAGTGGCAAAGTGGCAAGGTATCTGGTGCGCACGACGGAGTACACCGTGGGCCGGTTCCACGGCTGTTATGAGAATGTCACGGAGCAGCAGGCAACGCAGCTGAGCCGTGATGAAAAGGAGATCGCGGAGATGTCCGCCTGGCAGACGGTGGGCTGGGGCAATATCGGCAGCCAGAACGAGTATAAGCCGTATCTGCGGGTCATGTCCATGGACCCCGACCTGCCGGAGCTGGTGTCCATCCGGCTGGCCGGCGGACGTCTGCCGGAAAAGGCGGGGGAGATTCTCCTGCCGGAGCACCTGCTGTCCAACGGCAATGTGCGGTACGTTCTGGGGGACACGGTAACGGTGGACCTGGGCCGCCGAACGGTGGACGGCCACCAGCTTACGGCCCACAATCCCTATGTGGAGGGGGAGACGCTGGAGGACACGAAAAGCCGCACCTATACCGTGGTAGGCTTTTACCAGCGGCTGGACACGGAGGTGGAGCCCTTTTCCTGCCCCGGCTATACTGCCCTGACCTGTCAGGAGCAGGGCTATCAGACGGATGAATTTTTCCGGGTGGCCCATCCCAGCCGCTTTTACAGCTATATGGAGGGAAACAACGAGAAATATCCGGGGTTGGAGTGGTTTTCCAATTCCGATCTGCTGAATTACTACGGCGCCACCACCTTCTTCTCCGTGAACCGGATGATCTACAGCTTTGCGGTGATCCTGCTGCTGATGATCTCCTTCGGCTCGGTGTCGCTGATCTATAACTCCTTCTCCATCTCCGTGGCGGAGCGGACCCGGCAGTTCGGCATCCTGAAATCCATCGGCGCCACCCGCAAGCAGATTCGGGACAGTGTCCTCTATGAGGCACTGGTGCTGTGCGCCGTGGGGATCCCACTGGGTCTGCTGGTGGGCTGTCTGGGCATCGGCATCACTCTGTACTGTCTGCGGGACAGCTTCGGATTCCTGATGGGGGAGAGCGGCAACGCCCTCCAAATGCACTTTGTGCTCAACGGCTGGGCACTGCTGGCGGCGGCGGGCATCGGCCTTGTGACGGCCATCATCTCGGCGTGGATCCCCGCCAAGCGTGCCGTGCGGGTGTCGCCGGTGGAGGCCATCCGCCAGACCAAGGACGTGAAGCTCCGGGGCCGGGAGGTCAGGACATCCCACCTGACGGAAAAGCTCTTCGGTTTCTCCGGGATGTTGGCCGCCAAGAACTTCAAGCGCAACCGCAAGCGCTATCGCTCCACGGTGGTGGGCCTGTTCCTCAGCGTGACGCTGTTCATCTCCGCCTCCTCCTTCTGCGCCTATCTGACGGACGCCGTAGACCAACTGGGGGGCGACAGCACACTGGGCGTGCAGCTGTATTACAGCGAGGCCCTGCCGGAGGGCGTGACGCCGGAGCAGCGGCTGGGACAGCTGGCCGCCGCCGACGGCGTGGAATCGGGTTTCTACACCGCCGACAGCTACGCCAGCCTGCACTTTGCCAAGGAGGACATGGATCCGGACTACTGGAAGGACACCGGGCTGGAGGGAGACCGCAGCGCCGCCATGTACTTCCTCCGGGATGAGGACTTCCGGCAGCTGCTGCGGGACAACGGTCTGCCGGAGGAGGATTACTTCCGTGCCGATGCACCTCAGGCGGTGGCGTGGGATATGCTGGACATCTGGCGCAGCACCGAGGGCAGTAAGTACAATAAGCTCTACCATTACCACCTGCTGAACGGCAGCAGCCTGCCCATCACCGGAACGGAGAGCAGCTATCAGCCTATGGATGGCTGGTTCACCACGGGCGACCGCATCACACGGGACGGTACGGAATATGTGCTGTACTATCCGGAGGACTATATAGACGATTACTATACCGCCCGCAGCGAGGGGGAGACCCCGGACGAGAGCCGGGCACAGGCGGTGCCGGCATCGGAGGCCGTCCTGACCCGAAGCTATACCGTGGGCGCTATTTTGAAGGAGGCTCCCGATTTCCTGCGTACCGGCGACCTGTATCTGCTGTACCCGTACAGTATGTATGAGGCCGTCACCGGGCAGGCTCCCGCCGCCGACGCCTTCTGGTTCAGGAGCAGCGACCACGCCGCCTCCTATGAGAGCATGGGGCAGATCCTGATGGAGCTGGGCAACAGCCGCTCTGAGCTGCAGGATCTGGCCGCCAACGGCGAGAGCCAGCGGGCCATGGTGACGGTGGTGAACGTGTTTTCCTACGGCTTCATCATCCTCATCTCCCTGATCTCCATGACCAATGTGTTTAACACCATCTCTACCTCCATCGCTCTGCGCCGCCGGGAGTTCGCCATGCTGCGGTCCGTGGGACTGACCCAGCGGGGCTTTGCCCGGATGATGGACTACGAGTGCATCATCTACGGCGCACGGGCGCTGCTGTGGGGACTGCCGGCATCGGTGCTGGTGACCTATGGCATCTATCGCAGCGTGGCCCAGAGCATCGCCGCCCGGTTCTACATCCCGTGGTACAGCGTGGCCATCGCCGTGGGCAGCGTGTTCGTGGTGGTGTTCGCCACCATGCTCTACGCCACCCGGAAGATCCGCAGCGAAAACCCCATCGAGGCGCTGAAGCAGGAGAACCTGTAAGCCCCGTCTCGCAAGCCGAAGAAACAGCAGCCCCGGCAGAACTGCCGGGGCTGCTGTGCTTCTGAGACACTCGTGATCGCCGCCTGCACCCTGCGGCGAAGATGGGGATTGACAGGCGGCGGCCGGGAGGCTATCATGAGGACAGAGAGAAAAGGAGGGCCGCCATGTCACAGGTCACCAAGCGGGCGCTGGAGGCGTCGCTGAAGCATCTGCTGCTGCAAAAGCCGCTGAACAAGATCACCATCAACGATATTGCGGAGGACTGCGGCATCAACCGCATGACCTTTTACTACCATTTCAAGGATATCTACGATCTGGTGGAGTGGAGCTGTCAGGAGGACGCCAGCCGGGCGCTGGCGGGGAAAAAGACCTACGAGACGTGGCAGCAGGGCTTTTTGCAGATCCTTCAGGCGGTGCTGGACAACAAGCCCTTCATCCTGAACGTCTATCGCTCCGTCAGCCGGGAGCAGGTGGAGAACTACCTCTACCGGGTCACCTATGACCTGCTGGAGAGTGTGGTGGAGGAGGAAGCTCAGGGGATGTCCGTGCGGCAGGAGGACAAGGAACTCATCGCCACCCTCTATAAATATCTGTTCGTGGGACTGATGCTGGACTGGATCAAGGGGGACATGAAGGGCGACCCACAGGTCATGGTGCAGAAGCTGGAGCTGGTGCTCCACGGCAATGTGGTGGCCGCCCTGCAACGGATGCGGACGGACAAGCCTGCATCAAACGGAGCGGAATGATAAAAAACTGAACACCTCCCATCCCGGTGATAAAAAACTTATCACCGGGTTTTTTCTGTTTATTGAACAAATTGCGCCCAAGGTGTATGTTTTCATCATCAGAGGAAAACATACCAGCGAGACGCCGCCGACCTCCCGTGTGCGTGCTGAGAAGGGGACGGGGCGGCGCAGCGGTCAACAGAAAGGAGCGCATTTTTATGTATTATTCCAGTGGTAACTATGAGGCCTTTGCCCGTCCCAAAAAGCCGGAGGGCGTGGACAACAAATCCGCCTACATCGTGGGCAGCGGTCTGGCGGCGCTGACTGCCGCCTGCTATCTGGTGCGTGACGGCCAGATGAAGGGCGAGCGGGTCCACATTCTGGAGAAGGGGCCCACTGCCGGCGGCGCCTGCGACGGCTGGAAGTTCGAGAACATCGGCTATGTCATGCGGGGCGGCCGTGAGATGGACAACCACTTCGAGGTCATGTGGGATCTGTTCCACTCCATCCCCTCTATCGAGACGGAGGGCGTCAGCGTGCTGGACGAGTACTACTGGCTCAACAAGGAGGACCCGAACTACTCGCTGTGCCGCGCCACCAAGAATCTCGGCAAGGACGCGGGGCTCAAGGGCAAGTTCGGGCTGTCCGACAAGGCTTCGATGGAAATCATGAAGCTGTTCTTCACACCGGACGAAGACCTGTATGACAAGCCGATCACCGATTTCTTTGACGACGAGGTGCTGAACTCCAACTTCTGGCTGTACTGGCGCACCATGTTCGCCTTCGAGAACTGGCACTCCGCGCTGGAAATGAAGCTGTACATCAAGCGCTACATTCATCACATCGGCGGACTGCCGGACTTTTCCGCGCTGCGTTTCACCCGCTACAACCAGTACGAGTCGATGATTCTGCCGATGGTCAAGTATCTGGAATCGCACGGCGTCGAATTCCGCTACAACACCAAGGTCGAGAACGTGGAATTCGCGATTGGTGGGGGAGC
>ERZ507026.1031-NODE-1031-length-9695-cov-4.251349_pt1 | contig 9695 bp, 6 predicted proteins | sample MGYA00512876_ERZ507026 | MGnify/ENA metagenome assembly ERZ507026 | reverse complement strand
ATATGGGGATCAGCTTGTATTTACAAGACAGTAGCAGAAGATAGAGGCAAGAATAAGCAAAGAGTCTGACATGTCAGACTCTTTGCTTATTAGTGGAATTGGGGAGAGTTTATGTTCTCCCTGAGTATGAAAGGAGAAAATATGAGACGAGAAGAGACAAAGGTAGTTCAGATTGGGAATTGCAAGATTGGCGGAGGAAATCCGATTGCCATTCAGTCTATGACAAATACAAAGACAGAGGATGTGGAGGCGACAGTTGCCCAGATATTGGCATTGGAGGCAGCAGGCTGCGATATTATCCGCTGTGCGGTGCCGACGATGGAGGCGGCAGAAGCGCTCACAGAGATAAAAAAAAGAATTCATATTCCGCTTGTTGCAGATATTCATTTTGATTATCGTTTAGCGATCGCGGCAATCGAACATGGAGCAGATAAGATCCGTATCAATCCGGGAAATATCGGAGATGAAAAAAGAGTCAGAGCAGTGGTAGAAAAAGCAAAAGAATATCATATACCGATACGTGTCGGAGTGAACAGTGGATCGCTTGAAAAACATCTGGTAGAGAAATACCATGGAGTGACAGCAGAAGGACTGGTAGAAAGTGCACTGGATAAAGTGCATCTGATCGAAAATATGGGATATGATAATCTTGTAGTAAGTATCAAATCTTCAGATGTGATGATGTGTGTAAAAGCGCATGAATTGCTTGCACCGCAATGTCCATACCCGCTGCATGTCGGTATTACAGAGTCAGGAACATTACTTGCAGGAAATATAAAATCATCGATCGGACTCGGACTGATCTTAAGTCAGGGGATTGGAGATACGATTCGTGTATCTCTTACCGGAGACCCGGTAGAAGAGATCAAATCGGCCAAGCTGATCTTAAAGACACTGGGACTTAGAAAGGGTGGAATAGAAGTAGTATCCTGCCCGACCTGTGGAAGAACCAAGATTGATCTGATCGGACTCGCAAATCAGGTGCAGGATATGGTGGCGGATATTCCACTGGATATTAAAGTTGCTGTTATGGGATGTGTGGTAAACGGACCTGGAGAAGCAAAAGAAGCAGATATCGGAATTGCCGGAGGATGCGGAGAAGGTCTTTTGATCAAGAAAGGTGAAATTGTCAAAAAAGTAAAAGAAGAAGAATTATTGGAAACGTTAAGACAGGAGTTGTTACACTGGAATGAGTAAACCGTTTTTTGAGGTATTTCCGACATTAAAAGTAAAAGATGATATACAGATGATGTTTCAGGGTGTGGAAGTGACGAAAGTTTCTACCAATTCAACAAGGGATTTTATCCGTGTCAGCCTTTACAGCAGACATCTGATCCAGAAAAAACATATTTACGAAGTAGAACGCCTGCTAAAACAGCAGCTGTTTGCCAGAAGTCATATCCAGGTGTCGGTAAAAGAGCAGTATGATCTTTCAGAACAGTATACACCGGAAAATCTGATGAATGAATATTATGACAGCTTCCTGATGGAACTGGATCAAAGAAGCGTAGTAGAGCGGAATATGCTGCAGAATGCAAGTTATGAATTTGAAAACGGAAATATCCTCTGTCTGACACTGACTGATACCATTGTTGCACAGGGAAAAAAGGATTCGCTATCTACATATCTTTCAGATGTATTTGAAGAACGGTTTCACAGGCCTGTGGAGATCCGTGTTCTTTATGAAAAAGCAAAAGACAGCAAGCTGAAATACAACGAGGCGAAATTAGAGCAGGAAATCGAAGCAATCAGAGAACAGTCGCAGGCCGTAAAAGCAAAGAAAGCACAGGAACTGGAACAAAAAGAAGAGAAGAAAGACGAAAAGACCAAAGCAAAAAGCAACTCAGCAGGAGAAAGCGGGAACAATACCAAAAGTGGCGGAAGAAGTTCAGGTGGATTTAAGAAGGGCGGCTCATTCGGAAAAGGTGGATATTCCTTTGTACGTAAAGCTACCGATGATCCAAACCTTATCTACGGACGTGATTTTGACGATGAGACGATAGAACTTAAGAATGTCCTGGGAGAGATGGGAGAGATTACCATCCGCGGAAAAGTCATCAGCATGGAGACCAGAGAGATACGTAACGAGAAGACGATCATTATGTTTGCAGTTACGGATTTTACGGATTCTATTATGGTGAAAATGTTTGTGCGGAATGATCAGCTGGCAGATATCCTGGGGGATATTAAGAATGGCGCATTTCTGAAATTAAAAGGTGTGACAACGGTTGACCGTTTTGATTCGGAACTGAATATCCAGTCGGTAGTCGGAATCAAAAAGATCAGTGATTTTACAGAATCCAGAGTGGATACGGCACCGGAAAAGCGTGTGGAGCTTCACTGCCATACAAAGATGAGCGATATGGATGCGGTAACTGATGTAACAACATTGCTGAAACAGGCGCATGACTGGGGGCATCCGGCGATGGCGATTACAGATCACGGTGTCGTTCAGGCGTTTACAGATGCGAACCATTATATTGAGTCGCTGGATAAGGATGATCCGTTTAAAGTGATTTACGGTGTGGAAGGCTACCTGGTGGACGACCTGACTGATGTGGCAGTGAATGAAAAGGGACAGCCACTGGATGATACTTATGTAGTATTTGACCTTGAGACGACAGGGTTCAGTCCAATTAAGGATAAGATTATTGAGATTGGTGCGGTGAAGGTAGAACATGGAGAGATTACTGATAAGTTCAGCACATTCGTTAATCCGAAAGTACCGATTCCATTTCAGATCACACAGCTTACCAGTATTACAGATCAGATGGTTATAGGAGCACCGGATATCGAGACAGTTCTTCCACAATTCCTGGAATTTATCGGTGATGCGGCACTGGTCGCACACAATGCATCCTTTGATGTAAGCTTTATTGAACAAAATTGCAGATATCAGGATATCCAGCCGGATTTCACATCGGTGGACACCGTGGCGATGGCGCGTATTCTTCTGCCGACACTTTCAAAGTACAAGCTGAATGTAGTGGCGAATGCACTGCATATTTCGCTGGAAAATCATCACAGGGCTGTTGATGATGCCGGGGCAACAGCAGAGATATTTGTGAAATTTGTAGAAATGTTAAAAGACAGGGGGATTTATGACCTGGCAAAACTGAACCAGTTCGGCGAAAATAATGCGGATGCTGTCCGCAAGCTTCCATCATACCATGTGATCATTCTGGCACTGAATGAAGTGGGACGCGTGAATCTGTATACGCTGATCTCAATGTCACATCTGAAATATTATGCGAGAAGACCGAGAATTCCAAAGAGTGAACTGTCGAAATACAGAGAAGGACTTCTGGTGGGAAGTGCCTGTGAGGCAGGAGAACTTTATCAGGCAATACTGAATGACAAATCAGAAGAACGCATTGCAAAGATCGCCAACTTTTATGATTATCTGGAGATTCAGCCGCTTGGAAACAACCAGTTTATGATTGAAAGCCCGAAGATCACGAAGGTACAGAATGAGGAAGACTTAAAAGAGATCAACAGGAAGATCGTCGCACTTGGTGAACGGTTCAATAAGCCGGTTGTCGGAACTTGTGACGTGCATTTCATGAATCCGGAAGATGAGGTATACAGAAGAATCATCATGGCAGGAAAGGGCTTTGGTGATGCGGACAATCAGCCGCCGCTGTATCTTAGGACCACGGATGAGATGCTGGAAGAATTCGAATATCTGGGGTCTGCAAAGGCAAGAGAGATTGTCATCGAGAATCCGGTGAAGATCGCGGAGATGGTCGAAAAGATCACGCCGGTGCGTCCGGACAAGTGTCCGCCGGTTATCCCGGATTCGGACAAGATGCTCCGTGATATCTGTTATAATAAAGCACATTCCATGTACGGAGAGAATCTTCCGGAGATCGTTACCGAGCGTCTGGAGCGAGAACTGAATTCAATCATATCCAATGGTTTTGCCGTTATGTATATTATTGCACAGAAACTGGTATGGAAATCAGTGGAAGACGGATATCTGGTAGGTTCACGTGGTTCCGTAGGATCTTCTTTTGTAGCGACCATGGCAGGAATCACAGAGGTTAACCCATTAAGTCCGCACTATTACTGTAAGAAATGTCATTACAGTGATTTTGATTCGGAAGAAGTCAGGAAATTTGCCGGAGGCTGCGGATGGGATATGCCGGACCGTGTATGTCCGGTATGTGGAGAGAAGCTTATAAAAGATGGATTTGATATTCCGTTCGAGACTTTCCTTGGATTCAAGGGAAATAAAGAGCCGGATATTGACCTGAACTTCTCGGGAGATTATCAGAGTAATGCGCATAAGTATACAGAGGTTATCTTTGGTGCGGGTCAGACATTCCGTGCCGGAACGGTAGGTACACTGGCGGACAAGACCGCATTCGGTTATGTAAAGAATTATTACGAGGAACATGGACAGGGTAAAAGAAAATGTGAGATTGACCGTATCGTACAGGGGTGTACGGGAATCCGCCGAAGTACCGGACAGCATCCGGGAGGAATCATTGTACTTCCGCTTGGCGAAGAGATCAACTCTTTTACACCGGTACAGCATCCGGCGAATGATATGACGACGGATATCGTCACCACACATTTCGATTACCATTCGATAGACCACAACCTGTTAAAGCTTGATATTCTCGGACATGATGATCCGACTATGATCAAGACACTGGAGGAATATATCAGTTCCCCGGCGATGGACAACGAATACAATGAGACGGATAACCGTTTTGATGCTACGAAGATCCCACTGGATGATCCGGGGGTAATTTCTTTGTTTCATGATACATCGGCACTTGGTATCAAGCCGGATGATATCGGCGGATGTCCGGTCGGATGCCTTGGAATCCCGGAATTTGGAACTGATTTCGTTATCCAGATGGTAGTGGATACAAAGCCGAATACAATTTCGGATCTGATCCGTATCTCCGGTCTGTCACATGGAACGGACGTGTGGCTGAATAATGCACAGGAACTGATCCGGAGCGGAAAGGCAACCATTTCCACGGCAATCTGTACCCGTGATGATATCATGACCTATCTGATCAACAAGGGGATGGACAGTGAGGAATCATTTACCATTATGGAGCGTGTCCGTAAGGGAACCGTTGCAAAAGGAAAATGTAAAGAATGGCCGGAGTTCAAAAAAGACATGGCAGAACACAATGTACCCGACTGGTATGTCTGGTCCTGTGAACAGATCAAATACATGTTCCCGAAAGCGCATGCGGCAGCATACGTTATGATGGCATACCGTATCGCATACTGTAAGATCAACTATCCACTGGCATATTATGGGGCGTATTTTGGAATCCGTGCAGATGCATTTTCTTACGAGATCATGTGCCAGGGGAAGGAAAAGCTTCAGTACTATATTGATGATTACAACCGCCGTTCTGCGACACTCAGTAAAAAAGAACAGGATACGATGAAGGATATGAAGATTGTGCAGGAGATGTATGCAAGAGGATTCGAATTTGAGCCGCTTGATATCTACAAAGCACAGGCGACAAAGTTCCTGATCGTAAACGGCAAGCTGATGCCGCCACTTTCGAGTATCGACGGTATGGGAGAAAAAGCTGCCGAGGCAGTTGCAGAAGCATCTAAAGACGGAACTTATCTGTCACTGGATGACTTCAGACAGAGAACAAAAGCAAGTAAGACCGTTATTGACACGATGGTAGAGCTTGGGATCCTTGCAGATCTTCCGGCATCGAACCAGCTGTCATTGTTTGATTTTTAGAGTGCCAGATAGCAAAAAAGCAGGAGAAAGATAACAGATGGGAAGAATGAAACAGTCACAGATCACATACTGGTGTCACGAGATCATCCGTTCACAGGCAGAAGCAGGCGGATGTTATATCGATGCGACCATGGGAAAGGGGAATGATACCTTGTTCCTGTGTGAGCTTGCCGGAGAAAATGGAAAGGTACTTGCATTTGATATTCAACAGGAAGCTCTGGATGTGACGAAAGAATTACTGAAAACGCATGGAAAAGAAATGCAGGCAGAATTAATTCTGGATGGTCATGAACATATGGACCGGTATGCCGGAAAAGAGAGTGCAGACGTGATCTGCTTTAATTTCGGATATCTTCCGGGAGGCAATCATAATCTTGCAACCACATACAGGACCAGTATTGAGGCAATCGGAAAAGGCCTTGGCATATTGAAACACGGTGGTATGATGAGCCTGTGCATTTACAGCGGCGGAGATACCGGGTTTGAAGAGAAAGAAAAAATCCTGGAATATGTGAAAGCACTTCCGGGAAAAGAGTATACCGTGATCGTCAATGAATACTATAACCGGAAGAACTGTCCGCCGATGCCGGTATTTATCTTCAAGGAATAAGTCGGATGATGACAGGAATCGGAAAAGAATAAATCAGAAATGAGGGTATGCGGATGAGAAGAAAAGACAGAGAAGTAACAGAGATGGAAGAAATCCAACAGATTTTTGATGAATGCAAGGTGTGCAGAATCGGGATCATGGATGAGAACGGGCCGTATATTGTGCCGGTGAACTATGGATACGTAAGGGAAGAAGGAAAAGTGATCCTTTATATCCATGGTGCAAGAGAAGGAAAAAAGATCGATCTGATCAGAAAAAATGCAAATGTCGGAGTTGAAATTGATTACAGACATGAACTGGTGGAAGGAGATACCGCATGTCAGTACAGTTATTACTATGCAAGTATCATCGGAAAAGGAACTGCAAGTATTATCGATAATCCAAGAGAAAAGCTAAAGGCCCTGAATGTTATCATGAAGCACCAGACCGGCAGAACATTTGATGAATTCCAGAAAAATCCAAATCTTGAAAAAGCGGTAGCAATCATTCGTATAGACCTGAATGAGTATAGCTGCAAGAAACATATATAAAAAACCATGTTTCTGCCAAATTAATGCTTTAACTCGCGAAAGTATTGTGTTATACTATTACAAGGTGGCGTAAATGGAATGCCGCTTACACGAAAGGATGGAAAAGAAGTATGTCAGAAAAAGTAATTATGCTTGGAAACGAGGCGATTGCCAGAGGTGCATATGAGGCCGGAGTAAAGGTTTCGGCAGCATATCCAGGTACGCCTAGTACAGAGATCAGTGAGAACCTGGTCAAATATAAAGACAGTTTATACTGCGAGTGGTCACCGAATGAAAAAGTTGCGACAGAAGTAGCGATCGGTGCATCTGTAGCGGGGGTACGTGCGATGTCCTGTATGAAGCACGTTGGATTTAATGTGGCAGCAGACCCTACATATACAGTTTCTTATATGGGTGTAAACGGAGGACTTGTCATTGTTGTTGCGGATGATCCGGGACTTTACAGTTCTCAGAATGAGCAGGATACAAGAATGGTAGCACGTGCGGCACAGCTCCCTGTTATCGAGCCTTCAGACAGTTCAGAAGCAAAAGAATTTATCAAAGTAGCATTTGATCTGAGTGAGAAATTTGACCGTCCGTTTGTTTACCGTACAACAACAAGACTGGCACATTCCCAGGGACTTGTAGAATTAAACGAACGCAAAGAAATAGAAGATAAACCATATGAGAAGAATATCCGCAAGAATGTTATGATGCCGGGAAATGCAAAACTCCGCCACGTAGAGATTGAAAAGCGCAATCTCGAACTTGCGGAAGCTGCTAATACACTTCCAATCAACAAAGTAGAGATGAATGACACAAAGATCGGTGTAATCACCAGCGGTATTCCATACCAGTATGTAAAGGAAGCACTTCCGGAAGCATCTGTATTAAAACTTGGTATGGTAAATCCGCTTCCAAGAAAGCTGATCGAAGAATTTGCTTCAAAAGTAGATACCTTATATGTTGTAGAAGAACTGGACCCGGTGATTGAGACACAGGTTAAATCCTGGGGCATCAAAGCGATCGGAAAAGAAATCTTCACGGTACAGGGGGAATACAGTGCCAATATGCTCCGTGAGGCAATTCTGAAAGAAGAACTTGATATCAGTAAGCCTGCGCAGGCACCGGGAAGACCACCAATCTTATGTCCGGGATGTCCACACAGAGGTGTGTACTATGTACTGAACAAGTTAAAGATTCATGCGGCAGGTGACATTGGCTGTTATACACTGGGCGCAGTAGCACCACTTAGTGTTGTGGATACAACCATCTGTATGGGAGCAAGTATTTCAAGCCTTCATGGTATGGAAAAGGCAAAAGGAAAAGAATATATTAAGAACTGGGTTGCTGTGATCGGCGATTCTACATTTTTACATACGGGTGTCAATTCTCTGATGAATATGATGTATAACAAAGCAACAGGAACCGTCATCATCTTGGATAACTCTACAACCGGTATGACCGGACATCAGGATCATGCGGCAACAGGAAAGACACTGCAGGGAGATCCGACATATGCAATTGATATTCCGGCATTATGTCGTGCAATAGGTGTTAAGAATGTGGTAGAAGTCAATGCAAGAGATATTCAGGCTGTGGAAAAGGCTGTAAAAGAAGAGATTGCCAAAGATGAAGTATCCGTGATCATTACGAAGACACCATGTGTACTTCTGGACAAATCAAAGAAACCGTTATATCAGACGCATACAGATAAATGTAAGAAGTGTGGTATGTGCATGAAACCTGGATGTCCTGCAATGACAAAAAATGCTGACGGAACAGTGTCCATCGATGATACGATGTGTACTGGATGCGGACTTTGTGCAAGCCTGTGTAAATTCGATGCGATTGAGTTAGTAAAGGAAGGTGACAGATAATGGCAACAAAGAATATTATGATCGTCGGAGTCGGCGGACAGGGAACACTGCTTACAAGCAGAATCTTAGGAGGCCTTGCCATTGCCGGCGGCTATGATGTAAAGCTTTCCGAAGTACATGGAATGGCTCAGCGTGGAGGAAGCGTTGTAACATTTGTAAGGTACGGAGACCAGGTGGCAGAACCAATCGTAGAAGAAGGGCAGGCAGATGTGATTATCGCATTTGAACGTCTGGAAGCACTGAGATATGCACATTTCCTGAAAAAAGACGGAGCATTGATCATCAATGACTGGAGAATTGATCCGATGCCGGTTGTGATCGGGGCAGCAGAATACCCGGAAGACATTATTGAAACACTGGGGAAAGATCACAAAGTATATACAGTAAATGCAACAGAAGAAGCAAAAAAAATCGGTAATTCCAGAGTATTCAATCTGATTGTGCTTGGAGTTGCAGCACAGCACATGGACTTTACAAAAGAACAATGGTATGAGGTGATTGAAAAGACAGTTCCTCCGAAAACTATTGAGATAAATAAAAAGGCATTTGATGTTGGTTATTATTTATAAGGAGGTACATAAGAGGTTATGGCAAAGGTAGCATTAAAGGACTGGAAAGAACAGATCAGAGATCCTAAGATTGAATGCATGAGCAGGGATGAGATGACTGCACTTCAGAGTGAACGTCTGGTAAAACAGGTTAAAAATGTATATGATCACGTAGAATTTTATCGCAAGAAAATGGATGATATAGGAATCGAACCGGGAGATATCAAGGGGATTGAAGATATCGGTAAACTTCCATTTACGACAAAAGAAGATTTAAGAGCGAATTATCCATTCGGACTTCTGGCTGTTCCACAGGAAAAGATCGTCAGAGTGCAGGGAACATCAGGAACAACCGGTAAGCTGACTCTTGCTTCTTATACACAGAAAGATGTAGATGTATGGGGAGAATGTGTGGCA
>ERZ507026.1021-NODE-1021-length-9730-cov-5.876176_pt1 | contig 9730 bp, 8 predicted proteins | sample MGYA00512876_ERZ507026 | MGnify/ENA metagenome assembly ERZ507026 | reverse complement strand
TCATATTTCTCGTTGATGTAGTCCACCACCTGCTGGCTCTCCAGAGCAGCCTTCAGCGCCTTAACGGCATCGGTGTTCTCAGCGCCCTCCTTCACGGCCAGAATGTTGGCATAGGCGGAGGCGGAGCCCTCGATGAGCAGGGAGTCCTTCACGGGGTTCAGGCCGGCGTTGATGGCGTAGTTGCTGTTGATGACGGCGTACTCGGCATCCGCCAGCAGGGAGGGCAGCTGAGCAGCCTCGGCCTCCACGATCTCCACATTGTAGGGATTATCCACAATGTCGTTCTTGGTGGCGGTGATGCCGGCACCGTCCTTCAGGGTGATGATGCCGTTCTCCTGCAGCAGCAGCAGCGCACGGGCTTCGTTGGTGGTGTCGTTGGGGACCAGAATTTTCACGCCGTTGTCGGACTTTTTACCGCAGGCGGCCAGACTCAGAACCAGTACCAGCGCCAAAGCCAGCGTGGCGATCTTTGCAAATACGGAACGTTTCATGATGATTTCTCCTTTATCTTCTTTCATAAATAGTTATTGTATCGGGACGCTTCGGCAGTCCCTCTCGTCTGTGCAATTCATAATAGATACCGTGTCCGGAGGACACATTCGCCTAGTCAGCAGGATCAAAGGGATCAGCTCCTTTTTGACAAAATAAAACAGCGGGAGGTCATTCGACCTTCCGCTGTTCGCAAGCTTGGTTTCCCAAGTGTATGGATCACAGAACAGATGCCGGAAAGCAGACGACCGAATTGGCGCAGCGACGCATGCACATGGAGCCCATGCACATCCCCAGCATCATCATGTTGGTACGCAGCTTCTTCATGGTGCCGTCCGTCCTTTCCTCAAGCATTCTTGGGATGGTGGCATTGTACCCCTCCCATCTCCTCTTGTCAAGTCTTTTCCAGGATTTCCCCGATTGTTCCAAAATTCCCGAAGTATTTCCTCCGGATTTCGTCTAAATCCCCATTATCTGCCCTTGGGCAGCACCGCACGGATCACCAGCGGCTCTTCGCCGGTGTTGCGGACGCTGTGGCTGTGGCCTTGGGGACAGTAGTGCCACATACCGGGGGTCAGGGTCACCTCCGTGCCGTCGTCATGGCACAGCCCCGTGCCGGAGACGATGCACATCACCTCGCAGTTGTCGGTGTGGGTGTGGGGGCCGATGCTGCCACCCACCGGCACCGTCAGCTGCAAAATGCGGCCCATGTCATCGTCATAGGCCCGGACGGACACCACACCGTCCCCGCCCTTGAAGCCGGACACCAGCTGCTCCGGCAGACGATCAAAGGAAACGATCATGCCCGCTCACCTCAGTTCAGGAAATCCTTCAGCTTCTTGCTGCGGGAGGGATGACGGAGCTTCCGCAGGGCCTTGGCCTCGATCTGGCGGATGCGCTCACGGGTGACGTTGAACTCCTTGCCCACCTCCTCCAGCGTGCGGGTGCGTCCGTCCTCAATGCCGAAGCGCAGCTTCAGCACCTTCTCCTCACGGGGCGTCAGGGTGCTGAGCACGTCCACCAGCTGCTCCTTCAGCAGGGTGAAGCTGGCGGCCTCGCTGGGCTCGGACACCCCCTCGTCGGGGATGAAATCTCCCAGATGGGAATCCTCCTCCTCGCCGATGGGCGTCTCCAGCGACACCGGCTCCTGTGCGATCTTCAGAATTTCCCGCACCTTATCCACGGGCATCCCCATCTCCTCGGAGATCTCCTCCGGCGAGGGGTCGTGGCCCAGCTCCTGCATCAGCTGCCGGGATACCCGGATGACCTTGTTGATGGTCTCCACCATGTGGACGGGGATGCGGATGGTGCGGGCCTGATCGGCAATGGCCCGGCTGATGGCCTGCCGGATCCACCACGTGGCGTAGGTGGAGAACTTATAGCCCTTGGTGTAGTCGAACTTCTCCACGGCCTTGATCAGGCCCAGATTGCCCTCCTGGATCAGATCCAGAAACAGCATCCCACGGCCCACATACCGCTTGGCGATAGACACCACCAGACGCAGGTTGGCCTCCGCCAGCTTCTGCTTGGCCTTCTCCCCCTGCTTCACGTCCTTTTTCAGGGCGGCCAGCTCCTCCTCCGGGATGACCTCGCCCTCCTTCGCCGCTGCCGCCATACGCTCCTTGGCGGCGTTGCCGGCGGACATGGCCGTGGCCAGACGAATCTCTTCGTCCGCCGTCAGCAGCGGCACCTTACCGATCTCCTTCAGATACATCCGCACGGGGTCGTCGATGTTGAAGCTGTCCACCAGCGTGTTGGGGTCCACCAGCTCCTCTTCCTCGATCTCGGCGATCTCCTCCAGAGGCGGCTCCCCGTCATCGGGCAGGTCTGTCAGGAACTCATCGCTGCCCACCTCGATGCCCAGATCCGCCAGCGAATCGTAGATGCGGTCCATCTGGTCGCCGTCCAGATCCATGGTATCCACCACGTCCGACAGCTCGCCGGGGTCCAGCTTCCCGGTCTTGCAGCCCTTGGCCAGCAGATCCTTCAATTTCTCGTTCGCGGTGATGAGGGTCGCCGCCGGAAGGGCGGCAATGGTCTTATCGTCCAGCTTCTTGCGGGATTTGGAGTCCTCTTCCTCCCGCTTGGCGGCGTCCTCCGCCAAAAGCTGGTCGGCCATGGCCTCCAGATCCTGCTGCTCCAGCTGCTGATTCAACTTCTCACTCATGCTTGCTTTCCTCCGTAACCCTTTTTTTCTTTATACTTCTCCTGAGCCGCCAGAAGGGGATCGCCCTGTGCGTTCCGCTTCTGCGCCTCCTCCCGGATGATGCGTATATAATCCGCCAGCGCCCGCTGGGCCGAGGCCGTGGCCTCCGGCTTCTGCAATACGCCGGTGAGATGACTCATTTCCTCGCCGGACAGCTCTCCGCTGAGTCCGGCCACGCTGAGGGGCCGTCCCTCCTGCCGCAGCTGCCACAGGCGGTCAAACACCCGGCCCAGCAGCGGCGAGGAAAACTCCTCCTGCCGCAGGGGCGCCTCCTCCGGAAAGACGCTCTCGTCCTTCAGCAGCAGGCGCAGCACCCCTTCCTCCGCCATGGCGCTCCGCACGTTCGTATAGCGGATGCCTCGCTCCTGGGGCTGTACCGACACAGCGGGATTCAGCTCCCGGCGCCGGAGGGCCTTGCGCTCCTTGCCCAGCTTTCGCCGCAGGGTACGCTCCACCTCCAGACGCATGGCCTCAGGCGTCAGGCCCGCCGCCTGAGCGGCACGGGTGGTGTATACCTCCCGCTCCACGGCGTTCTCCAGCTTGGCCAGCTCCTCGCTGACCTCCTGCGCATAGGCGATGCGCTGGGTGTCATCCGTCAGGTCGTACTTCCCGGCGATCTGATCCAGTCGGAACTCCACGCCATTTTCGCTGCCGGTCAAAAGCCGCTCGAAGGCCGCCGGCCCTTGAAACTTGATGAAGTCGTCGGCATCCTGCTTGATGTACTCCCCGTCCACCAGCCGCCGGGGCAGCTGCAGGACCTTCACGGAAAACTCGGAGTTGTTCAGCAGCTCCAGCGCCCGGCGGGTGGCCTGCTGTCCGGCGTTGTCGTTGTCGTAGCACAGCACCAGCTCCTTGGTGTAGCGGCTCAGCAGCCGCAGCTGCTCCTGGGTCAGCGCCGTACCCATGGAAGCCACGGCATTGTCAAAGCCCGCCTGATGCAGCGTCACCACGTCCAGATTGCCCTCACAGAGGATGATATTGGACCGCTTGGACTTCTTAGCCAGATTCATGCCGTACAGAATACGGCGCTTGCTGTATGTAAGCGTTTCCGGGGTGTTCATATACTTGGGCTCGGACTTGTCCAGCACACGGCTGCCGAAGCCCACCACGTCGCCCCGCACATCAATGACCGGCAGCATCAGCCGGTTGCGGAACTTATCATACAGCCGCCCGTTCTTCCCGTTCACCGCCAGACCGGCGGAGATCAGTTCCTGCTTGGTGTAGCCCTTGTGGGTCATGGCCGTCAGCAGGGCATCCCAGCTGTCCGGGGCCGCCCCCATACCGAACCGCACGGCAATGCCCCGGCGGATGCGGCGCTTGTCCAGATACGCCTGCACCGCCGCCCCCTCCTGGGACTGGAGCACGCTGTAATAGTACCGGGCGGCATCCCGATTCAGCGCCAGCATCCGGCTGCGGAGCTTTTCCGTTCCGTCGCTGCTCTCCTCCGGTACCGGGAGGTTGGCCCGCTTGGCCAGAAATCGGATGGCATCCGGATAGGTCAGTCCCTCCATCTCCATGACGAAGTTCACGACGCCGCCGCCCTTCTTGCAGCCGAAGCAGTGGTAAAACTGCTTGTCCGGCAGCACATGGAAGGAGGGAGTCTTTTCGTTGTGGAAGGGACAGCAGCCCCAGTAGCTGCCGCCCTTGGGCGTCAGCGAGACGTAGCTGCCCACGATATCCACAATGTCGCTGCGGGCCAGCAGCTCGTCCAGAAAATTCTGGGGAAACGGCATCCGGCTCCCTCCTCTCCGCTGAATTTTCCCCCGGCACGGTGCGCCGGAGGGTCGTGCGTTCTCCGGCCCAGACCGTCGGAAAAACGACTTCTAATTTCTTATACCCATTCGGGTGGTGATTTCCTCTTTTTCTGCGGAAATTTTTGAAAAAATCTCACTACGCAGCAGCACGGCGGAGGCGGACGCCGCAGCGTCCGCCTCCGTTTCTGTTCAAAATCACTTACTCGTACCACACATTCATATCCACGCTGGCGGCTTTGCCGTCCCACGTGGTGATGCCCGGCACCCGGCCATTGTCGGTGTACTGCCACATATCGTGGCCGCGGGGATAGCCGGTGGAATCGGCATAGCTGGCCATCCAGATGTAGTTATCCCCCTCCAGCTGGCCTATGTGCATCCGATCCAGCAGATAGTAATAGCTGGCATAGATGCCCGCCTTATAGCCGGCGCTGCGTACCGTGTCGCAGAAGGCCCGTGCCACGCTGGTGCGCTGGCTGACGGACAGGTTGTTGGCCCGTCCGCCGGAGCCGTCATCCGGATCCCAAACATCCTCCAGATCGATGAAGATGGGCATATCCACCTGATAGCCCTGCACGTACTGCACGCACATACTGGCCTCCTCAATGGCCTCCTTCTCATTGACGGCCTGACTGAAGAAGTAAACACCCACCTGCAAGCCTGCCGCACGGGCACCCTCGATGTTCTTGCGGAAGGAGCTGTCCAGCACCAGCCGTCCGGTGCCGTAGCCCCGGAAGCCCAGCCGCAGGATCACATAGGACACACCGGAGGCCCTCACCTTCTGCCAGTCCACATTGGCCTGCCACTCGGACACATCGATGCCGATGCGGCCCATCAGCGCCCCGCCGGGGGTGAACCGGTAGGCGGTGCCGTCAATGACCTGCGTGCCGGTGACACGCTCACCGGCGGCACTATAATAGTACTTCACGCCGTCCTCCGTCTGCCAGCCCCGCTTCACCGGTGTGGGCTCCGGCGTCGGCTCCGGGTCCGGATCGGGGGTGGGCTTCGGGTCTGGGGTGGGTTCCGGCTCCGGGGTGGGTTCCGGCTCCGGGTTCGGGGTGTCGATGGAGGGCGGCAGCTCCTCGCTGGAGCCGCTGCCGGCATCATCCGGCTTCTTGTCGCCGTACTGTCCGTCCTCGGTGCGGGAGTCCACCTCGTCGGAGGAGACCACCTGATCCGACACGTCGATGACCTCTCGCTTCATGGGCTCCACCGTCACCACGGTGTCCTCCGGCATCAGAAAGCCCGCCAGCGTCCGCAGGTGGGCCGTATAGTCCCCCTCCGGCATGGCCTCCGTGGTGATGACGCCGTCCAGATCCCAGTCCTTACAGACCGTTTTCTGCCCGTCGCCGTCTATCAGCTCCACCACGAACAGCGCTCCCCGCACCGGCTCCTCCGTGTCCGCTGCCAGGACCCGCAGCACCAGCTGCTCCTCCTGAGCCTGACTCTCCAGATGCACCGGCACCAGCGCCGTGTCCGTACCGAAGCTCACCGGCTTGGCCTGTCCCCGGCTCTCCGCCGCAGCCACATACTGCGGAGTCTCCGCCAGTTGCCACAGGCCCAGCGCCGTGGCGGCCACCAGCACCGCCATCATGCCGCACAATATCCGTACATACTTTCCCATGGGTGCTCCTCCCTATCTGACCACCGCATATCCACCGGGGCACCGACAAAATGCCGACCATGCCCCCATTTTTCTCATGATAGCATCATCATATCCCATTTATTGCATTATGTCAACGGGGAAGTTCACCGCCTGTGGAAAAAATCAGCGCCGGAAGGCCACATGGTGTTCCCGTCCGGCGCACAATTTCGTTGTCAAAGCTCCACCACCAGCGGCATATGGCCGGTGTGGGGCAGGAATTTCTCCAGCACGTCCTCTGTCCGCAGCCGCAGGGAGCTGGTATTGCGGCAGGGATGGCAGCCGAACCACCGGCTTTCCGCCACCGCCCGATCCAGCACCAGCGTCACCCGGTGCTCCGTGTCGTTCAGCAGTCCCAGCACCGACGCCGAGCCCGGCTGCACGCCCAGCAGCTGCTCCAGATCCTCCGCCGTGGCAAAGCTCAGCCGGGAGGAGCCGATCTGCTTGGACAGGTCCTTGGTCACAAAGGGCTTGTCCCCCGGCATGGCCAGCAGGTAAAAGGCCGACCGGTTCCGGGGCGTCAGCAGCAGATTCTTGCAGATGTCCGCCCCCAGCGCCTGAGAGATGACGGCGCAGTCCGCCATGTCCTCCGCCGGGTCGTGATCCACCCGGTCAAAGGGGATGCCCAGTTCCTCCAGCGCCGCATAGGTGCGGTCCTCCACCGGCGTCCGGCTCTCCGCCGGGGCGCCGTGATACACAGGCGATACGTTCATGCTCTCACGCTCTTTCCAGCAGCTTTTCCCCGGCCCGGAAAATGTCTCCGGCCCCCACCGTCAGGATCAGATCGCCGGGCTGGGCCAAAGAGGCCAGCGTATCCGTCACCTTCTCCAGACTGGAGCAGTAGATGGCGCCGGGGATCTCCCGTGCCAGATCCTGCGAGGAGATGCCGATGTCGTTCTGCTCCCGTGCGGCGTAAATTTCCGCCAGCACCGTCACATCCGGCAGCTTCAGCTCCTCCACGAACTGGGAAAACAGTGCCTTGGTGCGAGAGTAGGTGTGGGGCTGGAAGGCACAGATGACCCGCTGATAGCCCATGGTGCGGGCGGTGGTCAGCAGAGCATGGAGCTCACCGGGATGGTGGGCGTAGTCGTCGTAGACCTCCGCCCCGTGATATGTCCCCTTGTGCTCCATGCGGCGGCCTGCGCCGTGGAAGGTCTCCAACCCACGGGATACCGCCTCGCCGGGCAGACCCAGCACATACGCTGCCGACGCCGCTGCCAGCGTGTTGAGGATGTTGTGCTTACCGGGGATCTTCAGTTCCACATGGGCATAGACCTCCCCGTGGATCACCACATCGAACACCGGGCAGCCGTCGAAGAAGGACACGTTGTCCGCCACGCAGTCCGCCGTCCGATCCTGCACGGCGAAGGTGAACACCGGGTGCCGCAGTCCCTTCACGGAGTCCCGTGCGCCGGCGTCGTCGGCATTGGAGATGACGTAGCCCCGCTGGGGTACCAGATCGGCAAAGGCATGGAAGGAGTGCTCGATATCCGCCAGATCCTTGAAAAAGTCCAGATGATCCTCCTCCACGTTAAGGATCACCGCCACCGTGGGGAAGAAGTTCAGGAAGGAGTTGCAGTACTCGCAGGACTCCAGAATGATGGTGTCCCCCTGCCCCACCCGATAGCCGGAGTGCAGCAGCGGCAGCGTGCCGCCGATCATCACCGTGGGGTCGGCCCCGGCCTCCATGAAGATATGGGTTGCCATGGAGGTGGTGGTGGTCTTGCCGTGGGTACCGGAAAAGCACACGGCATTTGCGTATTTCTGCATGATGGCGCCCCAGGCCTGCGCCCGCTCATATACGGGGATGCCCCGTGCGATGGCCCCGGAGATCTCCGGATTCTCGTCATGGATGGCGGCGGTGCGGATCACCAGATCGCAGTCCTTGAGATTCTCCGCCGAGTGGCCGATGGCCACGTCGATGCCCAGTGAGCGCAGGTGCCGTACGGTATCGCTCTCGGACATATCCGAGCCCTGCACCGTCAGTCCCATGCCCCGCAGCACCTCCGCCAGCGGACACATGGACACGCCGCCGATGCCCGCCAGATGGACCCGGACACCGGGCTTGAGATACGTATGGATATCCACAGTGGGATGGATCATATTCAGGTTCCTCCTTCATTTCCCGCCGAAAAGCAGGTTTTCGGCAAGCGCTTGCGGAGCTGTATGCTGCGCTCCGTCATTATAATACGCCGCTGCGGCGGATGCAAGCCCCTTACTCCCTCCGGCGCAGCAGGCTCTTCCAGTCCAGCTCCATCACCAGCAGGCTCACCATCATCAGCGCCGCCCCGATGTAGCCCCGCAGCTGCAAAACCTCATGGGCAAAGAAATACGCCACGATGGCAGAGAACACCGGCTCCAGCGTGAAGATCAGCCCCACATGGCTGGCGGAGGTGTACTGCTGCTGCACCGTCTGGATGACGAAGCCCACGCCGGAGCAGAACACCCCCAGAAACAGAGCCGCTCCCCACACGGCAGGGGTCTGTGGCAGGCAGGGCTTCTCCAGCAGGAAGGCCAGCCCCAGCATCACGAAGCCCACCACCCCCAGCTGCAAAATGCCCAGCTGCAGGGCGTTGACCTGCGGATCGTGGACCGCCCGGTCCGTCAGCACCAGATCCCCGGCGTAGGCTACGGCGCATAGCAGGCAGATGATATCTCCCAGCGCCGGGCGCAGCGCCCCGTTGAGGGTCATGAGCCCCATACCCACGGTACACAGCACCAGCGCCACCGCCAGCCGCCGATCCGGCCGCTTCCGCAGAAACAGCCACTCCAGCAGCGGCGTCACCACCACCGGCAGAGCGCAGATAAAGCCTGCGTTGGAGAGAGAGGTATACAGCACGCCATAGGTGCAGCCGATGTACGTCAGCACCAGACACAGCCCGATGGGGATACTGGCAAGCAGTGTCCGCCGGGAGAGGCCCCGCAGCTTCCGGAAGAAGATGGCCCCCAGCACGAAAAACGCTGTCAAAAAACGAAAGGCGTTCAGGGTCAGCGGCTGCAGCTCCGTCAGGCACAGGTCCAGCAGGTAGTAGGACACTCCCCAGAATCCGGTGGCCAGTACCAGCAACAGATCCGCTTTACGCTGCCTGCTCATATCTCGTCCCTCCCGTACAGCATATCGCTTACGGGACATTATATCACACCTTTTCCCCAGTGAAAAGCACTATTTCCATAGCCGCAGCCACCCGCTGTCGTGGAGCTGCTTGACAAACAGCAGTGCCATGGGACACAGCACCATCCCAGCCACGCCGAAGGCGCAGAAGCCCACATACATGGCCGCCAGCGCCGCCAGCGGCGACAGGTCCACCTGCGCCGCCATAATCTTAGGCTCCAGCACACTCCGCACCAGCGAGATGACGCCGTACAGGGCCAGCAGCCCCAGCCCCTTGGGGACGTTCCCTGTCAGCAGGCACAGCGCCCCCCACGGCACCAGCACCGTCCCCGTGCCGAACACCGGCAGGGCGTCGATGACGGCGATCAGTGCCGCCAGCAGCAGGGCATAGCCCTGCCGCAGCAGGAGAAGTCCCGCCAGCAGCTCACAGAAAGTGACCCCCAGCAGAATGCACTGGGCCTTGCACCACTTTCCCAAGGTGGCCAGCAGGTCCGCCTTGACGCCTCTGGCCTGCCGCAGCCTGTCCTCCG
>ERZ507026.1017-NODE-1017-length-9770-cov-4.596500_pt1 | contig 9770 bp, 9 predicted proteins | sample MGYA00512876_ERZ507026 | MGnify/ENA metagenome assembly ERZ507026 | reverse complement strand
CAGGCGGGGCCCGCGATACGCACGCGTCCCATCCGGCGTGAAGACGTGCGCGTTCTGTGCGATGCTGGCCGGGCGTGGATTCGTCTACTCAAGTGCGGAGGCCGCTGGCGGAGCCTTCAACCGATACCATGCGGAGTGCGACTGCGAGATAGTCCCGTCATGGGATGAACGGCCGCGTGTGGAAGGTTATCATCCAGGCGAACTGTACGCCGACTATCTCAGAGCGCGGGATGAGGCGGGCAGCGACTCGCTGGACGACATTCTTCACGCGATGCGGCAGCATAAGGGTAAATACACGGACGGAATCCGTCCGGTAACCGCCGTCCCTGATGGGTGGAGGCAGCCTCATGCGCAGAACGAGGAACGGCTGCTTTCAATGCGAGGGCTCGCTGGCGTCACCGATTGCGAATGGTACATGCGTCAGGAAAAGGTTGGAGTTCCGCACTCCACCGATACGTTGTATCCGCAGGAAATCGTGTTCCTTGAACGATTCCAGAATCTTGGGAACCATGTCGAATGGATACCAAGAGACATAGAAAAAAGGACGGCGACAAATGATTTCCGTTGGATCGAAGCAAACGAGCTTTGCGAATTGAAGTCCTTGGCAAAAGCTGATTTTGGCAAGATCGCCGATCGTATCACCAAAGCCGTCCGAAGCGCCAAGGAGAATCACGATGTCGTCAAGGACTGTTTCGTGATAGATCTTGGCCAATCGAAACGTAAAGACAAGCTTGTTCACCAGTTAGAGAGGTACAACGATCGTGAGTGGAAAATCCGCAGACTTTTCATTCTCGACGGTGAAGGTTTATTGGAAATCAAATTGAAATGAAACAACCGGGAGCACGCCTCCGCTCATTGCGTTTTATTTCAACGCCGCAGAGGACCCCCGGTCTTCATATATTTTAGCACATTCTTGGCAGGTTGGCCCAGTGGCGACGGCAGTGGCCTGTAAATCCACGACATCGAAACAACGCGGGTTCGAGTCCCGCACCTGCCACTATCCCATTTTTTGGGCGGTCACTGGCTCCGTCATGCCTGGTCAAAGGCCACGATGGCCTCAAACATTCGGAATCATCATCAAGGAGCGTTTCATCATGCCGAAATCCCTCATCATGCGTCTTCGTCACATCATGATGGTCGCACCGCCTGCGGAACCAGGCGGCGATGGCCAGCAGCAGGGCAACGAGCCACCGGCCGGAGGCGAGCGAACCTTCAGCCAGAGCGAGGTCAACCGCATCGTCGAAGACCGTCTCCGCCGAGAACAGGCGAAATACGCCGACTACGACGATCTGAAGGCCAAGGCCGACAAATTCGACGAGCAGGAGGAAGCGAACAAGAGCGAGCTGCAGAAGGCCAACGAGGCCAATCAGAAGCTCGCCTCGCAGCTCGCCGAACAGAAGCACTCGGGACTTGTCGCCAACGCCTGCCTCAAGCACGGCATCCCGGCCGAATTCGCCGATCTCGTGACCGGCGATGACGAGGAATCCATCGACAAGACAGCTGAGAAGGTCGCCAAACTCGTCAGTACGCAAGGACAGCCGCCTGCGTCCGGCAGGATCAGGCATCCGCTCGACGGCGAAGGAAACCAGCCGGGCGGACAGGGGAGCATGAGCATCAGGGAACAGATCGCAGCCGCAGAAAAGAAGGGCGACTATCAGACCTCCATGACGCTCAAAAGCATCATGCTCGGCACGAAGCGCCAGTAGCCACCAACAATCCGGAAGGAAGGCATCATGCCCGGAATCACAGGACAGGGCAGCACCTACAATTTGCCCAACTACGTCGGCGAGCTGTTCGCCGCAAGCCGCGAGGACACTCCACTGCTCTCCGCCATCGGCGGACTCACCGGCGGCATCGCCACCACATCCACCCTCTTCGAATGGCAGGGCTACGACCTGCGCGACCCCGACGCCAACCGCCAGCGCCTCGAGGGCGCGGACGCGCCTAAGGGCGAGGAGCGTACCCGCTTCCACGCCAACAACGTGGTCGAGATCCATCAGGAGGCCGTCGAGGTCTCCTACACGCGCCAGGGCGCAACCGGCCAGCGCAACACCGACAGCATGCCGGTCGTGCAGGTCGGCGGCACCGCCATCCCCGCCGACGAATTGAGCTGGCAGATCCAGCAGCAGCTTAAGCAGATCGCACGCGACGTGGAGGTATCCTTCATCTCCGGCCATTACAACAATCCGGCCGACAACCAGAGCGCGCGCAGCACCCGCGGCCTCCTCGAGGCCATCACCACCAACGTGATGAGCACCGAACACACCGCCGCCCAGCTGACCGCGGACGACGTGCTCGACCTCGCGCAGATGGCCTGGGACAATGGCGGCATCCGCGAATCCGAGACGCGCACCATCGTGGTCAACTCCACGCTCAAGCGCGCGCTGACGCGCTGCTTCGTGACCGACGCGAAGTACCAGGAGCAGACCCGCAACGTCGGCGGCATGAACCTGCAGACCATCGAAACCGACTTCGGCCTGTTCAACATCATGCTCGACCCGTACATGCCGAAGGACCAGCTGCTCGTGCTGTCCCTCGAACAGCTCGCGCCGCGCTTCCTCGAGATCCCCGGCAAGGGCCATTTCTTCGCCGAGCCGCTCGCCAAGACCGGCGCAAGCGACAAGGTGCAGCTGTACGGCGAGATCGGCTTGCAGTACGGCGACCAGAAGGCGCACGCGCTCCTGACAGTCGCCGGCGGCTCCGCGCCCAGCACCGTGAAGGTCGCAGGCGTGAGCCTCGACAAGAAGACCATGAGCGTCAAAACCAAAGGAACCAACACCGTGAGGGCAATCGTCGTACCGGACGGCGCATCCGATAAGGGTGTCACGTGGAGCGTGGATCCGTCCGACAACTCCATCGCCACTGTCAAGGCCGATGCCGACAAGAGCGTCGGGGTCGTGACCGGCGTGAAGGCCGGCACCGCCACCGTCATCGCCACCACCTCCGACGGCTCCAGGAAGGCGTCCGTCAAGGTCACCGTGGCCGATTGACGGGGGAGTGGCGATGGCCGACACCGATACGATCGATTTCGCCCACGTCGATGACCTGGAAGAATCGTGGCATCCGCTCACCGACGAGGAGAAGAGACATGCGGCGAAGCTGATCTCGTACGCCTCCGACCTGATCCGCTCATACCGCAGGTGGGACAAGGTAAGCCCACTTACCCGTGAGCGCATCTGCTGCGCGGTCGTAAGGCGCGCCATGGAAGCCGATTCCAACGGCGCGCCCTCCGGAGCCAGCAGCATGAGCGAGACAGCCGGCCCGTTCCAAGCCGCCTACAGCTTTCAGAACCCGACCGGTGACCTCCGGTTGTGGCCAAGCGAGGAGAAGGAGCTCGGCGGAAGACGCCGGCTCCTCGCCGGAGCCCTTGACATGGGTACGGGAAAGGTGGTGGAGCCATGATCCGCGGCGAAACCGTCAAGGTGCTCCGTCCAAGCGTCAACGGCATGGACGCCTACAACACTCCGATCCGCAAATGGTCCAAGGAATCGGTGGACAACGTTCTGGTTGGCTCTCCATCACCCGATGATGTCGCCACGAGCGCCGAACCGGATGGCCTGCGCGTGTCTCTGCCACTCTACTTCCCACGCTCATACCATGGTGCGCTCAGGGGCTGCAGAGTGGTCGTCCGGGGAACCGAATACCAGGTGGTCGGCGACCCGATGCCGCTGGACGGCGGACTGACCCCGACCGCATGGAACATGCAGGTCAACGTCAGCCGCGATGACGGGAGGTAGCCATGAAGGGATTCAAGGTCGACAAGGAATGGATGGAACGCAACGTCCTATCCAACCCGGCCGTCCAATCCGCACTGAACGCGAAGGCCAGACGCATCGCGCCGATTGTGAAGCGCATCGCCCTCAAGGAGGGCGACCAACGGTACGCGCAATCCGTGCGAGTCACGCAGGGCCGGCGACCCGGAACGAAATCTCCGACACATCTGCGCAGACCGTATGCACGGGTCATCATCGGCGACGAGCATGCGGATGCCAAGGAATACGGCGACGGGCGGATCTACCCGAAAAAGGGGTTCCTCCGCCGTGCCTTGGCCGAGGCGGGCGGCTGATCGTGGTGATTCTGCTTCACGGTTCCTGGCCACCGCCGATGCCGATCGTCATCCAATGGCTGCGCGACATGGCCGGAATCGACGCTTCGGCGGAAGTGCCGGAGAATCTGAGCGCAAAGCTTCCGGCCGTCGTCGTATCACCGGCGCCTGGCGGCAGCATGACCGACGGCTACACTCGCGGCCGCGCAGTAGACATCGACATCTTCGCCGCCGACTGGAAATCCATGGACGCGACGATCGGCAAGGTCGAGACTGCCCTCTCTCGGCTGCAGGGCGACGGAAACCAGTATGGCTACGTCGATTCTTCGACGCTCACGTCATTCTCCGAAGTGAGCCATTCGATGCCCGGCGTGCTCCGCTGCACCGCGACGGTCACGCTCAGCACAAGACCACAATGATTTTTCGATAGAAGGAGGAAATGATGGCTGCAACAGACGTGGTCAGCATTCTCAACGACAACAACAAGAACGTGCGCAAATGGGGCACCCAGCTGCTCGCCATCGCGGACTATTCGACCGCGATGCCGGATGAGTTCTTCGACAGCACGACCAACAAGCCGAACGCGCTGCCCGAGGGATTCAAGGTCCTCGGATACATCAGCACCGACGGGGCGAAGATGAGCCGCGGCATCGAATCCTCGGACACCAAAGCCTTGCAGGATCTGGATCCCGTACGCTCCGACATCACCGGCCGCACCCGAACCCTGCAGCTCGTGTTCCTCGAGATGAACGCGTGGGTGAAGGCCCTTTCCCACGGCCTGCCCGTATCCAAATGGCCGGTCAAGGCCGACGATGGCTTCGAGTTCACCGACGGCGAGGCATCGGACTTCCCGTACTACCGGCTGATCTGGCTCGGCCAGGACGGCGTGGGCGATGACGCGCATTATCGCATCGAGGCCGGGTACAGGGTCAAGGTCACCAACCAGGGCGACAGCACGAAGAACCGCTCCGACGCGGAGAACGAGGACCAGACGTTCACGTTCTTCCGCGACCCGAAGACCGGCAAGGTCTTCTATGAGGGCGAGAAGATCGCCAAGGCGGGCTCGTCGCGCACCGACTTACAGAAGTAGCGTCCATGATTCTTCCCGCACTGGGCTTTTGTTTCTTTCACCGGTGCGGGATTTTTCTCTTTTTCCTCTCTGACAGGCAAAGGAACATCTTTGAAAGGATTGAAAAATGACCGACAACAGCACGAAGCGCAGGATCCGCTCTCTCAAGGCAGTGAAGGCGAAGTTCCTTGAGTCGCATCCGAAGATTCAGGAGTGGATCCGCTTCACCGTGGACGATAGGCCGGACGCCAAGGAATTCCGTATTCATTCCCCGATTTTCCAGACGAACGCGGAGAAGAGGGCTTTTGCGAAGGCGCAGGAGTCCGGGGATGATTTCGAGATGGCGAAAGCATTGCTCGGCGACCAGTGGGATGCATTCGATCGTGAGGGCGGCTCGGTGAGCGTCCTGCTGCTCCTGCTCAATGAAGTGGCCGACGAGATGATCGAGACGGACAGCGAGGGAAACCCTACGATGTGATGGAGCTTTTGGATGGCGATGGTCACGCGGAGGAATTGGAGGCCGCTCTTTGCGCGGCCTACGCGCCGCGCGACCCCATCCGGGAGTTCTGGCAGCGCAAGATCAGTCTCCGCGCCCTGCATGCGCTGATCATCCACATGCCGCTCGACAACGTCTTCTACCGGGCTTTGGCGGGCGACGGGTGGAGCGAATCCGAATGGCTTCTGCATGATCTGGGCGACATGCTCCGTGACATCCAGCTGACGATAACCCAGTGCGCCCCATTCGTGGAGCGCCCGCTGGAAGAAGAGGACATCAGGCCGCGCACCAAGCCTCCCGCCGTCGTATTGGCGGAGAGACGCCGCGACATGCAGCCGTCCGATGCGGGCCGCGCATTGCATGCGCGTGAGCGTGACGAGCTCATGGCACTGCTCACGGGTGGTCAATCGAAAAACTGAAAAAGTGAGGTGGTCTCATGGCCGGCACCGCGGCATGGATCGATGTGCTTCCGAATCTGAGTGCCTTCGGGGCGAAGCTTGACAAGGGCGTGACGGTCGCGGCCACCTCCGCCGGCAAGACGGCCGGCAAGCGCTTCTCGGACGCAATGAATCAGGCGGCGGGGAAGGACGTGCTTGGCGAGCAGGTCAGGAGCCTGCAGCGGGCGGAGAGGAAGGCCGAGCAGACCGTCCGCCAGTGCACGGCGCAGATCGCGAAGTCGCGTGACGAGCAGCAGACCGCCGACCTGCGACTGCAGGCGGCGGAGACGAAGCTGGCGGAGACGGTCGCGAAATACGGTGCGTCCAGCTCGCAGGCGATCACCGCGCAGGCTCGTCTCAATGATGCGCGCAGCAAGGCGCGTCAGAGGACGGAGGCCGTCAGGAGCGCGGAGGAGCAGCTCAAGGCCGCACAGACCGGATTGGCCGAGACCCAGTCGCAGCTTTCCTCCGCCCAGCACAGGGCGTCGACCGCGACGAGCGGCTTCCGCAGCGCCTTGCAGAGGTGGCGGCAGGCGGCGGATGCGGCGAAGGCGTCCACGAGCGGCCTGTCCGAGGTGCAGTCGCGTCTTGGTGACACGAGCCGTCGCATGGCCGTGCGCTTCGGCGTGATGGCGGGTGCGGTCGGCGGTTTCGCGTCGAGCATCGCCAGCAAGGCCGTGTCAAGCTTCATGTCGCTCGGCTCGTCGATGGTAGATGCGTCGGATTCGGCGCAGAAATTCGCGAGCACGATGAGCTTCGCCGGCGTGGATGACAAGACCATCGCCAAGCTCACCAAGTCCACGCAGGATTACGCCGACCGCACCGTCTTCGACCTGAGCGACATCCGCAACACGACGTCGCAGCTCGCGTCGAACGGTGTGAAGAATTACGACAAGCTCGCCGAGGCGGCCGGCAACCTGACCGCCGTGGCGGGCGGCGGCAAGGAAGCCTTCAAGAGCGTCGCGATGATGCTCACCCAGACGGCCGGCGAGGGGAAGCTGACCACCGAGAATTGGAATCAGCTGTCCGATGCGATTCCGGGCGCCTCCGGCAAGCTTCAGGAGGCGATGAAGAAGAACGGCGCGTACACCGGCAATTTCCGTGACGCGATGGCGAAGAGCCAAATCACCGCCGACGAATTCAACAAGGCTTTGCTGCAGCTCGGCATGACGGATGTGGCGAAGCAGGCCGCGGAGTCGACCACGACCTTCGAGGGTGCGGTCGGCAACTGGGAAGCGGCGGTGCAGAAGTTCGGCATGACAGTGCTGGACAAGGTCAAGCCGCAGCTGACCGGCGGCTTGAACTCGCTGACCGACCGCGTGAGCCGGTTCACCGACTGGTTCTCCGGCGCGTGGGACGGACTGGCCGCGTTCCTCGAGACAGGCAGGGTGAACAATGCGTTCGCCAAGGCGTTCCGCATCGACAAGAATGCGACCGCCTCCATCGAGGACGCGTATCGGCGAATCCGCCTTGGATACGCTGGGCTGACGACCTTCATCAAAGAGGGGCGTTTCACGACCGAGTTCAATACCGCTTTCGAGGGCGTCGACGGCGACATCATGGTCGATTTCCGGCAGAACCTTCTCGACGTGCGCGACGCCGCATCCGAACTGCTGAAGAACCTCCCAGGGCTGGGTGCGTTCTTCGCCATTCCGAAGGACGGCGACAAGTCGAACCTCACGAAGGCCCTGAAGGTCGTCAACGTCACATTGCATGGCATCAAGCCGCTGCTCGATCTGCTCACGACGATGGAGAAGGCGTGGAACAACCTGAGCGCCGAGCAGCAGGGCACGATCCTCGACACGGCGATCTACCTGTGGCTCGGGAGCAAGGGCGTCAAGATCCTCAAGAACGTATGGGGCGTCGGCAAGGGCATCGCGAAGGCGTTCAAGACCGCCGGCAGCGCCGTCAAATCAGTCGGAACCTTCATCGGCGGACTGAAGGCCCCGAAGTGGCTGACCTCGCTCCTGAAGACCGGAGGGAAGCTTTTCAGGACCGGGGGGAAGCTGTCCTTCGCTGCCCCCGCCGCCACCATGGCCGGAACGGCCGTAGTCACCGGGCAGACCGCCGAGCACGGCACGCCGAAATGGGTGTGGACGATGCTGCAGAAGCTGCAGGGCAAGGACACGTCCGACAAGGCGTACGCCAGATACCAGCGGGAGTACAAGGCCAACGGCGAGCGGAAGATCCTCGGCGTCAGCGGCAATCAGGTGGCGCACGTGCTCAATCCCGTCAACGGGCCGGGCATGATCGCATCCGGCGCTAAAAGCGCATGGAACGGCATCTCAAACGCCGCGCAGGCCTCCGGGCAGGCGCAGGCCGACAGCACCGCCATGCAGGTGCAGGCGCAGCAGGCCGGCCTCGAACAGATCAAGAAAGCCTGGAGTGACGCGACCGGCTGGATCAACGACAACTGGTGCGACCTCATGGTCAAGATCCAGGGCAAGTTCGATGCGGCCGTGGACTGGGTCGAATCCGGCTGGCAGGGAGTGTGCGACTGGTTCTCCGGCATCGGCGCGTCCATCGGCGGGTTCTTCGCAGGCGTGCCGGCCGCAATCGGCGGTTTCTTCGATTCCGCCGGACAGTGGGCTCAGACCAAGTGGCAGGGCGTGTGCGGATGGTTCTCCGGCATCCCCGGCAGCATCACCGGCTTCTTCACGGGAATACCCGACACGTTCGGGAGCCTTTTCCAGACCGCCAAGGACCGCATCACAGGCATCTTCGGCAGCGTCGGCGACTGGTTCGACCAGCACGTCAGAACGCCGATACACGATGCGATCCACGCGATCGGCCAGACCTTCGAAAGCACGAAGGACTGGATCCGGCGAAGCTGGGATCAGGTCAGGGACGCGGCCAAAAGCCCGGTCAAATTCATCGTCGATACCGTCTATGACAAGGGCATCAAGAAGGTCTGGAATTCCGTGGCCGGCGCCGTGGGGTTGAAGCTCGCTTTGCCGGATGTGAAATTCGCGAGTGGTGGCACGGTCGGCGGCATCAACCCCGGCTACGCGCCGGGAGTTGACTCCATCCCCGCGATGACCTCGCCGGGCGAGGCGTGGATGGTGCCCGAATGGACCAGGGCCGTCGGCGCCGAAAACATCTACCGGTGGAACGCCCTGGCCCGCCATCGTGGCGTGCAGGCCGTCCGCGACGACATGGGCATCGGCCATTACGCGAAGGGCGGCATCGCCACCCCCGCGCAGGCCATCGCCAAGGCCAACAGCATCCACTCCGGCTACGCCGGCATGTGCCTCAAATTCGTGCAGGACTGCTACAACGCCGCCGCGAGATTCCCCTCGGCTTTGGCCGCATGGCAGGGAAGCACGTCAAGGCATGCGCTCGGCAAGAGCGTGAGCGGCGTGCCGCAGGGTGCGCCGCTGTACATGACCGACGGCAACACCGTCGACCATTCCGCCGACTTCGACGCGGGCCTGCTCAAGGGCTCCACCGGCACCATTCCAGGTGCCCACCCGACCGAGGAATTCCAGAAGAACGTCAAGTCCTTCAACGCCAAGATCACCGATTTCACGTACACCGCCGAAACGTATGACGCGATCGTGCTGGCCGCGCTCGCCGCGCAGAAGGGCGGCGCCACGGACGGTACGACCGTGCAGAAGAACCTTATGGCCGTCTCCGGCTCCACCAAGGGCAAGGAATGCGATTCCTACAAGGCTTGCCTCGCCCTGCTGAAGGACGGCAAGGAGATTCAGTACAAGGGCCAGA
>ERZ507026.1009-NODE-1009-length-9815-cov-5.732070_pt1 | contig 9815 bp, 4 predicted proteins | sample MGYA00512876_ERZ507026 | MGnify/ENA metagenome assembly ERZ507026 | reverse complement strand
TGGCCCATCACCGTGGCCACCACCATCCTCAAGCCCGGCGGCTACAACCGCCTGCTGCAAATGGTGGAGAAGGTGGAGGCTCTGCCCTACCGCCCCTTCTCCGGCACGGACACGCAGGCCATCTGTGACCTGTCCACCGCCAGCCACACGGACTTCCACCACGTCAAGCCCATCAAGCCCCTGCCCAGCCGCAAAAGCGACAAGCAGGTGCCTTGGCTGGACTGCTTCACGGCTCCCTGCAAGGGCGGCTGTCCCATCGAGCAGGATATCCCCGAATATGTGGAGCTGGTCCGCAAGGGCCTGTACGGCCCGGCCCTGAAGCTCATCACCGAGAAGAACCCCCTGCCCTTCCTCACCGGCACCATCTGCGCCCACCGGTGCCAGACCAAGTGCTCCCGGAATTTCTACGACGAGTCCGTCCGTATCCGGGATACCAAGCTGGTGGCGGCGGAGCGTGGCTATGAGGCCCTGATGGCCTCCATCCGGAAGCCCGCCAAGGTTTCCGGCAAGAAGGCCGCCATCATCGGCGGCGGCCCCACCGGCATCGCCGCCGCCTATTTCCTGGGCCGTGCCGGTGTCGAGACCACCATTTTCGAGCGGGAGCAGTGCCTGGGCGGCGTCCCCCGCCACGTGATCCCCGCCTTCCGCATCACCAACGAGGCCATCCAGAAGGACATCGCCCTGATGGAGAAGTACGGCGTGGAGGTCCGCTGCGGCGCTCCCGCCCCCTCCGTGGCGGAGCTGAAGGCCATGGGCTACACCCATATCCTCTATGCCGTGGGCGCATGGAAGCCCGGCCAGCTGGGCATCCCCGGCGATGTGGCCGGCGCCATCCAGTGGATGAAGGGCGTCAAGGCCGGGAACATCTCCGTGGGCGGCAATGTGGCCGTGGTGGGCGCCGGCAATACCGCCATGGATGCGGCCCGTCTGGCCAAGCGCAGCGGCGCCCAGCACGTCACCATCGTCTATCGCCGCACCAGAAAGTATATGCCCGCCGACGAGCATGAGTTGGCGCTGGCGCTGGCGGACGGCGTGACCTTTGCCGAGCTGTGCGCCCCGGTGGAGCAGAAGGACGGCGTGCTGCGCTGCGAGAAGATGAAGCTGGGCGAGGCGGATGCCTCCGGCCGCCGCAGCCCCGTGGCCACCGGTGAATATGTGGACATCCCCTGCGATCTGGTGATCTCCGCCGTGGGCGAGCAGGTGGACAGCGCCCTCCTGACCTCCAACGGCGTGGAGGTGGACGGCAAGGGCCGCCCCGCCTTCCGGACCAATGTGGAGGGCGTGTACGCCGCCGGTGACGCCCGCCGTGGCCCCGCTACGGTGGTGGAGGGCATTGCCGACGCCGCACAGTTCGCCGAGGCAGTCATCGGCGCTCCCCATACCTACGATATCCCCCAGCAGGCCTACATCACCAAGGCCGACGCCATCGCCAAGAAGGGTATCCTGCGGATGAGCGGCTGCACCGCCTGCGAGGGTGAGCGCTGCCTCCAGTGCTCCACCGTCTGCGAAAACTGCGCCGACTCCTGCCCCAACCGGGCCAACGTGGTCATTGCCATGGCCGACGGCAGCCACCAGATCCTGCACGTGGATAAAATGTGCAACGAGTGCGGCAACTGCACCCAGTTCTGCCCCTACCACTCCGAGCCCTGCCACGATAAGTTCACCCTCTTCCAGACGGCGGAGGATATGGCGGATTCCCACAACGCCGGTGTCCTGTTCCTGGGCGGCGACCGGGTGAAGGTGCGTACCTTCGGGGAGCCCAAGGAGTACGACCTCTCCGGCCGCAACGACCTGCCTGCGGAGCTGGAAAAGCTCATCGTCACCGTCCGTGACCGGTACGCCTACCTGTTTGCGTAAGTAGCCATAGTAGAAGGGAGCCGCCTGCGGGCGGCTCCCTTCTATACGGTACGAAGGAGTACAAAAAAAGCGTTCCGGAGCCAAAGGCTCCGGAACGCTTTTTCAAAAGGGGAATATGATCTGCGGAAAGAACTTAGAACTGCTCCTTCTTCTTAGCCACCAGCACGCCGCCGGCCAGAGCCATCACGCCCAGACCCAGATACACCACGATACCGGCGTCACCGGTAGCGGGCTTGGAGGGTGTCGCAGGCTCCACGGGGGCCACGTAGCCCAGATTCACCATCAGATCGGTGATCTCGGCGTCGGTAAGACCGATGGCCTTCATGTAGTCCTTAGCGCCCTTCTGCAGGTCGGCCTTGGACAGATCCTCCACGCCGAAGGCGTTCTGGAGGGTCTTGATAATGTTGCTGTTGGCAATGGCGTTGTACTTGTCCGTACCGGGCTCCACGCCGTAGTAGTTGTAGTAGGTGACCATGTAGTCCGCCACCACCTCGTCATAGGTAGCGCCCATCAGGCACTCCAGCAGAGCGGAGACGAAGCCGGCACGGTCCTTGCCCTCGGTGCAGTGGACATAGTAGGTACCCTTGTTGGCGGCGAAGAACCGCAGGCCCTCGGCCAGACCCTTCTGGAACTCCGGAGCGGAGAAGTCCACGCCCAGATTCAGATAGATCACCTTCTGGCCGGAGTAGTAGGTATCAGCGAAGCCCTCATAGGCCTCGGCCTCCTCCTGACTGTTGGCGAGGTTCATAATGACGTTCACGCCCGCCTGCTTCAGAGCGGCATCCACATAGGTGTTGCGGCCCAGCTCCGGGTTGATGGGAGAGGAGCCACGGTACAGCACATCCTTGCCCATGCCGGTGGTGGCGATGTTGCGGAAGTTGCCGAACTCGGCGTCGGACAGGTTGGGATAATCGGCACGGTCATTGGTGCGCTGCAGGTCGTGCATGATGTACTCGGCCATGTAGCCGCCCTTCTCCGCCATCTTGAAGGTGACCTCCACGGGATAGGTCACACCCTCCCAAGCGGTCCAGTACCACGTCTTATCCTCGTTGGTGTGCTTCTTGGCCAGCTCATAGGTCTCAGCGAAGTTACCCATGTTGATGGCCATGGAGACGTAGCCGGTAGGCTTACCGTCGGCGTCCTTCTCCACGATGACGGCGGGCTTGCCGGAATCCACATAGGAATAGGTAGGCACCACCGGCAGGGTCAGGGTCTTATCCAGGAACTTGACCGTCACCAGATCGCCCCAGGCAAAGCCCAGCTTGCCCATGAAGTCCTCGGCCTTGCAGTCGGTGTAGACGTTGCCGTACTTGGTCATCCAGACGTTGGCGTCCAGACCGCCGATGGTGATCTTGCCGTCATCCGTCTTCTCCGGCGGGATGATGGTCATGCGGCCCTGAGGCTCGCCGTACTGGGCCTTGGTAACGGTGCCGCCCAGCTCATCGGTGATGTAGTCCATGACCACGGTGTCCAGCGACAGACCGCTCTCGATCTGGCTGCTGGCAGCGGCGAAGGCGTAGTAGGTGTCGCCGCCGGCGGCCAGGAAGTTGTTGGTGATTACGGAATAGACGGCATCCTTATCAAAGGGCTTGCCGTTGATGCTCTCGATGGTCACACGGTTGATGCTCTTGGGACCATAGTAGGTGGAGCCGGGATAGGTGGTGTCGTTCTTGTCGTAATTCTTGGTGCAGTCCACCGTCAGCTTCATGCCGGCGGTCTGGGGGAAGCCGCCCAGAGACACGGGAGTGCAGAAGGTAGAAGCCTCCAACGCCTCCAGCAGCTCGGCGCCGGTGACGTTCACCACCGTCAGCGTATTGCCGAAGGGCAGAACGGTGAACACGTCCTTCTTGGTGATGTCGCCGGCCTTGATGGCGGCACGGATGCCGCCGCCGTTGGTGATGGCCACAGCGTTCTCCATGTTGATGCTGGGCATCCGGGTCTTAACGGCCCACATCATGGCGTCTGTAATAAGGTCGCCCATGTTGGTCTCCTCGGTGCGGTTGCCGGGCTCCTTGTCGCCGTTGAGCTCCACCTCGGTCTTGGCGAACACCTTGCCGTACTCGGCATCCACCTCACCGATGATCCTGTCGGCGATGGCCTTGACGGAGGCATCCTCCTTGGTGTAGGTGCTCAGGTCGATGAGACCGTTGCTCTCCACGCTCTTGGTGGCGTTATCAATGACGAAAGCGCCCACATACGCAAGACCCGTACCGGTAGACTGGATCATGCCGTTGTCCTTGTTGGCGGTCATCACGGTGTGGGAGTGGCCGTCGATGACGATGTCCACACCGGGGACGTTCTTCACGAAATCGATGGAGCGGTTGGGCTCGGAGGACGCATCCACGCCCAGATGGGTCAGAGCGATGACGATATCGGCGTTGCCCTCCTCACGGGCGACCTTGATCACGGCGTTGGCGGCGTCATACAGCTTCTGGCCGGACAGGAAGGTCAGACCCTTCATCAGAGCGGGGTTGGCCTTGGTCTGAGTCTCCGGAGTGGCCACACCCATCACGGTGAGGTTAAAGAGGGGGTTGTCGTCAGCGTCCGTAACGGGAGCGGTAGAGCCGGGAGCGAAGATGGGATCACCCTTGTCGTCCACCAGATTGACGCAGGTCACCAGGAAGTCGGCGGCGCTGTAGCTGAGATTCGCCTTCAGCTGGGGGAAGCCGTAGTCAAACTCGTGGTTGCCCAGCGTCACGGCGTCGTAGCCCACGGCATTCATCAGCTCCACGGCGGTAGCGCCCTTGCTGAGGCTGACGTAGGTAGAGCCTTGGCTGAAGTCACCGGCATCCAGCAGCACCACAGCGCTGGCGCCCCGGTCGTAGCACTCGTTTTTCAGTGCCGCAACCTTGGCGTATTTGTCAATAGCGCCATGTACGTCGTTGGTGTGCAGAATGACCGTCTTGCCCTTCAGAGAAGCTGGCAGCTGATACCCAGCCGCCGGCTTCTCTTCTGCCCAGGTGGCCGGCACCAACAGAGTCAGTGTCATCACCAGGGACAGGAGCAATGCTAATACTTTCCGCATGGTTCTTTCCTCCTTTATTTTTTGGAACGCCCGTGGCATCCCATAATACGTCTCTATCATACATGATTTTGCACAGGAAAACAAGTCTGTTCTGTGTTTTTTTGTGTAAAAGTACGATAAAATCTCTCTGTACGAGCCATACAAAAATCCCATGCCGTTTTTGTACATTCCGCCGTAACCGGTACGGACGACCCTGAAAAATGGTGTGGCTTTTTGGTTTTTTTCTGTTATAATATAGGTTACCATCGATGAACAAGGGCAAGTACGCCTGACAGCGTGTCTTTCCGGCGCTTTTTGTCCTTTTCGCCTTGGCGGGCGCCAGCCCGCCTGCATCTCAAAAGCCAAAAATCACTCGAAAATCCATCGCTGGCAGGTGCCTTGCAGTTTTGTCGGAGCAAAAATCCGGTCAGACAAGGAAAGGCCCGCAGGGCATACTTGCCGTATGGCCAAGGGACTTGACGCAGTATGGGCGCATTTTTGCCCGACAAAACCGTGCTTGCCCTTGTCCATCGATGGTAAATTCGTGTCAAATTCGGAAGGGAGTGCAAGCTATGAAGTATCTGTTTCGAGGCGGCACCGTTGTCTCCGGCAGAGGGACACGCCGTGCCGATATTCTGGTGGAGGGTGAAAAGATCCTGGAGGTGGGCCGCAACATCACCCGCAAGGCCGACCAGATCATCGACGTCACCGGGATGCTGCTGATGCCCGGCTTCATCGACGCCCACACCCATTTTGATCTGGACGTGTGCAATACCACCACTGCCGACAATTTCACCACCGGCTCCCGGGCGGCCCTGCGGGGCGGCACCACCACCGTGGTGGACTTCGCCTGCCCCAACAAGGGGGAGAGCCTGCACCACGGGCTGGAGCTGTGGCACCGGAAGGCCGACGGCCGCACCTGCTGCGACTACGGCTTCCACATGACCATCGACGACTGGAACCCGCAGATCGAGGCGGAGATCGACGATATGTACGCCGCCGGTATCTCCTCCTTCAAGATGTACATGACCTATCCCGCCATGATGATCGGGGACAACGCCATGTACCACGCCCTGAAAAAGCTGAAGGAGAAGGGCGGCATCTGCGGCGTACACTGCGAAAACAGCGGCGTCATCGACGCCCTCATCGAGGAAAAGAAGGCCGCCGGGGAAATGGGTGTCTCCTCCCACCCCCGGACCCGTCCGGACTTTCTGGAGGCGGAGGCCGTGAGCCGCCTGCTGCGGATCGCTGAGGCGGTGGATATCCCCGTGGTCATCGTCCACCTCACCAACGCCGCCGCCCTGCGGGAGGTGGAGGCCGCCCGGAAGCGTGGCCAGAAGGTCTATGCCGAGACCTGCCCCCAGTACCTGCTGCTGGACGACAGCGTGTATGATAACCCCGACTACTCTCTGGCGGCCCGCTACGTCTGTGCGCCCCCCATCCGCAAGGCAGAGGATCAGAAGGCCCTGTGGATGGCCCTGCGCCGTGGCGAAATTCAGACCATCTCCACGGACCACTGTTCCTTTACGCTGGCCCAGAAGGACGCCGGCCGGGGGGACTTCACCAAAATTCCCGGCGGCCTGCCGGGGGTGGAGACCCGTGGCGAGCTGATCTACACCGCCGGTGTCACCACCCGGAAGATCAGCCTTGCCACCATGTGCCGTGTACTGGCGGAGAATCCCGCCAAGCTCTACGGGATGTTCCCCCGGAAGGGCATCCTGCAGGCCGGGGCCGACGCCGATATCGTGGTGTACGATCCGCTGGCGGATCACGTCATCCGTGCGGCGGACATGGTGGCCAACGTGGACTATAACCCCTATGAGGGCTTCACCACCCGTGGCTCCATCCAGCAGGTGTGGCTCCGGGGCCGTCTGGCGGTGGAGCACGGCACCGTGCTGGCCGGGCCCGACGGCAAGTACATCCTCCGTGGCAAGAACTGCCTGTAAAAAGAGGGTAAGACTTCCATGACCGAAATATTATACTGCCAGTCCCCCGCCCTGTTTCTGCTGGCGGTGGTGCTGCTGATCTGCTTCCTCCTGCGGCGGCAGGCCCACCGGGTGCGGGCGGCGCTGGACCTGGTCCTGTGCATCCTGTTGCTCATCGGCGGCGTGGTGCTATATTATTTGGGAATATACGGCGACTGCTTCACCATCCATGACTTCTGGCAGATCCGCACCTCCGGATGGGTGGGACTGGGCGTTGTAGCCGCCGGGTCGGCATGGCATCTGTGCAAGGTCTGCAAGCGGGGCGTGGAGCGCCGCCGGACGGAAAGGGCCGCCCGCCAGACGGAGGAGGCCCACCGTCAGGCGCTGGAGAGCGCCCGCCGGGAGGCGTATGAAGCCGGAAAGGCCGACGCCGCCAAGGAGCGTCAGCCGTCCCCCTCCACCCCGGAGACATCCGCCCTTCCCCTCACCCCAGCGGACTTCCCCGCCAGCCCGACCGATACCACCTCCCCGGAGCGTACAACCGCTCCCGCCGCTGACGCACCGCAGTCCTCCACCGGAGGAACAGGTCAAGCCCTGTAAAAACCCCGACACAAAGCCTATGACCCTCTGGTTACAGTGTCTGCCAAACACCGTGCAGCCCCGGTAAGCAGTCGGTGCTGAACTTAAATACTGCCGGTGCAGCAACCCTCAAAATACCATGCAGCACCGATAGAACACCATGCAGCACCGACAGAACACTGTGCAGCACCGATAGAACACTGTCCTTGCCTTCCCCACCGGCATCTGCTGCGATCCCCCGTGTTCGCTGGGAGGGCGAGTCCTTCGGAGAAATGACAGCCGGATAAGGCGCAGACTGAAATGTCTGTCCTTATCCGGCTTTTTGTCTGGGAAAGGAGCGATCACATGGAGTTAAAATTTCTCCCCCTCCCCGCCGGGGGCGGTGGCCATGTCCATCACCGAGGTGGTGACGGCCCTCTATGCCGCCTATACCATGAGTCGCTATACCCGTGCGCTACCGCTGAGCACGAGATAAAAAGGACGCCGGTCGCTTAACCGGCGTCCTTTTGGTATTTTGTGGATCACTTCCACAGGGAGCAGAGCAAATCCGTATAGTCGGAGGGGTTCTCCAGCGGCAGACCTGCAATGAGCATGGCCTGATTCAGCAGGATCTCGGCATACTTTTTGGCCCGGTCGGGGTCCGTGATGCGGGCAGACTCCAGAGCGGCAAAGGCGGGATGCTCCACGTTCACCTCCAGAATACGCTTGGCCTTCAGGGCGAGGTCTGGCTGCACGGCGGCGAAGTACTTCTCCATTTCGAAGGTCATGCCCTCGCCGCTGGTGAGGCAGACGGGATGGGACTTCAGCTTGCCGGAGGCCTTCACCTGATCCACCCGGCTTCCCAGCGTCTCCTTCAGGAAATCCAGCGTCTCCTGATGATCCGCCGTCTCCGGCTGCTTCTCGTCCCCCAGCTCCAGATCGCCGTCCACGGCGGAGCGGAATGCCTTGTCGCCGTAGGTGCGGAAGATATCGGGGATGAACTCGTCGGTCTTGTCGGTGAAGTACAGGATCTCCATGCTGCGGTCCTTCAGCAGCTCCGTCTGGGGCAGATGATCCACCGCCTCCACGCTGTCGCCGGAGGCGTAATAGATATACTTCTGCTCCTCCGGCATCCGGGAAACGTACTCACCCAGCGTCACCAGCTTCTTCTGGGTGGAGGAGTAGAACAGCAGCAGATCCTGCAGCTTCTCCTTCATGGCGCCGTAGTTGTTCAGGGCGCTGAGCTTCAGCTGGCGGCCGAAGCTGCGGTAGAACTTCTCATAGCCCTCCCGGTCGTCCTTCAGCATCCGCTCCAGCTCGCCGCGGATCTTCTTCTCCAGATTGTTGGAGATGACCTTCAGCTGGCGGTCGTGCTGCAGCAGCTCACGGGAGATGTTCAGGCTCAGGTCCGGGGAGTCCACCACGCCACGGACAAAGTTGAAGCACTCCGGCAGCAGATCGGCGCACTTATCCATGATCATCACGCCGCTGGAATACAGCTGCAGGCCCGGCTCGAAGTCCTCGGTATAGTACTGGCCGGAGGGCTGGGAGGGAATGAACAGCAGGGCCTTATAAGTGACGGCGCCCTCCGCAGAGACGGTGATCACCGACTGGGGCGGGGCGAAATCCCCGAAGTGCTCCTGATAGAACTTGTCGTACTCCTCCCGTGTGACCTCGCTCTTCTTCCGCTGCCACAGGGGGACCATGCTGTTGAGAGTCTCCCACTCCTTGATCTCCTCATACTCCGGCTTGTCCTCCGGACAGCCCTCCTTGCGCTTGGAGCGGGTCATTTCCATACGGATGGGGAAGCGGATATAGTCGGAGTACTTCTTCACCAGACGCTGGAGGGTGTGCTCCTGCAGGTACTGGCTGTACTCCTCCGGCTCCTCGTCGGCCTTCAGGTGCATGATGATATCCGTACCCACAGTGCCCTTCCGGCAGGGTTCGATGGTATAGCCCTCCACGCCGTCGGACTCCCAGCGCCAGCCCTGCTCATCGCCGTACTTCCGGGTGACGACGGTGATGTGGTCGGCCACCATGAAGGCAGAGTAGAAGCCCACACCGAACTGGCCGATAACGTCGCTCTCGGCGTCCTTATCCAGCTCCTGACGGAACTGGAAGGTACCGCTGGAGGCGATGACGCCCAGATTCTGCTCCAGATCGGTATCGTTCATGCCGATGCCGTTGTCGCTGACGGTGAGGGTGTGGGCCTCCTGATCGGGGCGGATGGTGATGGCGAAATCCTCCCGCTTCATGCCCACCTGCTCATCCGTCAGGGAGCGGTAGCACAGCTTGTCGATGGCGTCGGAGGCGTTGGACAAAATCTCCCGCAGGAAGATCTCCTTATGGGTGTAGATGGAGTGGATCATCAGCTCCAGCAGACGCTTGGACTCCGCCTGAAATTCTTTTCTTTCCATAGTTGATTCCTCTTTTCTAATAGATCGGGAGACGCCGCAGCGCCTCCCGCTTTT
>ERZ507026.997-NODE-997-length-9888-cov-4.187023_pt1 | contig 9888 bp, 8 predicted proteins | sample MGYA00512876_ERZ507026 | MGnify/ENA metagenome assembly ERZ507026 | reverse complement strand
GGCCAGCCTTAATAGAATGGAATCGTCAGATGGGAACCGTGGAAACCGGGAATCCGGACAGGAGATGCATCCGGATACGGAGGGAGAAACCTGGCGTATACCTTAACTGTCTAAAGAAAAATCTCACCTCTCAGAATCGTTTTTTAGGAGAATTTGGCGAACGATTCTAGGGACTCTCAACTTCCCAAATCAAAATCCGTTGCTATAATAGACTTTACCGGGAAACGCCTGACTGCAGGGGCGGTTCCCAAACCAGGCATCGGCTGCGGCCAGCAGCCCGGGCCAAAAAATAATATTATTTATAGAAACGGGATGGAATCCGGGAAGAAAGGGGAGCTTTTACTATGATGAGCTTTTTACAAACAGGAAAGGCACTGTATGTGCTGGCGGCAATCTGCCTGGCTGGGGTATTTACCAGGCTGATGGCGGGAAGCTTCTACAAACGATTAATTAAAGAGAGCACCAACATGGCACTGACTAAGAACAAATATCTGCGCGGATTGAAACAGAATGCAGAGGATACATATCGTATGAATCAGGGAATGAATAACACACGCGTTTATCTGGAGCGCCAGATGTACAGCCTGCGGACCTTTGGTATGTCCGTCAAGGGACTGGACAACCTGTCGGGGCAGCTGACACTTCTCTGCTTCCTGGCAGGCGGCGGGGCAGCATTTCTCTCTTATTGGTTTAGAAGTGATAACTACTATATTGTATTGTACGGCACCACAGGCATCCTGGCCGGCATGTTTACCATGCTGGTGGATTACGGAGTGAATTTGGAATCCAGGAGACAGCAGCTTCTCACCTGCCTTCAGGACTACCTGGAAAATGTGATGTGGCCGCGAATGAACCGGGAAGGCACAGCGGAGCATGTGCCTGCCGTTACAGCCGAGGAGGACCGCAGGGAGCCGGCTAATCTGCGTTCCATAGGAAGAGACCGCCGTTCAAATAGTAATAACAGAAGGGGGCTGGAGCAGACTGCTGCCAGCAGGGAAAAGCAGGAAGAGAGGTCAAAGGATAACTGGCTTCAGGATTTGAATCCGGAACAAAAAAGAATGTTGGGGGAATTGCTGAAAGAATTTATTTCCTAAATATGCTGACTTCCAGGAATTTGTTACCAGGGTCAGAAAGAAATGGTATTATAAGGGAAATTATGTTATAATTTAAGAGATAAGCGGCTTTACCGCAGCACTGATAGAATCATGGACATATGGTCCATGGACATAAGAAAAGGAGAGCGCGAGTTATGGGAAAGGAAGTTATGTTTGATTATTCCAAGGCAGCAGGATTCGTTTCTGCGGAAGAGATGGCCAATTTTAAGACCACAGTCATGAGTGCAAAGGAGACCCTGCTGGAGAAGACTGGTGCCGGTAATGATTTTCTGGGATGGATCGATTTGCCGGTAGATTATGATAAGGACGAATTTGCAAGGATTAAGAAGGCAGCGGAAAAGATTCAGAATGATTCTGACGTCCTGCTGGTGGTAGGTATTGGCGGCTCCTATCTGGGAGCGAGAGCAGCCATTGAATTTCTGTCGCACAGCTTTTACAATGTGTTACCCAAGAGCGTTCGCAAGACACCTGAGATTTATTATGCAGGAAGCAATATCAGCAGTACATACATGGCTCATCTGCTTCAGGTAATAGGCGATAGAGATTTCTCTATCAATATCATCTCCAAGTCTGGTACAACAACAGAGCCAGGTATCGCATCAAGAATCTTCAAGAAGAAGCTTGTTGAGAAGTATGGCAAGGAGGGCGCAGCAAAGAGAATCTACGCCACAACAGACAAGGCAAAGGGAGCTTTAAAGACACTTGCAACAGAGGAAGGCTATGAGACATTTGTAGTTCCTGATGATGTAGGAGGACGTTTCTCAGTTCTCACAGCAGTTGGTCTTCTGCCAATAGCAGTAAGCGGTGCTGATATAGATAAACTTATGGAAGGTGCAGCTTCAGCAAGAAAGGATTGTCTTGCACAGGACTTCGACGATTCAGATGCAATGAAGTATGCAGCAGTAAGAAATGTATTGTACAATAAGGGTAAGTCTATCGAGATACTTGCAAACTTCGAGCCAGCACTCCACTATGTATCAGAGTGGTGGAAGCAGCTCTACGGCGAGAGCGAGGGCAAGGATGGCAAGGGACTTTTCCCAACAGCTACAGACTTTACAACAGATCTTCACTCACTTGGACAGTTCATCCAGCAGGGTTCACAGAACCATTTCGAGACAGTTATCAATGTTGTAAATCCAACGTGTGAGATCGTTATGGAGGCTGAGGACTCAGATCTTGACGGACTTAACTATCTCGCAGGCAAGACAGTTGATTTCGCAAACAAGAGTGCTATGAACGGAACTATCCTTGCACATGCAGATGGCGGGATACCTATCATCCAGATCAACATCGACAAGATCGACGAGTTTACTCTCGGTGAGCTCTTCTACACATTTGAGTTTGCATGTGGTGTGAGTGGATATACTCTCGGTGTAAATCCTTTCAACCAGCCAGGTGTTGAGAGCTACAAGAAGAATATGTTTGCTCTTCTCGGCAAGCCGGGCAACGAGGAGCTTGGCAAGGAGCTTCTTGCAAGAATCAACGGCTAATCCGATCTAATAAAAATACAAACAATACGGGCGTATATGTAATTCCTGATTTCAACATCAAATCCGGAATTGCATATACGCCTTTTGTTTTGCCCGATGATGCCGTGGGGAAGGAGGGGGCAGGCACCTCCGTCCCCACGTTGTTGATGTATATTTCTTGTAATCGGTTTTGTACAATGTTATACTTATGAAGTGTGTAGGCTTCTGCAAATTGCGCAGCGGTTTATACTAGAAATGCTATACACGCATGACAGGGATAGCGATACTTATTATGGAGACGGAAGGATTAAGGAATAGAACCGATGAGTGAAAAGAGAGATATAAATGGAGTGTATAACCGGTATAGACAGGTGCCTGTGTATCTTATAGGACTTTTCTGTCTGATGACGGTTCTTATGTATTTAGTTGGTATAGGTGCAGGTGTGATTGCAACGATATTCACACTGACATATGGAACGATAGTCGTATTCGTTTTTCTTAGGATGAATCTGCTTGAACGGGATAGATACGTGGAATTTGCCATGGAACATGGCAAGATGCAGAAGGAACTTATCAAGGAATTTCCTGTTCCATATGCCTTGCTTGATGAATCAGGCAAGGTGGTGTGGGTGAATGATAAGTTTTCAGCGATCACGGAGAGCAGCAAGAGAAAACTTATGAAACTCAATATCGTTCAGGTATTTGAGGAGGTAAATGAGGAGAATCTGCCGTATGAGGAGGATGTGACAGAGGGAGAGATCGCATTTAATGGCAGAGAATACAGATACGAGATAAAGAGGGTTCAGGTCAACAAATATGAGCCGATCAGCGAGGAGCATGATGAACAGATGGCTGGTGACGGCGATGATGTGAATGCACAGGGCGCGTCGGAACATATGGATGAAAAAGAGACAGCACATGCCGGAAACGAAAAAAAGCATGGCAAGACGGACACATTCCTTGCGTTCTATATGTTTGATGTGACGATGGTAAATCAGCTAGCTCAAGAGAATCACGACCAGAAGCTGGTTGCCGGTCTCATATATATAGACAATTATGATGAGATATTTGAGTCCCTTGAGGAGGTAAGGCATTCACTCCTTGTGGCACTTGTGGACAGAAAGATCAACAAATACATGGCAAATGTGGATGCCATAGTCAAAAGCCTTGAGAAGGACAAATACATGTTCGTGATGCCTCAGAAGTATCTCGACCAGCTCAAGGAGAACAAATTTGCTCTGCTAGATGAGGTTAAGGCCATAAACATCGGTAACGATTTGCCGTTGACACTCAGTATAAGCCTTGGAACAGATTACAAGAGCTTTATAGAGAATTTTGAGGCCGCAAGATCCGCCATGGAGCTTGCGCTTGGACGAGGCGGAGATCAGGCTGTTGTCAAGTCCGCAGATAGGATAACGTACTTCGGAGGTAAGAGTCAGGGAACAGAGAAGTCGACAAGAGTAAAGGCGAGAGTTAAAACTCTTGCATTTAAGGAATTGCTTGAGACCAAGGAACAGGTTATAATAATGGCTCACAAGAATCCAGACATGGATGCATTTGGCTCGGGAATAGGAATATACAAGATGGTGGCAGCTATGGGCAAGAAGGCCCATATAGTTGTAAATGAGGTGTCATCGGCGATCAGTCCTATATATGGAAGCTTCGCATCGAGCAATGTGTATCCGGAGGATATGATCATTAACAACGATCAGGCCCTGAGCATTGTTGATGATGACACAGTTGTGGTCGTAACAGATGTCAACAATCCGGCTCTTACAGAGTGTGAGGAGCTGCTGGCATATGCTAAGAGCATAGTCGTATTTGACCACCACAGACAGACGAAGAATGTCATAGCGAATGCAACGCTCTCGTATATTGAGCCTTTTGCCTCATCCGCCTGTGAGATGATAGCTGAGATGCTTCAGTATATGGATGAGAAGATTAAGCTCAGACCTACAGAGGCTGATGCTATGTATGCAGGTATCCTCATAGATACGGACAATTTCCTGTCCAAGACGGGAGTCAGAACATTTGAGGCTGCGGCGTTCTTGAAGAGAAGCGGTGCGGATGTCATGCGAGTGAGAAAGATGTTTAGAACGGATATCGAGTCGTACCGACAGAAGGCAGAGGGCGTGAGTCACGCAGAGATGGTTCTGGATGCGTTTGCCATATCCATAATCACCCCAGAGAAAGGTCCGGAGTCGCCTCTGGTTCTGACAGCGAAGATCGCAAATGAGATGCTCAACATAGCGGGAGTCAGGGCTTCATTTGTCATAGCTCAGGTTGGGGATGATGTCAAGATAAGTGCAAGAGCGATAGATGATGTGAATGTACAGATAATCATGGAGAGAATGGGCGGCGGAGGACATGCCAACATAGCGGCAGCCCAGTTTGAAAATGCAAAAGCAGAAGATATCAAGGTAAAGCTTGTTGATCTATTAAATGAGATGTATAAGGAAGGAGATATATAGATATGAAGGTTATATTATTACAGGATGTAAAGAGCCTTGGAAAGAAAGGCGCAATGGTAGAGGTAAGTGAGGGATATGCAAGGAATTTTATCATTCCTAAGAAGCTTGGACTTGAGGCAACTCCAAAGAATCTGAATGATCTGAAGCTTAAGAAGGCCCATGATGAGAAGGTTGCAGCTGAGAATCTTGCGGACGCAAAGGCTCTTGCGGCAGAACTGGAGAAGTCGTCAGTAACGGTGAAGATAAAAGTAGGCGAGGGCGGAAGATCATTTGGATCGGTGTCCACAAAGGAGATTTCAGATGCCATAAAGAGCCAGCTCGGCAAGGATATAGACAAGAAGAAGATTGTTATGAAGGATTCGATAAAGGCGATAGGAAGCTTCACAGTAAAGGTTAAGCTTCATCCAGAGGTTCAGGCTGAGCTTTCGGTGAAGGTGGAAGAGGCATAGAATGATTTCTCCTGCGATATTATTTATGAAGAGATAAAAGGGGGAAATCCGAATGGAAGATTCATATGCCAAGAAGAAACTGCCATATAATCTGAACGCTGAGAAGTCGGTTATCGGTTCCATGCTCATGGACAGGGATGCCATAGTGGATGCATCGGATATGCTAACCAAGGAAGACTTTTATTATGGACAGTATGGAATACTGTTTGAGAACATGGTGGAGCTCTTCAAAGAGGGCAAAGCCGTGGATATCGTAACCCTCAAGAATAAGCTTGAGGAGAACAATGTGCCAGATGAGGTCATAAGTATCAGTGCGATAGCAGATATCATGGATGCGGTGCCTACATCTGTAAATGCCAAGCATTACGCAGAGATCGTGGCAGATAAGTCGGTCCTCAGAAAGACTATAAAGCTCTGCGAAGAGGTGGAGAAAGACTGTTATCTGGATTCAGAGGGCGTGGATGCTCTTCTGGAGAGAGCAGAGAGCGGAGTGTTCAACCTTATCAAAGAGAGAAACGGTTCAAATAGTTTTGTACCTATAGATAGAGTAGTTATGAATGTAATCGATCAGATCGAGGCTGCATCAAGACAGAACACCAGGGTCACCGGTGTTCCGACAGGATTTATAGATCTTGACAATATGCTCACCGGTCTCCACGGCTCAGAGTTCATTCTGGTGGCTGCGCGACCTGCAATGGGTAAGACTGCATTTGTACTCAATATCGCACATCATGTGGCTGTCAGAAAGAAGATACCTACAGTTATATTCAACCTTGAGATGAGCAAGGAGCAGCTTGTGACACGTATGATAGCAATGGACTCACTGGTTGATTCGCAGAAGATCCAGACCGGACAGCTGGCGGAGGACGACTGGGATCAGGTGCTTGCAAGTTCAGAAAATATCGCTGCTGCACCTTTGTTTATAGAGGATACATCGGCACTCACCATCTCGGAGCTTAGATCAAAGTGCCGTAGACTTAAGAGTAAGAACAATCTGGGGCTCATAATCATCGACTACCTACAGTTGATGAGCACAACAGGAAAGGTTGAGTCGAGACAACAGTTCGTATCTGATATGTCGAGATCCCTCAAGATGCTTGCCAGGGAGCTCGATGTGCCGATCATAGCACTTTCACAGCTGAACCGAGATGTTGACAGGAGACCGGATCATAAGCCGGTGCTTGCCGATCTGAGAGAGTCTGGTTCTATAGAGCAGGATGCCGATGTTGTTATGTTTATTTACAGAGATGATTACTACAATCCGGATACGGATAAGAAGGGAATCTCAGAGATCATCATAGCTAAGCAGAGAAAAGGCGCCACGGGATCTGTGGATCTTGTATGGCTGCAGGAATACACAAAGTTTGCAAACAAGGAGCACTAACAACTTAATATAAAATATCAATAGTTTAAAGGAGATCAGAAATGGTAGTAGAGCCAAGAGTAAAAGATTATATTTGTACAACAGCACATCCGATAGGCTGCGCTCAGAATGTTAAGAATCAGATCGCATATGTGAAGTCAAAGGGCGTTGTAAAGAACGACAATGCTCCTAAGAAGGTTCTTGTGATTGGAGCTTCAACAGGCTATGGACTTGCATCACGTATCGCGGTTGCGTTTGGCTATGGAGCAGACACACTCGGTGTTATGTTTGAGAAGGAGTCGAATGGACGCCGTACAGCCACAGCTGGATTCTACAACACACGTGCATTTGAGGAGGAGGCTCACGCAGCCGGACTCTATGCGAAGTCTATAAACGGAGATGCATTTTCACAGGAGATAAAGGATCAGGTCATCGATACCATCAAGGCAGACCTGGGAAAGGTAGATATGGTAGTTTACAGTCTGGCAGCACCTAGAAGAACAACTGCAGACGGAACAAAGTATACATCAGTGCTCAAGACTGTTGGACAGGAGTACAGCAACAAGACTCTTGTGCTCAAGGACAACACTGTTACAGAGGCACATATATCAGCAGCAAATGAAGATGAGATAAACGCCACCATCAAGGTTATGGGTGGTGAGGACTGGATCGATTGGATGCAGGCGCTCTCAGATGCAGGGGTTCTGGCTGATGATGTCATCACAGTTGCTTATTCATACATAGGACCAAAGATCACATTCCCTATATATGCAGAGGGATCGATCGGCCAGGCGAAGAAAGATCTTTACAAGTCAGCAGATATCATAAATGAGAAGTTCCCTAATATAAAGGCAAAGATTGCTATAAATAAGGCCCTTGTGACACAGTCTAGTGCAGCTATACCTATCGTTCCGCTTTATATCACACTCCTTTATAAGGTCATGAAGGAAAAGGGACTCCATGAGGGATGTATCGAGCAGATGCAGAGACTGTTTATGGACAAGATCCTGGATGACACTCAGGTTGACGACAACGGATTTATCCGTATGGATGACTGGGAGATGAGGGATGACGTGCAGTCAGTTGTTGCTGAGCACTGGGACACCGTAAACAACGACAATGTTAAGGATATAGCAGATATCGATGGCTACTGGGAGGATTTTTACAACATGTTCGGATTCAGAATCGATGGTGTGGATTATTCAGCAGATGTAGATATCATGTAATATTATATGTATTAAAAAGAATACCCCACAGATTCCTGGAATTTGCGGGGTGTTTTTTGTAAGGAGGACAAATGTACAAATATTTATTATTTGACCTTGACGGCACCATCACGAAGTCTGAGGAGGGAATATTCAATTGTATGAAATATGCAATGGACTGGGCGGGTATTCCGTATCCTGCGCCGGAGGTGTTTAGAAGCTTTATCGGACCATCGCTGTATGATTCATTTGCAAATACACTTCACATGGACGATGCGCAGGCAAAAGAGATGGTTGCCAAATACAGGGAGAGATATAATGTGATCGGACTATTTGAGGCTGAGGTGTACGATGGTGTGGCTGAGACTCTAGAGAAGCTTAAAAAGAGTGGCTGTATACTTTCTGTTGCCACCAGCAAACCGACAGAACCTACACTCAGGATACTTGAAAAGTTTGGCGTGAGGAAATATTTTGATGTAGTAGTTGGAAGTAATCCTGATGGAACAGGATCAGATAAGAAATTTATTATAACTCAGGTGCTTGAAAGCCTTAAGAAAGATCATGGCCTGACGGAAGAGATGGTGATGTCCGGGCAGGCAGCTATGATTGGAGATAGACGCTATGATATAGAGGGCGGAAAAGCCTGCGGGCTCCAGACAATCGGCGTACTCTATGGCTATGGCAGCAGAGAAGAATTTGAAATTGCAGGAGCGGATCATATAGTAGAAAAACCACAGGAAATATTGAATCTATAGAAGACAGAAAACGAGCCTATATGTATGTGATCGGTAGTGATAAAAAGTGATCATATACATACAGGCTCAATATTTTTATATGTATTAGGCGTGACGTGCCCTGTAGTATGGTCATTTCCTGACGTTAGATAGGTAGCCAAAGAACGCGCCAATTATACCGCCTATTATATGGGTAAGGTTGGATACATTGTCCTTGATAAATACCCCATCCACGATTTGTCCACCTATATAGAGGATTGTAACAAGGATAAAAGTGAGAGGTATGGAGCCATCCTTTATACATGCAAAGGATGATAGCAGTATATACGCAAATACGACACCACTCGCACCGAGAAGTGCTGTGCCTGGGAAGAATATAAAATGAACTATTCCCGTCACAAAAGCAGTGGTCACTGTCACGATAAGCAAGTCGGCTGAACCGTATTTTTCTTCGAGAAGCGGACCTATCACTAGAAGCAGTGTCATATTGTTGATGAGATGGCTCCAGCTTGCGTGCCCAAACACGTGAGTAAACATTCTCACATATGTGAGTGGGTTAGTGAGCGGTGAGCGGTAAACCTCAAACAGCAGAAGATTGCTTTTTCCGTTTGTCAGGCAGTTGAGCAGATATGCGGCAAGGCATATGAGTGTGAAACTTAAGACGACCGGTGAATTAAAGGATATCCGCAATATAGTCTTTTGCTTAGTTTTTGCCATAAGTATGGTTCTCCATTTGTTTTTGCATTCAGACAATGGCGCGAAGCGACTCTGATTCGTCTGTTAATTTATGCGTCGTAATCTGGCATGTCGTTAAAATACATCTTGAGGAAGTTGGTGCTGTTCTCAAGAATCCTCATAGTGGAAGGAAGCGGTACGGCTATGAGATCATTGAATACATACTCACCTGCAGCGGAGTCTATTTCGTGTCCCATCTGTGTTTCGTTGTGAGTGTAGTCGGCATTAAATCCACCGTATTTGTTGCCTCTGGCATCAAGCCTGATCCATTTTTTTAGATCCGGGTGATATACAGCGTTCAGTGCATGCATGGCTAGTTTTCCACCCTTGTGCTTTATCCTTATATA
>ERZ507026.996-NODE-996-length-9894-cov-3.654233_pt1 | contig 9894 bp, 6 predicted proteins | sample MGYA00512876_ERZ507026 | MGnify/ENA metagenome assembly ERZ507026 | reverse complement strand
TGTTCAGCATCTTTTTTGACGTCGTGCTCGCGTGGTCGGTCATGCAGCTCGTGGGTCTGTTCCGGCGTGAAGCGGTGTGGAAGCTCTCGGCGTTCTTTCTTGTGCTCTTCTGGCCGACGGTCGTGCTCAACGGCGCGCTCTGGGGCCAGTGCGACAGCGTGTATGCCTCCCTCGCCGTGCTGAGCGTTTATCTCGTGCTGGCCGGGCACCCCCTGCTCGGCGTAATCAGCATCGGGGCAGCATTCTCGTTTAAGCTACAGGCCGTGTTCGTCATGCCGGTGTTTCTGCTCTTCTGGCTCACGCGGCGCGTCAGGCTGCGGCACGCGCTGGCCTTCCCCGCCACGTGCGTGGTCATGGTGCTACCGGCCGTCATCGCCGGGCGCGGATTGTGGGATGCGCTGACCATCCCGTTTCAGCAGACGGGCAGCATCGGCACCGGGCTCAACTACAACGCCTCGTCCGTCTTTGCGCTCGTTACAGATGTGCGCGACCCTGATCTCGCCGCAAAGCTCGGCATCGGCGCGGCCGCGCTCGTGATCGTGCTGCTGGCCGTCTGGTTCTGGCTGCGCCGGAACGATTGCTCCGACCGGGCGCTCGTGCTGGCAGCGGCACTGCTCGCGGTCGCGATCCCCTTTTTCCTGCCGCACATGCACGACCGATATTTCTTCGCCGCCGATGCGCTCACGCTCGCGCTGGCAGCCGCGTGGCCGCAGCTGACGCTGCCTGCGGTGCTGTGCGAATTTGCGTCCCTGCTCGGCTATCACGCCTATCTGCGCATGCGCTACCTGCTGCCGATGGCCGACGGCGCGCTCGCGCTCATCGCCACGCTTATCATTCTGGCGGCCGCACTGGCGCTGGAGCTGCGGCAGAGTGCGCCGCTGAACGACAAAATGAAAAAATCGACCTGAGTCAAAAATTTGTGGTTGACATTCCGCGCTTTTCTGTTATAATAACTCATGCGTTTGAAAAGTGCATATGCGGGAGTGCTGGAATCGGTAGACAGGCAGGCTTGAGGTGCCTGTGTCCAACCATAGACGTGTGGGTTCAAGTCCCATCTCCCGCACCAAATCCCCGAGAGCTTCGGCTCCCGGGGATTTTTCTGTCTGCGGCAAATATCACAGCAAAAAGCGCCGGTCTCCCGCGGGAGACCGGCGCCGGTTTTTTACGCACCGAAGCACGTGAACATGATGACAAGATACGCGATATACAGTCCGCCGATGAAAAAGCCAACCCAGCGTTTGAACCTGCCCTGCACGAGCGCCGGGATGAGCGCACCTGCGCACACGACAAGACACGCCGGAATGTCCAGCAGCATGCCCTGCCGCTCGACCGCCAGCGGCTTGCCGAGGATGAGCGCGCACAGCGGCATGATGAGCGTGAGGTCCATGATGTTCGCGCCGATGATGTTGCCCACCGACAGGGACGACTGCTTTTTGCGGATGGCCGTGATGGTCGTCACGAGCTCCGGCAGCGAGGTGCCGATGGCGATCATGGTCGCGCCGATGATGGCATCCGGCACGCCGACCATCTGCGCGAGCGCGGTACCGTTGTCGATCAGCAGCCGCGCGCCAAGCACGATGGCCGCGGCGCCGAGCACGAACTTGCCGATGTTGAGCGCGATTGTCCGGCCGTCCGTTTTCGGACGCTCGTCGGCCTCCGGCCCTTCGAGCGTCTGCTCACGCCGTGCGGCAACGAGACTCTCGGCGATGAAGCACACGAAAATGACGAGGATCAAAACACTCTCGAGGATGGACAGCTGCCCATCGCGCGTGAAGCCGAACAGGATCGCGATCGCCGCCAGCAGCAGCACCGCCTTGACGGCATACTGCCGACGCGGCATGGTGCACTCCATACAGATGAGCGACAGGCACATGATGAGGCCCGTATTGGCCGTGACGGAGCCGACAGCATTGCCCACGGCGATGTCCGCGTTGCCCTCGAGGGCCGAAAACACGGACACGAGCATCTCCGGCATGGTCGTGGCAAAGCTCACGACCGTTGCGCCGATGATGAATTTCGGGATGCCGGAGGCCTCCGCGATCCACGTGGCAGCGTCAACAAAAATGTCGCCGCCCTTGATGATGCACACAAGGCCCGCCGCAAACAGCAGCAGGACAAGAAAGAGGGTACTGCCGGTAAAATCGAGGTTCATAACGCATTCTCCTTCGTGATCGCGCAAAAAAAGAGACCTTTGGCACGATCATAAATATGATGTGCTAAAAGTCTCATTACCTATCACAATAGGCGCATGGCCACCGGCGGGAGCCGGGAGATTGTTGGCCATGCATTTGCAACTACTCCCTTTTAACGAGAAAGCATCATAGCACACCGCGCCGGGCTTGTCAAGCAATTCCACTCGTGAACCGCCGCTCAGCACACCAGCTTCATGAGCAGGCGCTCGAACTCGCCGAGCATGCCTACGGAATCGGCAAAGATCATGCTCTTTTCGTACATGCGGCGGTAAGCATCCACGTTCTCGTCCGTGCGCGCAGTATAAATGATGGGGATGACGAGCAGGCCCCGGCGGCGCGCCGCCTGCACAGCCGTGCGCACGTCATCGATTGCCTCCGCCTCGCTGAAATAGCCGGACGGCAGCCCGTCGGAGAGCACCATGAGGATCTTGCGGCGCTCGGTGCGCTTGGCCAGATCCAGCGCGGCGGCGCGGATGGAATAACCGTCCTTGTTGCCGTTGCCGGCGGCGATCTGCTCCATGGCGTCGATGCAGCGGCTGCCAATCTCTTTCTGGTCAAAATCCTTGATGACGCAGTGCTCCACAGCATTCGTGCCGCCGTCAAAGGCGACGATCTTCGTACAGGCGATGCCCTTGAGCGCCTCCTCGAGCACGGCCGCCGTGGCCAGTGCCGTGAAGAGCTTGGAAGTCCCGTCGCCGATGCCGGCGCCCATGCTGCCGCTGCGGTCGATGAGCAGGTAAAACGCCGTCTCGCGTTTGGACGGCGGCGCCTTGCGGCGGAAAACGTCCTTGGCGTCGAGCAGGATCTTCCACAACTCCCGCTGCGAGAGCGCGCCGGTGCGCTGGCTGGCGCTGCGTTCGCGCTGCTGGCGCAGGAGCTTGTCGAGCCGGTGGTGCAGCGCCTTCGCCCGCTCGGCAAATGCGGGCGGCAGCCGCCCGCCACCCGGCGTGATATACGTCTCCGTGAACGTCAGGCCGGCGTAACGGTCAGCCAAGCCCTGCCGCTCGCCGGCATCGAGCCGGGCGGCACGCGGAGTCGCAACATGCAGCTGCTGCTCGAGCGCGCGCTCGCGCGTGAGCGCCTGCGCCGCCGTGGCGAGCATCGCGTCCGTCTCGGCCGCGCTGAGCGCAAAGCCGCGGTGCGCGCCCCAGCCCGTGCCAAGCACTTCGCGCAAGCTCTCCGGCCCGCCGGAGGCCGCCTTCTGCGCAGCAGACACCGTGTCCGACGTGGTGGCGGTCGCCCCGCTCTGGCCGTGATTGCCGCTGCGGCCGACGCTGGACGACCGGCCGCGGTCCTCCCTGCCGTTGGTGCCGGCCGAACCGCTCGGCTTGACCTCCTGGCTGGCAAGACTGCCGCTCATGTCGCCATGGCGCTCGGCGTTGTCGCCGCTGCCGCCGGCCGCGCTGTCGCCCTTATCAAGGTCCGCGTCCTCCCCGTCGGCAGACGGGCCGCTGTGTGCCGCGTCCTGCTCCTCGCTGTGCAGGCGGAGGCGGCTGTCGCAGCCGTCGCCGAACGCTTCGGCGCGGTCCGCCTCACTGAAGGCATAGTCCACGAGCTGCGATGCGATGCGTGCGAGCACATCGGCATCCGCGACGCTGCACAGACGTGCCAGCTCCGGCGCGAGCGCCGCGAGGACGCGGCGGCCAATGTCTGCACACGCGGCGGCCGACGGCGCGAGGATGGCCGCCTCCACTTCCGCCCGGACGGCAGAAAGCGCCGGGTCCCGGCATGGGATGCCTGTGAGCGCAAAAGTCTCCAGCTCACAGAGCAGCGCCTCAAGCGCGCTGTCGGGTTCGACCGCCTCGAGCTGCGCATAGCACACGAAGCGCAGCAGCGGCAGGTAGCCCGGAAAGCGGCGGCAGAAGATGTTGTCCGTGCGCGCCTGCTCCAGAATATTCAATATCCGCTGTCCGAGCAGCGCCCCGGTCTCGGGCGCGATGGCATAATGCGCGTGAAAATACGCACCGGCGTCCGCCGCGAACGCCGCGCAGACATCCCGGTCGGAGCTGCTGTCGTGCTGAATCTCGCGCGCGAGCAGCACGCGCAGCGCGGCCGTCCAGTGGCGGGCGTCAAAATCTGCGCGCAGCAGATACGCCGCGCCGCCGACGATGACGGCCGCGCCGTCTGTCATGCAGCGCAGGCTGTCGTCCGCCGTGACGGTATCGACACGGATATTCCCCGGGACAAGCAGCGCGAGACTGCGCCGGAGCAGCGGCGTGATGGGATCATGCGCGAGAAACGCCCGGTAGCGCGCCAGCGCGGCGTCAAATCCGTCCATCCTGCGGCACCATGCTCTCAATGAGCTCGGTCAGCTGGAGGCGGGTGTAGGCGTCCTGCGGCTTGGAGGCCACGTTGTCGAGCAGGCCCCAGCGCAGGCCCAGCAGCGGCTCTGCGCGCAGGGCATCGATGAAGCCGCGGATAGTCATCGCATCCGGCTCGAGCCCGCCGGCGCTGCGGATGCGGTCGCGGATGGCGCAGTAGACATAGTCGCAGATATTCAGGCTGGCGGCGCCCGCCTCGGGCACGACGCGGTGCAGCACATCGACGATGCTCTCCGGCTCCGCGATGTGGATGGGCGTAAAGCGGTCGATCGTCGCCTCGTTCATGAAGTTCGTGCCGGCATAGTCCTCGTTCATCGTGATCGTGAATGCCGAGTGCGGGTGCATCTGCACGAGCCCGTAGCCGGGCACCTGGATCTGGCGCGCGGCGTCGGTCAGCGAGTGGAGCACGTCGGCACACTCGGGCTTGATGGTGTTGCCCTCGTCGAGCACAACGTCCGCGCCCGCCGCGAGATAGCGCAGCATGTCGCTCAGGCGGTAGCGCATGGTGCCGTTTTCGATCGTCGGGCCGCCGAGCAGGTCGAGCTTGTCGAGCTCGGCATTGCCCTGCATGCGGTACTGCGGCACGTTGAGCAGCCAGTCCACCGTCTGGATGAGCGTGTTCTTGCCGCAGCCCTTGCTGCCGACGAGGCGCAGGTGCATGCCCGAGAGCCGGTAGGCAAGGCAGCGCGTGAGCGCGCCGAAGCTGTCCGCCTGCACATAGCGCACCGGCGGGTCCGGCACCAGCTCGGGGTATTCCGGCAGGGAGAACATCTCCGCGAACACGCGCAGGATGATCGGCTCCGGCACTGCCTGCTCGAGCAGATACTCGGCGCGCGCAGTCAGCGCCTCCGGGGACGCGCAGCCGCGCGCGGCCGCGCCGTCGATGGCCGCGCGCACCGCGCTGCTGAGCGGGTCGCCGCAGCGGTATTCGGCGAGAAAGCCCCAGACGTCCGGTGCGCCGCCGTCGCACGGCTCGCCCGCGGAATCGCACAGGGCCGTGACCCGCGCCCGCACGGGCGCGGTGCGCAGCAGCGCCGTGAGCGCCTCCGACGGCGCGGACACGATGCCCACGCGCGAAAACGGGTCGCCCGCCGCCGCCTCGGACAGACAGCACACGGGCAGCGGCTCGCCCTCGACGCGGCAGAGCACGACCTCCGGCCACACGTGGCGGTCCTGCGCGCAGAGCGAGCGCAGGAAGTCGAGCTTCATCGGTGCTTTCAGATTGCTGCCGCCGCAGACGGCGGTCTCCGTCTTTGCAATGTTCATGTTCCCTTCCCGCCTTTCTCAGTTGCCCCGCGTCGCGCCCCAGGGAAAGCCCTTGGCGCCGCCGTGGTAGATCACGCGCCGCACATTCAAAAACGCGCAGCGGCCGATGCGCTCCACGCTGTCGGGGATAACGACCGTGTCCAGATTGCTGCACTGGTAAAACGCCTCATCCTGGATCTCACGCACGCTGTCCGGGATGACGATGCCCGTCAGGCCGATGCAGCGCGAGAACATGCCCTCCGGGATGACGGCGAGACCGCGCGGCAGATTCGTACTGCGCAGGTGCACCTTATCATAAAATGCATAGGGCTCGACCGTCTCGATGCTGTCCGGGAGGATGAGCGTATCCAGATACGTATAGGAGACCATGGCGTAGGACGCAAGCCGGCACACGCGCACCCCATCGACCGACGACGGCAGCTCGAGCACCGTGCCGGCGTTGAAGCAGCCGTCCGTGCCGATGCGGCCGGTCGCCGCGTCAAAGACGAGGTTCTGCGCCGCCGCCTGCGCCGCCGTCACGGGGTGGGTGTCCCACGGGCGATCGCGCAGCCAGGTCTGAATGTCCGCCTGTGTGCGCTCTCGCTTTTGCGCCAGGTAGTCCTGCATCTGCTGCAGGCCGCACTGCTGCGAAAAAAAGACCGCCAGATCCTCGGCCTCCAACGGAATGGAAAAGCCCTTCGGCAGCTCCAGCCCAAGCTGCATGGTCAGGATGCGGCGGATATCGGCGCACGCATCGTCATAACGCGAGAGCACCTTCTGATCGCAGACGAAGGGCACATCCAGCCGCGAGGCCTCGATGCCGCCGGCCGTCAAAAGCCCTGCAAAGCCATGGGCGCGATCCAGGATCTTTTTCACGTCGCGAAACTGCGTGCTCTGGTAAAGAAGCATCTCCATCACGAGGTCCTCCGTCAATTGTTATAAAACTATCATACAGGCGTGAGCCCCTTTCTTCTGTAACCAATGATGCACAGAAGGCGGTTTCCTTGTCTCTTTTCCGGCGCTTTGGGCAAATTTTGTACACGGTGTACATAGTTTATTCACTGGACAGTTGTTTCCTGATGTGGTAGACTAAAGTTATGTTACACAAGTCCCAAAAGTGCACACATTTTATCAAGATAAAGGAAGCGTTCCCATGAATGAAGTGAAAAGCCCCAAAAAGCCGTTGGTGTATTATTACGCCATCGTCATTCTCGTGATTCTGGCGCTCAACTTCCTGGCGGTGCCCTGGCTGAGCCAGCGGCAGGTCAAGGAGGTCGACTACGGCACGTTCATGACCATGACGGAAAATCAGGAGATCGGCCGTGTGGAGGTGCAAAACAACCAGATCCTCTTCACGAACAAAGACGATACGCAGGTATACAAGACCGGCCTGATGGACGATCCTGACCTCATCTACCGCCTGAAGGACTCCGGCGCGGAGTTCTCAAGTGAGATCGTCGAGCAGATGTCGCCGTTTCTGTCGTTTCTGCTGACGTGGCTGCTGCCGATCGTGTTCTTCGTCGGTCTCGGCCAGTTCATGCTCAAGCGCATGACGAACAAGGCCGGCGGGCCGAACTCCATGATGTTCGGCCTCGGCGGCTCGAACGCGAAGGTCTATGTCAAGTCCGCCGAGGGCATCAAATTCTCCGATGTCGCCGGTGAGGATGAGGCCAAGGAAAACCTGACCGAGATCGTCAACTACCTGCACGACCCGGCGAAGTATCAGGAGATCGGCGCATCCATGCCCAAGGGCATCCTGCTCGTCGGCCCTCCGGGAACCGGCAAGACGATGCTGGCCAAGGCCGTCGCCGGCGAGGCGAACGTGCCGTTTTTCTCCATGTCCGGTTCGGAATTCGTGGAGATGTTCGTCGGCATGGGCGCGAGCAAGGTGCGCGACCTGTTCCGCCAGGCCAAGGAGAAAGCGCCGTGCATCGTGTTCATCGACGAGATCGACGCTATCGGCAAAAAGCGCGACGGGCAGGTCGGCGGCAACGACGAGCGCGAGCAGACGCTCAACCAGCTGCTGACCGAGATGGACGGCTTCGAGGGCAACAACGGCGTCATCATCCTCGCCGCCACGAACCGGCCCGAGTCGCTCGACCCGGCGCTCACGCGCCCCGGCCGCTTTGACCGGCGCGTGTATATGGGCCTGCCTGACATTAAGGGCCGCGAGGAGATCCTGAAGGTCCACGCCCGCGGCAAGCCGCTGGGCGACGATGTCGATCTCAAGAGCATCGCGCGCGGCACGGCCGGCTTTGCCGGCGCAGATCTGGAGAACCTGCTCAATGAGGCTGCCATCATGGCCACGCGCAGCAAGCGCCGCTTCATCATGCAGGCGGATATCGACGAGGCGATCCTCAAGGTCGTTATGGGCCCGGAGAAGAAGAGCCGCGTCGTGTCCGAGCGTGCGCGCCGCCTGACGGCGTACCACGAGTCCGGCCACGCGATCGCGTCGTTCTTCCTCAAGAACGCCGACCCCGTGCACTATATCACGATCATCCCGCGCGGCGCGGCCGGCGGCTTCACTTGGTACCGCAAGGCCGAGGACGCGGAGGACTTCACGTCCCGCGGCGAGATGTTTGACAGCATCGTCTCCGCGCTCGGTGGCCGCATTGCCGAGCAGCTCTTCCTCGAGGATATTTCCACCGGTGCGTCCGGTGACATCCAGCAGGCGACGAACATCGCCCGCGACATGGTCATGAAATACGGCATGTCGGAGAAGCTCGGCCCCATCTCGTTCGACGATTCGAGCCACAGCATCTTCATTGGCCGCGATTTCGGCACCACGAAGAGCTATTCCGAGGAGACCGCCGCCACAATCGACGAAGAGGTCAAGCACATCTTCGATCAGGCCTACGCCAAGTGCGAGGCGCTGCTGCGCGAGCATGCCGATCTGCTGACCGGCCTCGCGGAGTACCTGCTCATCCACGAGACGATCGAGGGCGATGATTTCCGCTACTATTGCGAGCACGGTGTCATGCCCGTCCACCCGGACGACACCATCGAGCCGCCGGCGAAGGTCATCCGCAGAATGGACGAGGCCCCCGAGGCCCCGCAGCCGGACGTGGAAGCCCCGGCCCAGCCGACGGACGGCGCCGCACCGGAGGACGGCAGCGACAAAACCGAATGATGTACGAAAGGGCGGGGGACACCCCGCCCTTTTTTCGTGAAAGGAGAAACTACCGTGCTCTATACCTTTGGCGGGAAAGCCCCGCAGGTCGACCCGACGGCGTTTGTCAGCGCGAGCGCGGAGCTCATCGGTGATGTGATTGTCGGCCCGCGCTGCTATATCGGCCCTTATGCCGTCATCCGCGCCGACGCCTCGCGCATCGTGCTTGAGGAGGAGGTCGCGGTCGAGGACGGCGTCATCATCCACACCGGCGGGGAGGACCCCGTCGTGACCATTTCGCGCCGCGTGACCATCGGCCACGGCGCGATCATCCACGCGCGCGCCATCGGGCCGGAGGCCAGCATCGGCATGGGCGCGGTGCTCAGCCTCTGCAGCGAGATCGGCGCGGGCAGCGTCGTGGCCGAGTCGGCGCTCGTGCCGCAGGGCAAGATCATCCCGCCGGAGACGCTCGTCGCAGGCGTGCCTGCAAAGCCGCTGCGTGAGCTGACCAACAAAGACCGCACCGACTGGCGTGAGACGAAGGACTGGTACGTGCGCATAGCGGCACAGTATCTTGACCCGGACAACTATCACCCGGTGAAGTGACGGCTTGAAATGGCCGGGCACGGAAGCCTTGGCATGGCCGATGGACGGCTGCGGCAAAACCGAGTGTATACGAAAGTGGATCATTCTTGCAATCATCATTTTTGTTTTGATCGTCATCTATGCGAAAAGTGACGATACGCCAGAAAGTGAGATCACTGCGATCGTGGAGGCGGCAGACAGCGGAGGCCCTTCCGCACAGCAGAAATTGAGTCGTTACTTCAGCAAAGGCCTGACAGCTGAAAAGTACAATGAAATTCGAAGAAAAGTATATCTTTTAAATCACAGGACGGCGATATCGTCGCGCAGTATTGGCTTGGGCTGATAGACGAATATGAGCGAAGGGCCGGAATGGCGGACAAAAGCCGCTGAAGACAGAAACACCGAAGCCATGGAGAGACTCTATTGGGGATCAGACGACTTA
>ERZ507026.990-NODE-990-length-9962-cov-5.825174_pt1 | contig 9962 bp, 6 predicted proteins | sample MGYA00512876_ERZ507026 | MGnify/ENA metagenome assembly ERZ507026 | reverse complement strand
GCCGATGTTCTGGCCCATGATGATGGGGATGGCGGCGCCATAACTCACCTGACCGGTGACGGCCAGCGCCTGCAGGATCCCCACGGAGGCGGAGCTGGACTGGATGACGGCCGTCAGCACCGCACCGGCCAGCAGGCCCAGCACCGGGTTCTGAAAGGCGATGAACAGCTGTCGGAAGGCCGGCACATCCGCCAGACCGCCCACGGCGGAGGACATGGTTTCCATGCCGAACATCAGCGTGGCAAAGCCCAGCAGCACCGTGCCGGTGTCCTTTTTCTTATTGTCCTTGCAGAACATGAAGAAGATGATACCCGCCAGCGCCAGCACCGGCGTAAAGGAGGTGGGCTTCAGGAGCCGCACCCATATGCTGTCGCCGCTGATGCCGCCCAGACTCAGCAGCCATGCCGTCACCGTGGTGCCGACGTTGGCCCCCATGATGACGTTGATGGCCTGCCGCAGGGTCATGAGACCGGAGTTGACGAAGCCCACCACCATCACCGTGGTGGCCGAGGAGCTCTGGATCACCGCCGTGACGCCAAGGCCCGTGAAAAAGCCCGCCAGACGGCCGGTGGTCATCTTGCCCAGCAGGGAACGCAGGCGGCCCCCGGCCCGGCGTTCCAACGCCTGTCCCATCAGCGTCATGCCGAATAGGAACAGACACAGCCCTCCCAGCATGGTCAATACATCAAAAATACTCATAAGCGTTTTCCTCTCCGCCGCCACCGGGCGGCACCTTTTTTACACAGTTTTTCCCAAATACTCTATCTAATCAGTACTTTACCGGCGGCAGATAAAATCCAAAAGCGGAGTTTTGTAAAATCCATGTAAAATCTTACCCGGTGGAGGGCGTCGGGACAGCAGGCGGGGAAGCTCGGCGAAAAAGCAGGATTTATGTCTCATATGTGAAAAAAATCACGTCTACCCCCTTGCAGACTTTTTGCGGATGCTGTATCATGTAGAATGTCCGGGAATCGGCCGGACAAAATAATAAAAGAGGAGAGAAAACAATGGAACGTATCTTCCACCTGAAGGAGAACGGCACAACTGTGAAAACAGAAATTCTGGCCGGTCTCACCACGTTCATGACGATGGCCTACATCATCGCCCTGAACCCCAATCTGCTCACCGGCTTCCAGACCGGAACGCCCCTGTGGAACGGCGTATTCCTCGCCACCTGCATCGCCTCCGCCATCGGCACGGTGTGCATGGCCTTTCTGGCCAACAAGCCCTTTGTTATGGCCCCCGGCATGGGCCTGAACAGCTTCTTCGCCGTGGTGGCGGGCAACGTGGCCGCCCTGCTGAACACCGACTACACCAGCGCCTTCCAGGCGGTACTGTGCATCATCCTGGTGGAGGGCATCGTGTTCCTGCTGCTGAGCGTGTTCAACATCCGTGATAAGATCGTTCACGCCATCCCTCTGGGCGTGCGGCTGGGCATCGGCCCCGCCATCGGCCTGATGCTGATGAATATCGGCGTTGGCTCCAACGTGGGCGTTTACGCCGAGGGGAACGGCTACACCGATCCCTTCTATGTCATGCGTGACTTCTTCGGCGCCATGACCCCCAGCGTCATCAAGGATCACATGGGCGCCGAGTACAGCACCATGGTCCTGACCGTCATCACCATGTTCGTGGGTCTGTTCGTCATCATCCTGCTGGCCAAGAAGGGCATCAAGGCCGCCGTGCTGGTGGGTATGCTGGCTTCCTCCGTGATCTACTGGGCCGGTGAGGCCATCTTCCTGCACGTGAACCCCTTCGCCTCCCTGCAGGGCGCCTCCTTTGTGCCTCCCTTCCACGATATGGCTGCCACCACTCTGTTTAAGTTCGACTTCACCGACTTCTTCCGCATCGGCTGGTTTACCGCCATCACTCTGGTCATTACCTTCTGCATGATCGATATGTTCGACACCATCGGCACGCTGGTGGGTACCGCCTCCCGTGCCGGTATGACCGACAAGGACGGCAATATGCCCAACATGAAGGAGGCCCTGACCTCTGACGCCATCGGCACCGTGGCCGGCGCCTGCTGCGGTACCTCCACCGTCACTACTTTTGTGGAGTCCGCCTCCGGCGTGGAGGCCGGCGGCCGCACCGGTCTGACGGCTCTCACCACCGCCGTGATGTTCCTGGCCTGCATCTTCATCGCCCCCATCGCCGCCATCATCCCCGCTGCGGCCACTTCCTCCGCTCTGATCTACGTGGGCATCCTGATGCTGCAGGGCCTGAAGAATGTGGACTTCAACGATCTGGATCAGATCGTCCCCGTGTTCATCATGCTCATCGCCATGCCCATCTCCGGCTCTATCGGCCACGGCATCGGTCTGGCCATGATCTCCTACACCATCATCAAGGTGTTCTCCGGCAAGGCCAAGGACGTGTCCGTCCTGACCTATGTCATCGCCGCCCTGTTCATTGTGAAGTTCTTCGCAGTGGTGTAAGGCGAGCTATCCCCAATTAGGAGGGAATACGCCGTATGGATTATTATCTTCTGACGGATCTGGCTGCACAGGTGGGACACGGTCTCGCCATCAGCGGCGCAGAGACCTTTCGGGTGGAGGATACCATACGGCGTATTCTTCGTGCCTACGGCATCGAGTGTGAGGTGTTCGCCATCCCCAACTGCCTGACCATCAGCTTCGAGGCCGCCAACGGCAAGCCCCTGACCATCATGAAGCGCATCGGCTTCCACGGCAACGATCTGGATGCGGTGGAGCAGTTCAATGCCCTGAGCCGCCGCATCTGCCGGGAGACCCCGGAGGTGGAGGTGGCGATGCAGTGGCTGGAGGAGACGCAGGCCGCCTGCCGGAGGTACTCCCTGCCGGTGTACTATCTGGGCCACTATCTGGGGGCCTTCGGCTACTGCTTTGTCTTTGGCGGCACCCTGCGGGACAGCCTGTGGGCGGGGCTGTTGGGGCTGATCATCGGTCTTGTCAACGGGTTTTTGAACCGGCTGGAGGTGAACCCCTTCTTTCGCACCATCGCCGCCTCCTTCTTCATGGCGGCTCCGGCATATCTGGTGGCCAGTCTGGGGTGGATGGATTCCGTGGACTCTTCTATCATCGGCGCACTGATGATCCTGGTGCCGGGGCTGCTCATCACCAACTCCATGCGGGATATCATCTACGGCGATACCAACTCCGGTATCAACCGCATCGTGCAGGTGCTGCTGTCGGCCTTCGCCATTGCGCTGGGTACGGCGGCGGCGTGGCGCATCACCTCCGGGCTGTACGGCCTGCCGGTAAGCACCGGTGTGGTGCATCCGTTCTGGGTGCAGGGTCTGGCGGTGTTGGTGGGCTGCGTGGGCTTCGCCATCCTCTTCAACGTACACGGCGGCGGAATGTGGCTGTGTACGCTGGGCGGCGTGGCCACGTGGATGGTATACCTGCTGGCGCAGCAGCTGGGCTATGGTGTTTACAGCATGAACTTCTTCGCCACGCTGGTGGCAGCCCTCTATGCCGAGGCTATGGCCCGTATCCGGAAGTATCCGGTGACATCGTATCTGGTGGTGTCCACCTTCCCGCTGCTGCCGGGGGCGGGCATTTACTATACCATGAGCCTGGGGCTGGCGGGAGACTTCCATGCGGCGCTGGCCAAGGGCCTGGAGACAGCGGGCATCGCCGGGTGTCTGGCGGTGGGGATCCTGCTGGTGTCCACCCTGTTCCGCCTGCCGGCGGAGTGGAAACGTCGGCACGGCAAGAATTAAGTGCCAAGCCCCATATACCAAGAAACAAGGACTGCGGACATTGTCCGCAGTCCTTGTTTGATTGAGGGGATGGTTTTCTGTTAGGCGTATGATTTGCAGGGTGAGGGAATCAATCCAGCAGCATCAGCAGCTCCTTGGCCTTGACGGCCTGCCCCTCCTTCACCCGGATCTCCCGGACCTTGCCGGCGGTGCGGGCGGTAACGGCCGTCTCCATCTTCATAGCCTCGATGGTCATGAGTACCTGATTCTCCTCCACGGTGTCGCCGGGCTGCACATGGAGCTTGGACACCATGCCTGGGATGGAGGCCCCCACCTGACGGGGGTCGCTCTCGTCGGCCTGCACCACCTGACGGGTCTTTTCCGAGGCATTGGGGTCACGGACCGCCACCTCACGGCGCATTCCGTTCAGCTCGAACTGGACATTGATGGTGCCGTCATCGTTGTGGTCACCCAGCCCCAGATACTTGATGACCAGCGTCTTGCCGTCCTCGATGTTGATCTTGTTGGTCTCGCCCAGCGCCATGCCGTTGAAGAACACATGGCTGCCCATACGGGTGATATAGCCGTACTCCTTGCGGTGGCGGCAGAAGTCCTCATATACCTTGGGGTACATGGCGTAGGAGATCAGGTCCTTGCGCTCCGGGTCGTCCCGGAACTTCCGCACCTCCTGCTCCAGCCGGTCAAAGTCTACCGGCGGCAGCAGCTTGCCGGGACGGCAGGTGATGGGCTCCTCGCCCTTCAGGACCACCTTCTGCAGATCCTCCGGGAAGCCCCATGCGGGCTGGCCCATCATGCCCTTGAAGTAGGACACCACGGAATCCGGGAAAGCCAGTGCCTTGCCCCGCTCCACGATATTCTCCGGGGTCAGATCGTTCTGCACCATGAAGATGGCCAGATCGCCCACCACCTTGGAGGAGGGCGTCACCTTCACCGGGTCGCCCAGCATATCGTTGACGGTCTTGTACATCTCCTTGACCTCCTCAAAGCGGTCGCCCAGACCCAGCGACTCCACTTGTGGCCGCAGGTTGGTGTACTGACCGCCGGGGATCTCGTAGCGGTAGATGTCGGTGGTAGAGGTTTTCAGGCCGTGGTCGAAGCTCTCATACCGCAGGCGCACATCCGCCCAGTAGTTGGACAGCTCCTGCACCCGCCGCAGGTCCAGCCCGGTGTCCCGCTCCGTCCCCTGCAGGGCGGCCACCAGCGCATCCAGCGAAGGCTGGCTGGTAAGACCCGCCAGCGGGGCGCAGGCGGCATCCACCACATCCACACCGGCCTCGGCGGCCATCAGCAGGGCCGCCACCTGATTGCCGGTGGTATCGTGGGTATGCAGGTGGATGGGGATGCCGATCTCCTGCTTCAGGGTGGACACCAGCTTCTTGGCGGCGTAGGGCTTCAGCAGGCCGGACATATCCTTAATGGCCAGCATATGGGCGCCACGGCGCTCCAGCTCCTTGGCAAGGTCCACATAGTATTTCAGGGTGTACTTATCCTTGCTGGGATCCAGAATGTCGCCGGTGTAGCACATGGTGGCCTCCAGCAGCTTATTCTGGTTCAGCACCTCGTCCATGGCCACCTCCATACTGGGGATCCAGTTCAGAGAGTCGAACACACGGAACACGTCGATGCCCCGCTCCGCCGCCTCCTTGATAAAGCTGCGGACCAGATTGTCGGGATAGTTGGCATAGCCCACCAGATTGGAGCCACGCAGCAGCATCTGGAAGGGGATGTTGGGGATCTTCTCCCGCAGCAGCCGCAGCCGCTCCCACGGGGACTCGTGGAGGAAGCGGTAGGCCACGTCGAAGGTGGCGCCGCCCCACATCTCCAGTGAGAAGCAGTCCCGCAGGATATCCGCCACACCGTCGGCGCCCTTCACCATGTCACGGGTGCGCATCCGGGTGGCCAGCAGGCTCTGGTGGGCGTCCCGCATGGTGGTGTCGGTGAGCAGCAGCTTCTTCTGCTCCAGCACCCACTGGCTCACGGCCTTGGGGCCCTTTTCATCCAGCAGCTGCTTCAGGCCGGGGCCCAGCGGGGCCTGGGGCTGGGGGAAACGGGGGGTATCGTACTGGTGGCGCTCGGCGTTGGGATTGGCCACTTGGATCTCGGCAATGTACCGCAGGACACGGGTGGCCCGGTCACGGGAGTCCACGATGTCAAATAGCTCCGGCGTCTCGTCGATGAACTTGGTATGGCAGCGGCCCGCCACGAAATCCGGATGGGCCAGAATGTTGGTGACAAAGGGGATGTTGGTCTTGACGCCCCGCACCCGTACCTCGTTGATGGCACGGGCTGCCTTGCGGCAGGCGGCGGGGAAATTATGATCCCAACTGGTAACCTTCACCAGCAGCGAGTCATAGTAGGGGGAGATGACGGTACCCACGTCGGCGTTGCCGCCGTCCAGCCGGACGCCGAAGCCACCGGAGGAGGCGTAGGCCGTGATTTTGCCGTTGTCCGGGGCAAAGTTGTTGGCGGGGTCCTCGGTGGTCACACGGCACTGGATGGCGTAGCCGTCGATGTGGACATCCTCCTGCCGGCTCAGGCCGATCTCCGGATGGCTCAGGGGATACCCTGCGGCAATGAGGATCTGACTGCGGACGATATCCACGCCGGTGACCATCTCCGTCACCGTATGCTCCACCTGAATGCGGGGGTTCATCTCGATGAAGTAGTAGCCGCCGTTCTTATCCACCAGAAACTCCACTGTACCGGCGCTGACGTACCCCACCGAGCGGGCAATTTTCACGGCATCCCGGCGCAGCGCCTCCACCGTCTCCTGCGGGACGGACCATGCCGGGGCGAACTCCACCACCTTCTGATACCGCCGCTGGAGGGAGCAGTCCCGCTCGCCCAGATGATAGACATTGCCGTACTGGTCCGCCAGGATCTGCACCTCAATGTGCTTGGGCTCCACCAGATATTTCTCCATGAAAATATCGCCGCAGCCGAAGGCCTTCTCCGCCTCGCTGTGGACCAGCTCATAGGCGGTGCGGACCTCCTCCGGGCTGTCGCAGCGGCGCATCCCACGACCGCCACCGCCGGCCGCCGCCTTCAAAATCACCGGGAAGCCGAAGGACACCGCCTTCTCCACAGCGTCCTCTGCATCCCGCAGGGGCTCCGTACAGCCGGGGATAATAGGCACGCCGCAGGAGATCGCGATCTCCTTGGCGCTGAGCTTGTCGCCCATCTGCCCCAGCACCTTGGCAGAGGGGCCGATGAACAGGATGCCGTTTTCCTCGCAGGCTCTGGCAAAGTCTGCGTTCTCCGACAGGAAGCCGTAGCCGGGATGGATGGCGGTGACGCCCCGGCGCTTGGCCAGTCCGATGATGCCGGGGATGTCCAGATACGCCCCCAGCGGGGATTTCTTCTCCCCCACCAGATACGCCTCGTCCGCCTTGGTGCGGAACAGCGAATAGGTGTCCTCATTGGAGTAGATGGCCACCGTGTGGATGCCCAGATCGTGGCAGGCACGGAAAATGCGGATGGCAATTTCGCCACGGTTGGCCACCAGCACCTTTTGGATTTCTTTGGTCTGCATGACCCATCGCCCCTTTCTGTCTCGTGGACATTTGTTTGCACATATTATACCATAGACCTTCCCCGCCTTGCAGAGGGCAAACAGCACAAATCGCCTTTTTGTTCACTCTCACAAGGCCGCCGGGGATTTTCTCCGCAAATTTGGAAGCTTTTCCCCTTCCGCCTTCGGTCGGCATCAAGAAGCCGTATCAAAAGCTCCCTCCGGCGCTTTCACGGTATCCCCCAGCCCCGTTTTCCCGGCGGAACGTTCGGAATGAATCGTACCGCCGGGTCGGCTTTTTGCACAAACGCTCTCCTTCACCGCATCCCCCCAAGGCCCTCAAACGCCATCAACGCCGCATCCCGGACCGGGGTGCGGCGTTGATGGTAAATAAAGGAAGAAGGAAAGAGTAGCAAATTCAGCGCCCCATCGGCGGGGGCGGCGGCTCAGCCGCCCAGATATGCCTTCTTGATGGAGTCGGACTCCGCCAGCTCATGGCCGGTGCCGGAGAGTGCGATCTTTCCGGATTCCAGCACATAAGCCCGGTCCGCCACCTGCAAGGCCATTTCGGCGTTCTGTTCCACCAGCAGGATGGTGGTGCCGGACTGGTGCAGCTCCCGGATGATAGCGAAGATCTGTCCCACCAGAATGGGGGCAAGGCCCATGGAGGGCTCGTCCAGCATCAGCAGCTTGGGGTGGCTGATCAGCGCCCGGCCCATAGCCAGCATCTGCTGCTCGCCGCCGGAGAGCGTCCCCGCCACCTGATCCCGCCGCTCTTGCAGGCGGGGGAAGCGGGTGAAGATATCCTTCAGCTCCTCACGGGTAGGCTTTTTGTGGAGGTAGGCCCCCATCTCCAGGTTCTCCAGCACCGTCATCTGCTGGAAGATACGGCGGCCCTCCGGCACGTGGGCCAGCCCCTTATATACCAGATTGTGGCTGGGGGTGTGGGTGATGTCCTCCCCCAGAAACTCGATGCTGCCGGTACGGGAGTGCATCATGCCGGAGACGGTTTTCAGGGTGGTGGATTTTCCGGCGCCGTTGGCGCCGATCAGGGCCACCACCTCGCCGGGGCGCACCTCGAAGGAGACGTTCTTCAGTGCATGGATCTTGCCGTAGTAGACGTTGATATCCTTAACCTTCAGCATCGTCCTTGGCTCCTTTCTTCCCCAGATACGCCTCGATGACGGTGGGATTGGCTTTGATGTCGGCAGGGCTGCCCTTGGCGATGACCTTGCCGTAGTTCAGCACGCAGATGCCCTCGCAGATACCCATGACCAGATTCATGTCGTGCTCGATGAGCAGAATGGCGATCTGGAAGGTATCCCGGATGCGGCGGATGTTCTCCATCAGCTCCGCCGTCTCGGAAGGGTTCATGCCCGCCGCCGGCTCGTCCAACAGCAGCAGCAATGGCCCGGAGGCCAGCGCCCGGACGATCTCCAGACGGCGCTGTGCGCCGTAGGGCAGGCTCCCCGCCTGTGCATGAGCCAGATCCGCCATGCCGAAGAAGTCCAGCATCTCCAGCGCCGTGGCCTCCGCCTGACGCTCCGCCTTGCGGTAGCCGAAGCCGTGGGTCACGGCGGCCAGCAGGTTCTCCCGGACGCTATTGTGCATCCCCACCTTCACATTGTCGATGACGCTCATATCGTTGTACAGCCGGATATTCTGGAAGGTACGGGCGATGCCCATGCGGCTGACCTGATGGGTGGACTTGCCCGCCGTAGGCATCCCGTTGATGAGGATGCTGCCCCGGGTGGGCTGATAGACGCTGGTGAGGAGGTTAAAGACCGTGGTCTTCCCGGCTCCGTTGGGGCCGATCAGTCCGGCGATCTCCGTGCGGCCGATGGTGAGAGTGAAGTCATCCACGGCGGTCAGACCGCCGAAATCGATGCCCAGTCGGCTGGCCTCCAGCACGGGGGCGTAGCGGACATCACGCTCCGGCACCAGCGAGCGGCTGGGGTACGGAACCAGCGGCGAATCCGGCAGCCGCACACCGGCAGTTTTCAACTCTTTCATTTCTTCGCCGCCTCCTTTTTCGTTTTCTCCTTCCGGGTCTTTCCAAGGCTCAGCAGGGCTTTCAGGGACCACCGACCCTTCCACTCCGCAAACTGCGGGGAGGAGTTCAGCAGCATAATGACGATCAGCAGTACGGAGTAGGCCAGCATCCGGTAGTCTGCCACCTGACGCAGTACCTCCGGCAGAGCCCGCAGGATGATGGTGGCGATGATGGAGCCCCGGATGGAGCCCATGCCGCCCAGCACCACGATCACCAGAATTTCGATAGACATATTATAGTCAAACATGGCGGGCTTGATGTTGGCCAGCGTATGACCGTACAGCACACCGGCCATTCCGGCGAAGAAAGCCGCCAGCACGAACACCATCAGCTTGTAATACGTCACGTTGACGCCGTTGGACTCGGCGGCGATGCGGTTATCCCGGATGGCCATGATGGCCCGCCCATGGCGGGAGTTTTTCAGATTCATCATCACCAGCACCACCAGAAAAATCAGCACGATGGCAAAGGGCAGCAGTGTCCGGGTATCGGCGTAGATGGCGCTGGTATCCAACCCCTTGGCGCCGCCGGTGACGGAGAGATTGTTGATGATGGTCTTGATGATCTCGCCGCAGGCCAGCGTCACGATGGCCAGATAGTCGCCCTTGAGCCGCAGGGCAGGCAGGCCCACCAGCAGGCCCACCACCGCCGCCGCCACGCCGCCCAGCAGCATGGACAGAGGCATCCGCACTCCG
>ERZ507026.985-NODE-985-length-10024-cov-3.738690_pt1 | contig 10024 bp, 10 predicted proteins | sample MGYA00512876_ERZ507026 | MGnify/ENA metagenome assembly ERZ507026 | reverse complement strand
TGAGCTTACAAAGCTCCTGCGCAAATGAGGAATAGTTTTTCGGAAAGCGGTTGGTTCCCTGGGCGTTTATCTCCGTCCCGTCCGCCAGCACGACCTCAAGGCACATACCGCCGCCGTCAAGGGCCTGGGAATCGTACCCTCGAAAGCCTTCCCATTCCGCTATTTTGTAATTGCCGAATACTGCGCACAGCTTTTGAAAAACGCTCTCATCTGCGTCAATTGCGCGAACGACATTGCGGCATTCCACATTTCCGGAGGTCTTATCATCCCACATTTCCGTGCTTATGTAATACTCTAAATGAACTCCGCTTTCCGTTTTGTATCCCTCGTAAACGCGGCGCTGCGCCGTCATGTCGGTTTGCACCAGCTGAAAGCTTTTGAAATCCATAGGATCCCCTCCGTAATACGCATTGCCGTCATCATTCGCATGCTGCTTTTTTGCGCAGGCGGAACTGAACAGTATCAGTAAACCTAAGCACAGGCCCCATATTATTCGCTTTTTCATGGATCCTTCCTTTCCGAAAGGCACCGAATGAAATTCGGTGCCTTTCGGAAAGAAGCTTGCCGCAGCAAGCCTCTCCCGCACAGACTATGACATTTTCGGAAAATCGAGATTGTATGCGCCGCAAGCGTAGAGCTTGCCGTTCTTAAACCAGACATGCAGCACTCTTGCTTTGCTTTTTGCCGCATACCATGAAAAGATCTGCGCCTCCCGCTCGGCATCGTAACGGTACTCCGAAGGATCAACCCCAATATGTGCAATCACATCCTCAAGGGTAAAATCGGCCTGTTCTGCGGCAAAGAAATAGTTCAATCCTCCGAAATATTCCTTGAAGGTCTCTTTCAAAACCGATTCATCGGCTCGATTTTCGCTTACCGTCTGCGATTCTGTTGATTCCAGGTTGAGGTTATATCGATCATCAACATTCATCGTATCACCTTCGCTGTTGTAGATCATCAGGTCAGGCTCTTTCCAGAAGGATCATTCCGTAGCTATACAGCAGGCATCCGTCCTCTGTGACCGGAATCTCCGCAAAGGAATCGACCTTTTCCCCGAGGACTTCACCCTCGATCTTCGTGTCATAGTAGATCTTTCCGTTCTCTTCCTTCCATACCGTGCTTTCGATGGCGGCGTAGCCGTCCTCCCGGACCTCCACCCCTTGCTTGGCAGCCTCCTGGCGCATCTCCTCCGGCACGAACATAAGTGTGTTGAGCATACCGTCCTCGGCAAACTCCGTCCGATAGCCCATCAGCTCGGCGCTGCCCTCAAACCGCTCCTCCTGCGGCGGGTTGTCAGGGGTAAAGACCTTCACTCCGTCCGGTGTAGGCACACGGATCTCCTTGACCTTCCAAATTCCCCGAATATCCATATTTTCCCTCCTTGTCAAGCCATCATGCCCACGGATCGGCAGCCTTCGGCGTGCGCACACCCGTCAGCAGATACTGCTCCCACAAGAACCACTTGCCGTCGCTGCCCCGCTGGCGCATCTTGATAGGACGGGGAGCGTCTGCTCCGCCGCAGGGGATAAACAGCTTCATATACCCCTGCTCCTCGCCGGACACATGGTTGCTCTCAACGGTGATCGTATACGGCTGGGTGGGTGTGTAGTTGTTGTCCGGTGTGGAGCCGGCGAAATAGGTAAACGGCAGGTAGGTCTTGCCATCGCGGAAGCGATCGTTCAGGAAAGAAATTTCCTGTCCGTTCAGCGGACGGGGTCCGCGCAGCCAATTCAGCATCTCCGTTCCGATGCTCTTGTCTGCCGCATATGCACACAAAGCGAGAACTGTAAGTGCCGCCGTCTTGAAGGGCGTGTCAAGGCTTGCCTCGGGAAGTGCCTGCATTTCGGCAAGGCTCTCCGGCAGTGCTGCAAAGGTAAATCTCTCCCGCTTACTGCCCAGGGATTGTGCGGCGGCATTTACCGCCTGCCCGGCTGTGCTTTTCAGCTTGTCAAAGATACTCACGGGTTATCTCTCCTTTATAAAGTATTTTTTGCAGGGGGAAAGCTGCATCAGAATTTACCGCCCCCGCCGCCGTGGGTCGTGCCGGAGGAAGAGGTGTGGGTGCTGCTCCCGCCTCCGGAATCATCGTTCTTGGGCTTCGCCCTGCGTGTGACGGTGTTATACAGGAACAGATCACGTCTCTCGTTAATGTTCAGGCTGTTGTCCTTTATGTAGTTGCTTGCAGCCGCCTGGAAGCGGACCGTTTTCAGCTTTGCTTTCATATTGCCCACTATGATGAGGGATAGGACGAAGCCCACAACGATGGCAATAGGGATCCAGATAAGGGAAAGTGGCTCCTTGGGCAGATTCTTTACATCGTAAGGCTCGCCGGTTCTTGCCTGTGTGATGAAGTCATCGCAAAGATCGGCGAATTTATCAAAGGCACCCGCAAAATTACCGTCGGACAGATCTCCCTTTATCTGCTTGCCGATATACTCAATGCCCGCGTCCGTAAAGACCGTAATGCCGTAGCCGCAGGTGGATATGTACCAGTCGTTGTCCTCGATGCTGATAAGGAGCAGCGCGCCGTCCTTGCTTTCGCCGTAGCCAAAGTTGCCGTAATCATAAATATCATCGGCATAGTCCCGCGGAGTTTTCCCGTCCAGCGTGTCAGTGGTCAGCACGACAATGTCCATTTTCTGACGCTCACTGAGCTCATTAAGCTTTGTCACAAGCGACGATTCCTCGTTGCCGGAGAGCAGCCCCGCCAAGTCCTGCACGCGCTCATATTCGCTTGCGAAGCCATCCGTCTGCGCTGCAAAGGCGGGAGTCACTATACAAAGGCACAGAATAAGCGAGAATAACAGTGTCAGTATTTTCTTTTTCATTCCGTCCCCTCCTTAAATCAGCCCTATCAGGTGCAGGCCCCACGCAACGCCGTAGGAAGCCACTGAGAATATCGCCGCCAGCAAAAACGTCCAGCGCTTGGCCGCAGCCTTATCCACCGGCAGGTCACCGACGAATTTCCCGGTCTGACCGTTCATAGCAAAGACATATTGATTGCCGTTCCATGTGGTGTTCAAAAGCCACACCGGATAAAGCGCATACCGGGCCTTTCCGCCATGGAACTGCACATTGGTGTTTTCCGGCGTAACGGTGGTATATCCTTCTACCGTCTCGGCAAATACCTCCTCAGTAGACCGCTTGACCCGCTGATTTGCCCGGTCAACGCTTTCCTCGGCGGTCACATCATACTTATCCGCCACATAGCCGGCAAGATAAGCCGTCTGGAAATGCACCGCATCCGAAATATTGTACGGCTCAATGGATTCCATCAGGTCATCCGCCATTTTAGAGGAGCCGTCCACCGGAACATGCTCAAAGCCGACGCTGCCGCCCCGATGCACCATAAAGTGGCTGGTTTCGGTGTAATCATAGTCACTGTCGCTCCATGTATGGACCTTTGTGGCCCGGTAACGCACCTGCGCATCCACATCGGTGTCAAAAAGCCAGAAGGGTACATAGACACCCTTGATCTCATCGATATGGTTCTGATCCTTGAAAATCTTTGGCAGCAGCCGCTTCCCGGTCAGATGCTTCATCAGCCCCGCCTTTGCCGCCTTTTTATCCAGCTTGAACGGGATCACAAGATCCGGCTTGAGAGCGCCTGAGAACTGGCCCATCATCACCACGGGATTGCCGCAGAAGGGGCAGGCGGTAGCCGCTGTGTTGGCATCGCCTACGATCTCGCCGCCGCAGGACTTGCACACATACGAGCGCAGGCCGTCGGTTTCTCCCTCCTGCCAGTCTCCTCCGGCCGAGGTTTCCCATTCCATATTGTCTGATTTTTCGCTCTGCAGCTCGGCGTCGTAGCCCTCCAGTGCCTCCATTTCAAACTCCGTGTCGCAATAAGGGCACTTCATTTTCTGGAGTGTGCTGTCAAAGGCTATCGCGCCGCCGCAGCAGGGGCATTTATATTCCTGCAAGGTTTGCATGAATAGATCTCCTCTCTTAAAGAAATTCACCCATTAAATGCCGCAAGGGCCGCATCTGCTTTCTGAATCCACTCGGTGCGGTCGCCGTAGATTGCGGCATCCAGGGAGTCGATTGCCTGCGCCGCCTTGTCGCCGGCATCAGCCTCTCCCTTTACCGTGGCAGAAAATCCTGCCGCGATATCCTTAACTGCGGTCATCTGCTGCTTCCAAACGTTCGAGGCGTTGCCGAGTGTATTCTGTACGCCGAACAGCGTATCGAAGTATTTTTTGAGCGCTTCAAAATCCTTTCTGTTGTTCATGGGGAGAATGAATTCGTAAAGGCCCTGCGTATTGGTAAAGCTGAGTCTTGCAAAAGGCTTCTTCTCGCTCTTATCGCCGTTTTTAACGAGCTGCTCCTCATACTTATAGCTGCGCAGGTCGGCAATGCGGTACACGCAGGCGCGGGTGGTCTTGCCGAACATCATAAACTTGTAATCGTTCTGCACATACGCCATCAGCCCGATATCCGCTGCCACATAGAGATAGGTGCCTAAGCGCTTCAGCTTTTTGCTCTTATCCTTTGTTTTCTCCCTCGGAACGAAATAGTGCTCCCACAGCTTGGTGCCGCGCTCCACCTGTGCAAGATGCGCCTTGACACTCGGAAGATTGCTATGCACATAGTCATATACCTTGAAGCCCTTTTTCCTGCAGTTTTTGCGGCAAATGCAGTTGCCGTCCGACAGCTTTTGCGTTTGGATCAGATTGATGTCCGCACCACAGATAGCACATTGATTAGCCATAAATTTCCTCCTTTTTCTGACAACGTCGGTTTGTTTTTAGCTTTTCTTGCTTTTGCATAATGATATTCAGTTCGTTGCTGTATCCGGTGGAGTCTCTGCTGAACTTTCAGCGTCCTTGTAGTATCTGTCGGCAAGCACATAGAGATAATCAAGTGCCCTGTCGCCGAGTTCCGCGTCCTTCTCCATCGTGCTTCCGTCACAGAAAGTCATTCCCAGGCTGCGTGCCGGTACGTCAGATATGTGAAAAAAACGTATTGGATTGCGATGCTTGTAAAGCTTCTTTATCTCGCCATCCTCGCTAATAATCTGAAGGAATCCCGCTGCATCCTCCGCCGGTACCGGAAACGATTCGAAGGAGGCATAGTGCTCCTTCTGCTCTCCCACAAGGCAATCCGCAGAGAATAACCAGCCATTTTCTTCCTTTTTTAAAGCAAAGCAATACACCGGGTTCCTTTCCGTTCCGTAATAAACGGTATGGATCAAAACAAGATCATCAGCAGTAAACTTTTCACTTTCGCCGCAGCCCAAAAGCCCGAAAATCGGCAGGAATGCAAGCACAACTGCTGCAGCCATGCGCGCCTTGTGCTTCATGATTTACCGAAGCGGCCTGCCGCACTCCGGGCAGAATTTCGGCATACCCTGTCCCGCCGAGGGTCTCCACCCGCAGTTTGTACAGCCGGAGCTGACTACAGGCTTGGGGGTGCCGCAGTTTGCGCAGAATTTTCCGCTGCTTTGTGCGCCGCAGGACGGGCATACCCATGTCTCGCTGCCCATAGCATTGGGCGCGGAAGCAGGTCTTTCCTGACGGATGCCTGTGCCATCCACCCGATTCATCGTACTGCCGCCGTCCCAAACCCGGTTTCTGTTATCCCGGCGCATCAGAATGTCTGCAAGCTCGTGCATTCTCTGCTCATATTGGCGGTACAGGTCCGTATAGGGGCTGTCGGGTCGGTTGCCATCGCTCAGCTCCAGTTCGATCTCACTAAACCATGGAGAATCCACCCGAATCGTCACATTGAACTCATAGTCGCAGGCATAGCGGGGCGGCACATAGCTCTTCTCATTTCCCTCGGAGTCCTCGTAAAAGATCTCCTCCTTATTTTCCCGGATATCCGTGTTCACTCCCAGTACCTGAGAAAATGCAATAAGGTCAGGATTGCTGCTGCGCCAGTTAGAGGCCCCGGTAACGATGAACCGCTCCCCTATAGGATCGATGTATACCTTTTTGCTCCCGTCAAAGGTGATCGACGGGGCAAAGCCGGCAAGCTTCTTTTCGTTTTCCGCACGGTAAGCAAGCTGGCGCTTGATGTCCTCCACCGTCGAGCTCCGCCGTTCGCTGAAAAACGGCGAGAGCTTTCTTGCGCAATCCTTACAGAGATTCCCGTCCTCCAGCTTGCGGTTTCCGAGAAGTCCGATTTTCTCACCGCAGATGTCGCAGTATTTTTTGTCAAACAGTCCCATAATGTGATCCTCCGTTTATTAATTATTTTTCTGCACAATCCATTTTGCATTGTTGACCTGTAAGCCGTACCCGCAGAACGAACAGCAGTGGTTTTCATCAGGCATGAAATTGGCGCCGCAGGACGGGCAATCCTTTTCGGTAAAGAACTCGCCGTCCGTTTTTCGCTTTTCGGGATATCTTGCCCTTTGCATGAGCAATCTCTTTTTAAATCTTTCTGTATACGGCTTCTGATTTTCGGGAAGAAAGGTTTTTGTTCCGAAAATGTCAGCCGTAACGGTTGTTGTTTCTTCTGCGTGGGCAACTTTTAAAAGCTTAATTGTACCAACGCTGAAATCAAGCAGGTCTTCGTCGTTTTCATTCTCCCAAAAGTGTTCGTTTAAGCAGGCTCTGAGATAATTCTCGGAATATCTTACAATTTTTCCGGCAAGCTTTTCTTGCCTGATTTTCCCGCAGATGATTGGTGTAACGATTCCCCCGAAAGTCAGAACCGCTGCACCAACGCCGGCGGCAAGGGAAATCTCGGTGTCCTTGATCAGATATAAGCACAGAAAGACACATAAGAAAAGTATGGAGCCGGACACAAGAAGCTGTAAAAAACTTTTCAGGTTTGTACTGATAGATTCATAAATCTCAAACGACTCGGTCTGCCAATCGTAAAACTCGTTTTTTATAACGGCGCCGCAGTATTCACAGGTAACCTGCTGACTGTCAAGCTTGACTCTTGCACCGCAGGACGGGCAGGTTATGCTCAACATATCGTTATAATAGCTTTTCTTATTTTCTTTTTGATCGGTGCGGCGAACGTGTCTTGACTGAAGTATTCTGAGATATGAATTCTTACGGTATATCTCGCTCTGAACCATGTTGCCTTCGGTTGACTCAAAACGCTCCAGTGTGCTGCACATTAAAACCGATTCCCGCCATTCTCTGCCGTCATCGCTCCATGTTTCAAAGTTGTTTTTAGGAATGGGAACAACATCTGTGACGTAAATTTTGCGGCAAAGCTTATTCCTATGAAGTCTGTTGATTTGACTGACGGTTTTTTTCCGGAATGCCATATCCATTCTTGCCGGAAGAAGGTCTTGATCCGCATTCCCCAGCGGTATCAGCATTCTTTCAAAGGCGTTTCTCATATCTCTTCGGATTTTTGAATTCTGAAGGGGCGTTTCCTTTTTCGCAAGCAATCTTTCCAGTTTGGCTTTTTTAGAGTTTTTGGAGCTGTATTCCGAAAAATCTATGGTAAGTATCCTTTTACCGATATAGAATGTACATAAAATAGCAAAGGAAGCCGCAATAATCAGTGCTACTGATAAATCCATAGAAGTACCTCTGATTTATTCCTTGCTGATCATTTCGTTTTCGCTTTTCTTTTTTCGGTTGTCTTTTACAACGTCACATATCATTATGACAACAAAGAACAAGCCGACGGGGATTGCCGCACAATAGAGCAGAAAATCAACGGGACTTCCCTCAGGAGTAAGCTTGTAATCACCTTTTGAGGTTTTATAAACCTCGACGTCTATTGTGTCGCCTTTTCTCAATTTATCATAGGTATATTTTTTTTCATAGCTGCTCGACCTTGACCAGACGCGTTCTTCATATTTTCCCTTATAGGTTTTTCCGTCAATAACATATGAAACCTTAAATTTATATGTTGTATAACGAACATCACCGGAATCATCCTTATCGTCTTGGGTTGAAAAGTCAACAATGACAGCTGGAATTTTCCGTACATCGGTTGAGTTTTTATATTCCCTGCTGTCGATTCTGCTTGTAACAATTCCGATTACACCCGCAATTATCAAGCCGATGCCGGCGACCATGATAAATATGGTCATTTTAATGTTTTCTTTTCTTTTACTCATAACAGGATCTCCTTTTGCAAGCAAATGCAAAACCACTCTTTAACAAATCACACAAAAATTCTTTGCCGTCTCGCCGGCAGGGAAGCTTATCCTGCTGCGCAAAAGCCTTTCGGCGGTATGAACGGCTTTTTGTCTAAGCCGTTCATACCTGGCCGAAACAACACTTCCGTTAATACGGTTCCCGCTAAGCAGCAGTTTTATTTTCTATCGTTATCGTCGAATATATCTCCGCATTCGGGGCAGAACTTCGGCGGATTCGTCGGATCCTCCGGCTCCCAGCCGCATTTATCGCAGCGGTAGAGCGGTGCGCCCTCGGGTTTTCTGGCGCCGCAGCTCTGGCAGAATTTACCCTTATTCAAAGTGCCGCAGGTGCAGGTCCAGCCCTCGGAATCCGCCGGCTTGGGAGAGCCGCATTCGGGGCAGAATTTGCCGGTGGCCGTAGCGCCGCACTTGCATTTCCATGCGCCGGCCTGTACGGGCTCCGGTTTCTTGGCACCGCACTCCGGGCAGAACTTACCCGTGGCGGTTGCGCCGCAGGCACATTTCCAGCCGCCCGCTGCCGGGGCTGCCGGTGCCGCCGGAGCCTGCTGCTGTTGCTGCTGTCCCATGGCAAACAGGTTCTGTGCGTTCATGCCGCCGCCGGCATTCATGGCCATGCCCATGCCCATAAAGCCGGTCATAGCGCCTGCCTGGTTGCCTGCCGCCGTCTTCATGGCATCCGCCTGTGCGCCCACCAGCGTGGCTGCCGCCATGGTGGGATCCCGCATGATGGCCGTGCGCTGGGCCTGCTTGATCATCTCCGCATCCTCTTCCGGCAGCGTGACCGAACCCAGGGCAATGCTGACTACCTTCAGACCGCGCAGCTGGCCCCACTTGGCAGAGAGCGCCACATTCATGGCATCCTCCAGGTCGGTATTGTGGCTGACGATCTGATTCGGGCGCAGCTCCAGGTCGGACAGCTTACCGAAGGCCGGCTGCAAAGCGCTGACAAACTCGGTTTTCAGCTGGCTATCCAGCTCGTCCCGGGTATACTCCTTCTCCACATTTCCGCAGACATTGGTGTAAAAGAGCAGAGGGTCTGCGATCTTATACGAATAAACACCGGAGCAGCGCACCGAAACGTCCACATCCAAACCGATCTTGGAATCCACCACACGGAAGGGGATGGGATTCGGCGTGCCGAATTTGTTGTCAATAAGCTCCTTGGTGTTGAAATAGTACACCCGCTGGTCCTTGCCGGTGTCGCCGCCGTAGGTAAAGCGCTTGCCGATGGTCTGGAAGGTGGCGCGGACGCTGTCCCCCAGATTGCCGGAGAAGATGGAGGGCTCCGTGGAGGTGTCGTATGTAAATTCACCGGGCTCGGCGCAGATCTCCACCACCTTGCCCTGCTCCACGATGATCATGCACTGCCCGTCGGCCACGGCAATACCGGAGCCGTTGGAAATAATGTTGTCGCTCCCCTTCGTATTGGAGGACCTGCCGCTGACGCGCTTTTGTCCCTTGGTGACCAGCACCTCCTTGGGCATAGACTCGCAGTAGAAAAATTCCTTCCACTGGTCTGCAAGAGTTCCGCCCAGTGCGCCCATACCTGCTTTGATAAGACCCATAGTAATTTCCTCCTGTACGTTTTATTGTTTTGCTTTCTTCTTTTTTATCATGCAGAACGATTTCGTTTGTAAAAAGGTTCTGCCTGCTCAGGGGTAAGGGTCAGATAATTAATATTATAATCATACTGCAATGCGGCACTGAACGCAAGGCATTTCTAACCGTTGCCACCTGCCTTTGCAGCTTCATTCACAAAAAAGAACACCGGAGCGTCCATAGAGACTCCGGTGTTCCGAAATAATATTTTTATGCTTGTCCCGTACCCAAAAAAGGCTTAGAACCGCCGCCATGTATCCGGCATGAACAGCACCAGCATGGGGAAGATCTCCAGACGGCCGGCCAGCATATCAAAGATGAGCACCAGCTTTGCGGGGTCTG
>ERZ507026.974-NODE-974-length-10141-cov-4.056117_pt1 | contig 10141 bp, 5 predicted proteins | sample MGYA00512876_ERZ507026 | MGnify/ENA metagenome assembly ERZ507026 | reverse complement strand
GCTCGCCGCTCATGCGCAGCGACTGCGGCGTGATCTTCTTGAAGTAGCCCTCGCGCGAGAGGAACAGCTGCACCGGATAATCCGGCACGAGGTCCTCATCCGGCATCTGCGCGACGGACTCCGCCGCGACGATGCCCGTGCGCCGCGGCGACGGGTACTTGCGGATGATCTCCTTGAGCTCGCGGATGATGATGCCGCGGATGCGGCGCTTGCTCTCGAGCGTCGCCTCAAGGTCGGCAATGTCTTTTTCCAGCGCGTCGGTCTCGGCCGTGCGCTTGAGGATGTACTCGCGGTTGATGTTGCGCAGCTTGATCTCGGCCACGAAGTTTGCCTGCACCTCGTCGAGGTCAAAGCCCGCCATGAGGTTCGGCACGACGTCGGCCTCGCGCTCGGTATTGCGGATGATGGCGATGGCGCGGTCGATATCGAGCAGGATCTTGCCGAGGCCCTGCAGCAGGTGGAGCTTGGCGCGCTTTTTCTGCAGGCCGAAGAACACGCGCCGGCGGATGCACTCCATGCGCCAGGCGATCCACTCGTCGAGAATTTCGCCCACGCCCATCACGCGCGGATTGCCGGCAATGAGGATGTTGAAGTTGCAGGCAAAGCTGTCGCACAGCGGCGTGAGCCGGAAGAGCTTCTGCATGACTTGCTCGGGGTCCGCGCCGCGCTTGAGGTCGATGGCGAGCTTCAGGCCGCTGAGGTCGGTCTCGTCGCGCATGTCGGCCACCTCGCGCAACTTGCCCGCCTTGACGAGTTCGGCCACCTTGTCGATGACGGCCTCGACGGTCGTGGAATACGGGATCTCATAGATCTCGATGATGTTTTCCTTCTGCAAGTGCCGCCAGCGGGCGCGCACCTTCACGCTGCCGCGGCCGGTGCGGTAGATCCGGGCCATCTCGTCCCGGTCGTATAAAATCTCGCCGCCGGTCGGAAAATCCGGCGCCGGAAGCGTCGAGAGCAGGTCATGGTTCGGGTCCTCGAGGTAGGCGATCGTCGTGCGGCAGACCTCCTCGAGGTTGAAGCCGCAGATCTGGCTGGCCATGCCGACGGCGATGCCGAGGTTTGCCGACACGAGCACATTGGGAAAGCGCGTCGGCAGCAGGGCCGGCTCTTTCATGGAGCCGTCGTAGTTATCAACGAAATCAACGGTGTCGCTGTCAATGTCGCCGAAGAGCTCGGTGCAGATGGGCGCGAGCTTCGCCTCCGTGTAACGCGAGGCAGCATAGGACATGTCGCGCGAAAACACCTTGCCGAAGTTGCCCTTCGAGTCCACAAACGGCGTCAGCAGCGCGCCGTAGCCCTTCGAGAGACGGACCATGGTCTCGTAGATTGCAGCGTCGCCGTGCGGGTTGAGGCGCATGGTCTGGCCGACGATGTTGGCCGATTTCGTGCGCCCGCCCGTGAGCAGATTCATCTTGTACATCGTGTACAGCAGCTTGCGGTGGCTGGGTTTGAAGCCGTCGATCTCCGGGATCGCGCGCGAGACGATGACGCTCATCGCATACGGCATATAGTTTTGCTCCAGCGTCTCGGTGATGGGCTGGGAGATGACCTCCGCCTTGAGCCCGACGACGTTGGGGTCGATGGTTTTCTTGATTTCCGGTGCTTTTTTTCTCGGCATAACGTTACCGTTCCTTTACGCAGGTTTTTCTCAGGAAATATCGGCCAGATCGAGAAACTGGCTGCCGCACTCGGCAATGTGCGCCTTGCGCCCGGCGAGATTGTCGCCCAGGAGCAGGTCAAACATCTGCGCCGTGCGCTCGACATCCTCCGGCATGACGCGGATGAGCTTGCGCGTGTCGGGGTTCATGGTCGTGAGCCACATCATCTCGGGGTCGTTCTCGCCGAGACCTTTCGAGCGGTTGATGTCCGCCTTTGCGCCGCCGAGGCTGTCGACGATGGCCGCCTTCTCGCGGTCGGAATAGGCAAAGTAAGTCTTGCCCTTGCTCACGATCTCATACAGGGGCGACTCGGCAATGTACACATAGCCCTCGCGGATGAGCGTCGGGGCGAGCCGGTAGAGCATGGTGAGGATGAGCGTGCGGATCTGGAAGCCGTCCACGTCGGCATCGGTGCAGATGATGACCTTGTTCCAGCGCAGGTTCTCGAGATTGAACGCCGAGAGGTCCTTGGTCTGCTTGCTCTGCACCTCCACGCCGCAGCCGAGCACGCGCATGAGGTCGGTGATGACATCGCTCTTGAAAATGCGCGCATAGTCCGCCTTCAGGCAGTTGAGGATCTTGCCCCGGACGGGCATTAGCCCCTGGAACTCCGCGTCCCGGGACTGCTTGCAGGCGCCCAGAGCGGAGTCGCCCTCCACGATGTAGATCTCCCGCCGGTCCACGTCCTTGGTGCGGCAGTCCACGAACTTCTGCACCCGGTTGGCAATGTCGATCTTCTCCGTCAGCTTTTTTTTGGTGCCCAGGCGGGTGCGCTCCGCCGTCTCCCGGCTGCGCTTGTTGATAAGCACCTGGGCTGCCATGCGCTCGGCGGCGTCGTGATTCTCGATGAAATATACCTGCAGCTGCTGGCGCAGGAACTCGGACATGGCGTCCTGGATGAACTTGTTGGTGATGGCTTTTTTCGTCTGGTTCTCGTAGCTGGTCTGGGTGGAAAAGTTGCTGCTGACCAGCAGCAGGCACTCCTGCACGTCAGGGAAGGTGATCTTGCTCTCGCCCTTGGTGTATTTGTTGTTGTCCCGGAGATATTTGTCCAGTGCCGCCACAAAGGCCAGGCGGGTGGCCTTGTCGGGGCTGCCCCCGTGCTCCAGGAAGCTGGAGTTGTGATAGTGCTCCATCAGGTGCACCCGGTTGGAAAAGCACCACGCAATGTTCAGCTTCACCTTATACTCGGGCTTGTCCGCCCGGTCCCGGCCCTGTCGCTCCGCCTCCCAGCACACGGGCTCGGTGATGGGGTCTTCCCCGGCCAGCTCGGCAATATAGTCCCGGATGCCATTTTCATACAGAAAGTCCTGGGTGTCGAACCTTCCGGCAGATACCTCGCTGCGCAGCCGGAACGTGACCCCGGCATTGACCACCGCCTGCCGCTTCATCACATCCCGGTAATAGTCCAGGGGGATGTCGATGTCGGTGAACACCTCCAGGTCCGGCAGCCAGCGAATGGTGGTGCCGGTTTTCCTCCGGGTCAGGGGCGTGACCTCCATCTGACCCGCGATCTCGCCCCGCCGGAAGTGGAGCTTATACTCGTTTCCGTCCCGGCAGACGGTGACGTCCATGTAGCGGCTGGCATACTGAGTGGCGCAGGAGCCCAGGCCGTTCAGGCCCAGGGAGAACTCATAGTTTTCCCCGGTGGGGTCGTATTTGCCGCCGGCGTACATCTCGCAGAACACCAGCTCCCAGTTGTACCGCCCCTCCTTTTCGTTCCAGTCCACGGGACAGCCCCGGCCCTGGTCCTCCACCTGGATGGACTTGTCCAGGAAGCGGGTCACGGTGATGAGCCGCCCGAAGCCCGCCCGGGCCTCGTCGATGGCGTTGGACATGATCTCAAACACCGCATGCTCGCAGCCCTCCAGCCCGTCGGAGCCGAAAATGACGCCGGGCCGTTTCCGGACCCGGTCCGCACCCTTCAGGCTGGATATGCTGTCGTTGTCGTATACTTTTTTCTTGGCCATAGATTCCCTCCGGCGGTCAAGGCCGCCAAAACTCCGATTATATAATCTATTGTAACGCAAAACTCCCCGTCTGGCAAGTGCCGCCGCCGGACGGGGCAAAAATGTTTTGCCGGGTCAAAAAGTTACGCAGGCCGGGTCCCCATAATTCTTTTGCAACCGGGCCGGTATCCGGTATCCGCAAGGGTTTTGCACATTATCCACAGGGTTTTCCACATAATTATGTTAACAGGAACATGGCGCAAAAAATGCCGGAACCCGAAGAAAAGGGATAACAAACCGCCGGCCTGCGCGGAAAGCACAGACCGGCGGCGCGCGATGATTTTTTTACAGCCAGCTCTGGTCGAAGCCGTAGGGCAGCAGCTCCCGCAGCCGGAAGCTCTTGGCCTGGCCCCGGCCGTTGAGACAGATGACCTCCATCTCCGGGGCAAACTCCATCATCACCTGGCGGCAGGAGCCGCAGGGCACGCAGTAGTCCTCGCTCCGTCCGGCGATGACGATGCGCACAAAGTCCCGGTGCCCCTCGCTGACGGCCTTGAAGATGGCGGTGCGCTCGGCGCAGATGGTGCAGCCGTAGGCGGCGTTTTCAATGTTGCAGCCGGTAAACACCGTTCCGTCGGCACACTCCAGAGCCGCCCCCACCGGGAAGTGGGAATAGGGGATATAGGCCCGGTCCAGCATGGCCACAGCAGCCTGGCATAGCTCGTCTCTTGTCACGATGTGGTCCTCCCTTTCGTGGTGTTTTTTCTGACACGCTTTTTACCGGGCGTTGTAGCGCCGGATGCCCAGGGCCAGCAGGTCCATGGCCCGCTCCAGATCCGCCTGCTTCAGCACATAGGCAATGCGGATCTCGCTGCGGCCCCGGCCCGGGGTGGCATAGAAGGGCTCGCCCGGAGCGAACATCACGGTGTCGCCGTTGTCCTCGAACTCCTCCAGCAGCCAGCGCTGGAAGGTGTCGGCGTCGTCCACCGGCAGGTGGGCCATGACGTAGAACGCCCCCTTGGGACACTCGCAGATGACGCCGGGGATGGCCTGGAGCTTCTGCATCACCGTATCCCGGCGGCGCTTATACTCCTCCCGCACGGCGGCAAAATACTCCGGGCCCACGTCGTACAGAGCGGCGGAGGCCACCTGGTCCAGGGTGGGCACCGACAGGCGGCACTGGGCATACTTCATGGCGTGGGCCATCAGCTCCCGGTTGCGGGTGATGAGGCAGCCGATGCGGGCGCCGCAGGCAGAGAACCGCTTGGATACGGTGTCGATGACGATGACGTTTTCCGCCGCGTCCGGGAACTGGCCCAGGGATTGCAGCGGCTCCCCGGCGTAGACGAACTCCCGGTACGCCTCGTCGCCGATGATGAACAGGTCGTGGGCCTTGGCCACGTCCACCAGCATCCGCATTTCCTCCGGCGTCAGCACCACGCCGGTGGGGTTGCCGGGGTTGGTGCATACGATGGCCCGGGTATGCTGGTTGATCTCCGCCTCCACCCGGGCCCGGTCGGCGTAGCGGTAGCCCTCGTGGGGGCTGGTGGGAATGGGGTGGATGGACGCGCCGCAGGTGCGGACCATGGTGTTGTAGTTGGGATAGAAGGGCTCGGGAATCAGAACCTCGTCGCCGTCGTCCAGGATGCAGTTGAAGGCAATCTGCAGCGCCTCGGAGCCGCCGTTGGTGATGAGGATATCCCCGGCGTCGAAGTGCATGTCCAGCTTGTCGTAATATTTCTGAATGGCCTCCACCAGCACCGGCATACCGGGGGAGGGGGCATATTCCAGCACCGGCAGGTCAAAATGCCGCACGGCCTCAAAATACGCCTTGGGCGTCTCGATGTCCGGCTGGCCGATGTTCAGGTGATAGATTCTCCGACCCTTGGCCTGGGCCGCCACAGCGTAGGGGTGGAACTTCCGCATAGGGGACAGGCCGCATTTCTGGACCTTGCTGGAAAATTTCATATCTGGTGACCTCCTACAATTTTGACAGAATCGCGTGTCCTTTCTACCCTCCATCTTAGCGTATTTTCCGAAAAAGTCAACCGCAACTTTTCCGTGCCTTTCCCCACGGCCTCCGCAGTTGGTTTTGTCATAATTTGTAACATTTTGTTTCCGCCTTTTAACTGGACATTTTCTCCGGCCCGGCCTTATAATATGCTCTGTGAGTTCAGCCGGGGCTGCGGCCCTGCGGAGATAAAAAGAGGAAAACCATCATGGGATTTAATACGCTTGCATTTGTTTTCGCGTTTCTGCCGCTGTTTCTGGCGGCGTTTTATCTGGTCCCCGCCCGCTGGCGGGCGGCGCTGCTGTGTCTGGGGAGCCTGGTGTTCTACGTCATCGGCGTGTGGAAAAGGCCCTGGTGCCTGGCTCCGCTGCTGGGCCTGGCGGCGCTGGTATATTTCCTGGGCCGGGGGATGCAGCCCCGGAAAAGCCGGGGGCTGCTGGTGCTGGGCCTGGCGGCCCTGTTCGGCTGCCTGTTCTTCTTCAAATATGCGGGGCTCCTGGGTCTGGGAGTGACGCTGCCCCTGGCCATCAGCTTCTATTCCTTCCAGCTGGCGGCGTATCTCATCGACGTGTATCGGGGCCGGGTGACGGCGGAGACGAAGCCCCTGCTGTTTTTCACCGGCGTGCTGCTGTTTCCCAAGCTGCTGTCCGGCCCTCTGATGGACCCGCTGTCCCTGCAGCAGCAGCTGTCCGCCCCGCCCCGGCCCGGTCTGGAGGATTTCGACAGCGGACTGCGGGACTTCGTGCTGGGTCTGTCCATGAAGGTGCTGCTGGCCAACCAGATCGGCGGCCTGTGGCGCCAGGTGGGCAATATCGGCTACGAGAGCGTGTCCACGCCTCTGGCATGGATGGGCATCGCAGCCTATTCCCTGCAATTGTATCTGGACTTCTGCGGCTATTCCTGGATGGCTCTGGGGCTGGGCCGGATGCTGGGCTTCCGCCTGCCCCGGAACTTCGAGCACCCCTATGCTGCCCGGTCCATGCGGGACTTCTGGCGCCGGTGGCACATCAGCCTCAGCTCCTGGTTCCGGGATTATGTATACATTCCCCTGGGCGGCAGCCGGGAGGGCAAAGCCCGGACGTATCTGAACCTGTTGGCGGTATGGGTCCTGACGGGCCTGTGGCACGGCAGCACTCTGAATTTCCTGCTGTGGGGCCTGTTTCTGTTTGTCCTCATCGCTCTGGAGCGGGCAGGCTGGGACCGGGTGCTGGATAAGAGCCGGGTGCTGTCCCGGGTCTACATGGTGCTGATGATCCCCCTGAGCTGGCTGCTGTTCGCCATCCCGTCGGTGGGCCGCATCGGCGTGTACCTGGGCCGCCTGTTCCCCATCGTGTCCCGGGGGGTGGCCGTCAACGCCGGGGACTGGCTGCAATACGGCAAACAGTATTGGTGGCTGCTGGTGCTGGGCATCGTGTTCTCCACTCCGGGACCGGAGAAGCTGTGGAACCGCATTCGCAGCTCCTGGCTGGGCACGGTGATCCTGGCGGTGCTGTTCTGGGCCTGCGTATACTGCATGTCTGTGGCCACCAACGATCCGTTTCTGTACTTCTCGTTCTAAGGGGGCAATTCTCATGAAGCATATCCACAACCTCCGACCCTTGGCGCTGGCTTTTATCCTGGTGGTCACCGGCATCGCCGCCGCCGTGTGCGGCCTGGTGATGAAGGGGCAGCTGCAAAAATATGTGGGAGGCTACGACGACAAATGGGCCGTGGCGGTGCCGTTTCTGATGCTGCGGGACGACACGGACTGGCAGCGGATGCTGGCGGCCAAAAATGCGCCTGCGCCGGACCCCCAGCCGGACCCCGAACCGGCACCGGAGCCTGAACCGGACCCCGAACCGGAGCCGGAGCCCCAGCCACCGGTGGTGGTCACCAATGCCGTGTACGGCCAGGACGAGAGCTTTTTCGACGATGCGCTGTTCATCGGCGACTCCCGGATGGTGAACGTGGCCAACTATGCCCGGCTGGGCAATGCCGACTATTTCGCCGACGTGGGCATGACGGTGTTCAAGATGTTCTCCACCACCGCCTCCGACAAGGACTTCGGCGCCACGGACCTGGCGTCGCTGCTGCGTTCCCGGGAGTACAGCCATATTTTCATCATGCTGGGCCTCAACGAGGCCGGGTATCCTCTGGGGAACCTGTTCGACGCCTATCAGGAGGACCTGGACCAGCTGCGCCAGCTCCAGCCCAACGCCACCATTTACATTCTGAAGGTTTACGGCGTCACCGCCGACATTGCCGCCGGGAATCCCAGCTTTGCCCACAGCCGCCTGACGGCGGTGAACAAGGGCTTTGCGGACCTGGCCGACGGCAACAGCATCCGCTGCCTGGACTCGGACGAGTTGTTCTGCGGCAGCGACGGCTTCATGCTGCCGGAATACACCGGCGACGGCGTCCACCCCTATGGCAAATACGCTTATTTCTTCTCCCAGTGGCTGTGTGAGCAGATCACCCAGGGAAAATAACCGCCAGAGAGTGAATAAGACGGATCGGGAAGCACGCCCTCCGGCCTCAGCCGGAGGGCGTGCTTCGGGGTTTGGCTACAGGTTGCCGGGGAAGCAGGGAATGGAGGCAAAACCCCGCTGCAGCTCCTCCTCCGAGGGGACGTGGTCGGTCATCCGGCCATCGTTGTACTGGCCGTAGGCCGCCATATCGAAGTAACCGGTGCCGGTGAGGCCGAACAGAATGGTCTTTTCCAGGCCGGCTTCCCGGCAGCGGATGGCCTCGTCTATGGCTGCACGGATAGCGTGACTGCTCTCCGGTGCAGGCAGGATGCCTTCGCACCGGGCAAATGCCTCTGCTGCCTGGAATACCGCCGTCTGCTCCACGCTGCGGGCGGTGAGATACCCGTCGGCGTACAGCTGGGACAGAGTACTGCTCATGCCGTGGTACCGCAGGCCACCGGCGTGGTTGGCGGCGGGAATGAAGCCGCTGCCCAAGGTGTACATTTTCGCCAGGGGACATATCCTACCGGTGTCGCAGAAATCGTAGCGGAACCGGCCTCGGGTCAGACTGGGGCAGGAGGCGGGCTCCACGGCGATGATCTCATACCGGGCCTCACCCCGGAGCATTTCCCCCACAAAGGGGGCGATGAGTCCCCCCAGATTGGACCCGCCTCCGGCGCAGCCGATGATTATGTCCGGATGCACGCCGTATTTATCCAGGGCCAGCTTTGTCTCCAGACCAATGACGCTCTGGTGCAGCAGCACCTGGTTGAGCACGCTGCCCAGCACATAGCGGTAGTCCTGTCGGCCGGCGGCGTATTCCACTGCCTCGCTGATGGCGCAGCCCAGGGAGCCGGTGGTCTCCGGAAACCGGCGCAGGATATCCCGGCCCACCTGGGTGGTATCCGAGGGGGAGGGGGTGACGCAGGCACCGTAGGTACGCATGACCTCCCGGCGGAAGGGCTTCTGCTCATAGGAGCACTTTACCATGAACACACGGCAGTCAAGCCCCAGGTAGGCGCAGGCCATGCTCAGGGCCGTGCCCCACTGGCCGGCTCCCGTCTCCGTGGTGACGCCGCGCAGACCCTGCTTTTTGGCGTAATAAGCCTGGGCGATGGCGGAATTGAGCTTGTGGGAGCCGGAGGTGTTGCTGCCCTCGAACTTGTAGTAGATCTTTGCCGGAGTCCGGAGCTTTTCCTCCAGACAATAGGCCCGAACCAGGGGGGAGGGACGGTACATCCGGTAAAAATCCCGGACCTCCCGGGGGATTTCGATATAGGGTGTCCGGTCGTCCAGCTCCTGGGCTGCCAGCTCCCGGCAGAACACCTGCTCCAGCTCCGCCTGGGTCATGGGACGCAGAGTGGCGGGGTTCAGCAGCGGCGCGGGCTTCGTCTTCATATCGGCCCGAACATTGTACCAATACCGGGGCATTTCCTCCTCGGCAAGGTAGATCTTGTAGGGGATGTCCTTCATGCTGTTTACTCCTTTCAAAAAATAAAAAACGCCTGTCCCACGGAATCTTCTCCGTGGGACAGGCTGCTTGTGAACATAAAAACCTGCGGTACCACCCACATTGGCGCTAAAGCGCCCACTCTGCGCGCACCATCATGCGCTCCGCCGGGATAACGGCCGCGGATGCCGTCGGGTATTACAGGCCGTGATGGCTTTCTCCCCGCCCTCGTAAAGTCCATTCGCCGCAGCTTCCCCTGCCGCCATCCCACCACCGGCGGCTCTCTGAAAGGCTCCCCTGCGGGTACTCCTCTTACTCATCGGTTTTTGTATTACCCGTACTCTACCACCGCTGCGGCGGTTTGTCAACCCTCTTTTTGCCCCGGGCCGCAGCCCGCCGGGAGACGGGACGGTCCCAGCGGGGAATTTGCACGAAATGTAGGTTTGTCAAACAAAGTCGGCCTCTGTGTGCTGGTTGGGGTGACTGTGGGGCCGCCCGGACTGGCCGGGCCATACCGCAGCGGAGCACTGTTACTGCGTACTTCATTAGGGAAAGCGGCGATTTTGCATCTGTGTTTCGGTACAGAGAAAAATCGCCGTTTGGGCAGCAAAAAAGCCCGATAT
>ERZ507026.963-NODE-963-length-10268-cov-4.072359_pt1 | contig 10268 bp, 8 predicted proteins | sample MGYA00512876_ERZ507026 | MGnify/ENA metagenome assembly ERZ507026 | reverse complement strand
TCGGCGTCCGCTGGGAGGACACCGACCGCACCGACGCCCTGCGCGCCGCCGTCGCTGAGACGAACGTGTGATTCAAACCTCATGAAAAAACCTCCGCAGCTTCGGCTGCGGAGGTTTTTCATGTTCATTCGAGAACCGGCGCAGCGGTGCTCTATGGGCATACGCTCAATAATACGAATGCCCCCAGGTGGTGGTCTCGTAATCTGCGAGGAAGTCGGCGTTCGCGCGCTCGGTCGGCGTGAGCGAATTGTTATCGAACGACGCGCCGGGCACCGTGCCGTGATACCAGCTCTGGGCCTCGAAATAGGCCGCGATCTGCGGCGTCTGGAAGATGCGGCCGTGGCGCGCAAAAATCTCGTTGCGGGCAAGGCAGCACTGCTCCCAGGTGAGGTTCGCCACGTCCGCCTGCGTGAGCCGGCGCGTGGCGCTGTCCGGCAGAATGTAGCCGTCGGAAACCGGCTCTTTGGTCGGCTTCGGGGTCGACGTGGGTTTCGGCGTCGGAGCGGTGGACGGGCGCACAGTCGCCGTCACCGCCGGCGTCACGGCTGCAGTCGGCCGGTTCGACTTGGGCTTGATATTGAGTGCGACCAGCAGCACGATCACTGCCACGCCGAGCACGGCAAAAATTGTGATGAGCAGTGCCTTGCTGCGCGGCGGCTTCCCGTGCGGCTCAGGCATATACGGTGCATCGTCCTCCCAGCCGGACACCGGTGAGGCGTCTGCCCAGGTTTCATCCGAGGGTTCGGCCTCGTTGTCCCAATCATTGGCGGGAGCGTAATCGTCCTGCCATTCATCAACCGGAGCAGCCTCGTCCTGCCAGTCGTCCGGCGGCGCCAGTTCGGCACCGCAGTAGGGGCACCAGGCCGCATCGTCCGGGACTTTTCTTCCACATTGCGTGCAAAACATAGATCGGCATTTCCTTTCCTAAACTTTGTATTATTTTAACATGCGAATGGGAGACCCGCAAGTGTCTAAAAACATTTCTTGCAGCGCTCCCACCGATATTCGGCAGGTTTTCAGGTTTTTGTTACGATTTTGACCAGTTTCTTCTATAATGAGTGTCTAGAATTCATAAACACACCTGGCCCGAGAAATCCTGAAAATCCGCGACCGAAAGGAAGATACAACATGGACACTTGCCCAAACTGCGGACAAGCGCTGAAACCCGGCGCAAAATTCTGCACCCGCTGCGGTGCTCCCGTTCCGGCGGCCGGCATTTCTGCGCAAAGGCCGCGCCGGTCCGCATCAGCGATACGGGTGTGGTAAGTTACATTGTGAATGACAGCGCCACCCTTGTCACATTTTCATGGACAGATGACTTCGTTAATTTTAATCTGTAGCAGCATGACATGCAATCCGGCACGACCAAGAAGATCGCATCTTATCTAGTGACGGGAACAGATTTTGGGACCTCCCGTGACGGATCGAAAATCATTTATAACACGGAAAACGGCCTGTACCTGTACTCCGGACTGGGCAAGACGGAAAAGCTCAGCAACGACTATTGCTCACAGGTCTACACACCGGACGACGCGCTCTCGACCATTTACTATGTCGACGAGGACGACACGCTCTTCTGCAACAAGACCGGCAAAGCAGAGGACAGTTTCAAAATCGCAAGCGGTGTAGATACCCTGTACGGTCTCACGGAAAACGGCGTGTATTACACGACGGACAGCAAAACCGTCACGATGTACGACTATGTCAACCAGGATCTCCTGTCAGTCGATCCCGACAGTCTGGAAAGGCCGGAGTACCCCTTCTCGTTCGAGTATGACACGGATGCAGAATATCGGGCAGCCATGGAGCAGTACGAGGCCGATATGGAGGTCTATGAACACGCAAACGACCTTCGTGAACTGCAAAAGGATCTTGCCCGCGAGCAGTACACACTCGTGACGCTCAATTACTTCAACGGCAGCCAATCAAGCGTCGTCGCAGAAGATGTCCGCGGCATTTCCATCAGCTACGCCTCTTCCTATGCGCACGCCGCAGCCGTGCTGGAATACGCCTATCCGGATCCGGAAAAGGCCGCCGCGCTCACAATGGACGACCTGGAAGCGATCATCGGATCGACTTACACCTACGCGCCTACCTATATTTACGATAAAATCTGCAGTTCCTCCGCCGCCGTCAACGGCACGGCCTGTGCGCTGGATCTGGACATTTATCGCATTCATCTCACAGAGGACGGCCAAACCGCCTACATCACCACAAGCAACACAGATAATTCGGATATCGATCTGTATCAGGCCGGCATCTCCGGAAGCGGCCTGCAGACGCCTACCCAGATCGCATCGGATATCGACAATCTGCAGATCATCGGCAACAACGCCGTTTTCTGGAAGGACTCCGCCGTCTTCGTCAATGATGTCCGGATCGACGACGATGTGCTTGCGGACCACGTCGCGTTCCGGGACGACGGCTCGTTCGTGTACCTGGTCGGCGAAGAAGACGACAACAGCTATCAGCTCAAGTCCTATAAGGACGGCAAGACCACGACGATCGCAGACGATGTGTTCGACTTTGGCTTCACAACCGGCGGAGATCTGCTGTATTTGCGTGACTATAACCTTAACCGCTGCGTGGGCACCCTGTACCTGTACAATGGTAAGGACAGCACAAAGCTGGACGACGATGTTTTTCTGATCTTACCCGCGGAGGATCTCGCATATGACCGCGGCGGTGCTGATGGAAACGGCAGACTCTACATTGTTGATTTTTGATCGTTAACCGGTCAGCGGCCCGCAAAGTGCACCGCCCCCGCAGTGCGCGGGCGGTGGATACAAAAAATGAAAAGCAGCCCCAAAAGCTGCGCTACCAAACAGGCCGCCTTTACGGCGGCCTGTTTTTACGCCCTTGTGGCAAGACGGCAGATTCCCTCTCCCTCCCCCACAAGCGGTGGTATTTCTATATCCGGACTGTCATGTTCCCCTTTCGGCCATCTCCTTTCGCACGGTGCGAACGCAACCGGAAAGCACGCCCAAACAGCCGAAAAAAAATGACCTGACGCCAAAGCGTCAGGTCATTTTTTTCGTTTGGTTTAACCCGCGATGCGCTTGGCACCCACGTAGTTTTTCAGGTAGTAGCTCGAGCTCAGGTCACTGATGACGACGCAGCCTGCGCCGGAGCTGCTGTGGATAAACTGGCCGCTGCCGATGTAGATACCGACGTGGCCGATGCTGGAGCTGTTGCTCGCAAAGAACACCAGGTCGCCGAGCTGGAGGTTGGCCTTCTCGACATAGGTGCCGTTGTTGTTGTAGATGCTGCTGGCCACACGGCTCATGGAATAGCCGCAGAGCTTGTACACGTAGTTGACAAAACCGGAGCAGTCAAAGCCCGAGGGGCTCATGCCGCCGTAGACATACGGTGCACCCATGTACTGCTTGGCCGTGGCGACGATGGTCTCGCCGATGGAGCCGCTGGGCGTGCTGCCGCCGCCGTTATTGCCGCCGTCCGACTTTGTGGTGGTGACATACGTGCTGTTGACATAGCCCTTGACGCCGTTGATGGTGACGGCCGTCCAGTTGCCGCTCGTACCGGTGATGGTCAGCGGCGTGCCGTTGTTGTACGTGCCGAGGATGGAATAGTTCGTGCCGGCGCCGGAACGCAGACGCACGTCGTTGCCCTTGATGTAGCCGGTCTGGCTCGTAGAGCCGCCGCCGTTATCGGGCTTGGTCGTGGTCATGTAGTCCTTGCAGACATAGCCGTCCTTGCCGCTGTAGCTGACTTTGTACCAGTTGCCGCTCTCGCCGGTGATGGTCATCTCGGTGCCGGTGTTGTACACGCCGAGGATGGAGCTGGTCGTGCTCGCGCCCGAGCGCATGCGCACGCCGGTGCCCTTGATGTAGCCGGTCTTGCTGTCGGCCCCGCCGCCGGAGACGTAGTCCGAGCGGATGTAGCCGCTTACGCCGCCGATGGTGACCTTCGACCAGCCGTTTTCCGTGCCGGTCACGGTCAGGGGCGTGCCGTTCTGGTAGGTACCGAGGATGGAGTAGTTCGTGCCCGGGCCGGAGCGCATGCGCACATCACTGCCCTTGACCGAACCGTTGGAGCCGGCCGTGCTGCCGCCGTTGGACGTGACGCCCGAGAGCGAGACATAGTCCGAGTGGACATAACCGGTGGTGCCGTTGTAGCTGACCTTGTACCAGGCGCCGTTGACGCCGGTGATCGTCATGGTCGTGCCGGAGTTGTAGGTGCCGAGGATGGAGCTGCTCGTGCTCGCGCCCGAGCGCATGCGCACGTAGCTGCCATCGATCGTGCCGGTGCCGAAGCTGGCATCCATTTCATTGGCGCGTTTGAGGTAATCGGAAGATATGTAGCCGACGGTGCCGTTATAGACCACCGTGGCCCAGCCGCCGCTCGACTGCGAGGACACCACAACGTGGGTGCCCGCCGGGAGCGTGGAGATAATGCCGTAATTCGTTCCGGCGCCCGTTCGGAAGTTGACGGCCGTCGTCGTAGTCGCGCCGCCGTCACTCGCCGCAGAAGCCGAAACGGCCAGCGTAAGCGCGAAGAGCGCGGAAACAACGGCTGTTTTCAGAAATCGTTTCGCCATAGAATCATCCTTTGCTTAGTTATTCGCGAGCGCGCGGTCCAGCCACACAGCCGCCACGTCCATGGCGTTGTAGAGGCCGTCCTTTTCTGTCTTTTTGACCACACGGTCGCGGGATTTCAGATCCGGGTCGGTGAGCTGAAGCTGCACGGAGACCCGCGTCGCCACGTCGAGGTCCTTGACCTTTTGCGTGTCGAGGATCTGCATCATAATGATGTACTTGTCGGCCATGCTGCCGTAATAGAGCAGGTTGTCTTTCCGGCGCAGCGGATGGCCTTTGTAGCACAGTTCGGTCGATTTTGCTGCCAATGAGATACACCTCCGATACCACTGTCTTCAAATTGTAACACATTTCAATCTTTTTGTCAACACCTCGTGTCCCGCGCTGTCGTTTCCGTGCACGGGACACGCGATGGAGCAGGCGCTTACGCGCGGCTCAGCCGGCGTCGTCGGCATCGGCGGCGGTGCCGGTGTCCTGCGACCGGCCGGAGAAATTGCCGAAAATGCCGGTCGGCGCGCCGATGGTCGGCGTCGGGAAGCTCTTGGTCGGCAGGTCCTTATGGATCGGGTCCATGACGAGCTTCCAGATCTGGGCGGCGGGGTTGCCGGAGAAGTTCATATACTCGGGCATGTCGTAGCCGGTCCAGACGGCGGCCACGTAGTACGGCGTAAAGCCGACGAACCAGCGGTCGCAGTTATTGGTGGTCGTACCGGTCTTGCCGCCGACGGGCATGCCGGTCAGGCGGGCCTCGCCGCCGGTGCCGCTGTTGACGGCGTTGCAGAGCATGTCGGCCATGTTCCAGGCGGTGTTGGCCTTGAAGGCCACGATCGTGCGCGCGGGATTCTCGAGCACGACCTCGCCGCTGGGATCCTTGACGTAGGAATACGTGCGGCCGTAGGTGAACACGCCGTCGTTGACGAAGGCGGAGTACGCCTGCGTCATCTCGCGGACGGTGATGCCGTGGGTGAGCTGGCCGAGGGCGAGCGGCGCATAGTCGCAGTCGGACTCGGCAAGGCTCGTGACACCGAGCTTGTCCTTGAGGAACTCATACGACGCGCGCGGCGTGAGCTTGTCGAGGATCTGCGCGGAGACGGTGTTGAGCGAGCGCTGCAGCGCCTCGCGGATGGTGACGACGCCGTAGTTGCCGCCGCCGGAGTTTTTCGGATACCAGCTCGTACCGGTCAGCTTGATGTCCGGCGAATCATTGACCTGCGTGTACTGCGTGATGAGGCCAAGCTCCATGGCCGGGCCGTAGGTCGCGATCGGCTTGAGCGACGATCCGGGCGGGCGCTTGGACTGTGTGGCCCGGTTCGTGCCGAAGTTGATGGTCTTTTTGCCTGTGCCGCCGGACAGGCCCTTGATCTCGCCGGTGTAGGGGTCCATGACGGCGATGGCGGACTCGAACTGCTGGCCGGAGGCCGACGGGCGCTGCGGCATGTTGTCGAGGTCGGTATAGACGTCGTCGATCGCCTGCTGGATGCTGGGATCGTAGCAGGAATAGACCTGGTAGCCGCCGGAATAGAGCAGCGTGCGCGCCGTGTCGCGGCTGACGCCCTTCTGCTCGACGAGGTCGTTGAGCACGTCGTTGATGACGGCCTCGGCATAGTAGCTGTAGATGGTCTGGGTGCTCTCTTCGGACTCGCTGCGCACGAACACGAGCTCCTGCGCCATGGCCTCGTCGTACTGCTCCTTCGAGATATAGCCCTGCTCGTACATCTGCTTGAGGATGGTCTCCTGCCGGGCCTTGTTGTTCTCGCGGCTGATGAAGGGGTCGTACTTCGAGGGGTTATTCGTGATGCCGATGATGCTCGCGCACTCGGCAAGCGTGAGGTCCTTCGGCTCCTTGCCGAAATAGGTCTCGGCGGCAGTGTAGACGCCGTTGCACCCCTCGCCGAAGTAGACGATGTTCAGGTACCACTCCATGATCTCTTCCTTATCATAGGACTTCTCAAACTCGAGCGCCTGGAAGATCTCGAGCAGCTTGCGCTGCACGGTGATATCGTCCTGCTTGGTGAGGTTTTTAATGAGCTGCTGCGTGATGGTCGAGCCGCCGAAGTCGTTTTTCATCGACAGGAACATGTTGATGAACGCGCCCGTCGTGCGGTACCAGTCGACGCCCTTATGCTTATAAAAGCGCTTGTCCTCAATGGCGACGGCCGCGTGCTCCATGTCCTTGGGGATGTCGGCATAGTCAACCCAGACGCGGTTTTCCGTGCTCGAGAGATTCGTGAGGTTCTGCCAGTTGCCGTCGGAATCTTCATACAGGATCGAGCTCGAGAGCGAGACCGTAAAGTCCGAGAGCTGCACGTCGAGGTCCGTGGACAGGCAGTTTTTCACATAGTACGCGAAGATGCACAAAAACAGCAGCCCCGTGACGAGCACGATCAGCAGGATCGTGCCGAGCACGCGCAGGATCGCGCCCGCGACGCTCACGGTCGCATCCGCGGCCCGGGCCGCGCGCGGGGCGGATGATGATGGTTTCGGTCGTTTTGCCATAGGCAGTGACGCACCTCCCTGATAATACACATTATCGGGTCAAAAACCCGGTCGATATTCAGCGCATAAAAACGGTTAAATGATATTATAGCACACTCTGTCAACCGGGGATAGTCTTTCGCGCGTTTTTGTCCCGCGGGTATGAAATGCGCGCACATTGGACAAACTTTCCGGTGAAAGGAGCGAGGCATATGAAACGAACGCTGGCACTGACGGTCGTGACGGCGCTGTGCGCCGTGTCGCCGTTCGTCGCGGGGGCGGCGATGTCCTCCCTGCAGCAACCGGGCGCGGCCGCGCCGGCCACGTCCTACGACGGCGCGCAGGCGGAATATATCCTGCGGGATTACGAGGGCTACGTGAGCGTGTTCGCCTCCGGCGCCGACCGCAAACCCCTGCAGGTGACCGGCATCGAGGTCGCCGGACTACGCCGCGCCGACCAGGAGCTGCTGCGCGGCGGCATCACCGTCGGCAGTCAGGAGCAACTTTTGCTGCTGCTGGAGGATCTGGGGTCGTAAAAGGACTTGATTTTACGCGCCGGATGGGGTACACTGAAACCAGAACACGATCACAACTGGAGGACACCCCGATGAGTGAAGCATTCGGCAGCGATTATCTGACGATCGAGGACGAGGAAGGCAACGAGTTCGAGCTGGAAATTCTCAATGAGTTTGAGCTCGACGGTCAGGACTACCTCGCGGCGCTCCCCGCCGACATGGACGAGGACGACCCCGATTTCGGCATCATCCTGCTCAAGATCATGGAGGAAAACGGCGAGGAGCTCTTCGGCTCCATCGACGATGACGACGAGCTGGACAAGGTGTACAATTACTATATGCAGGAGATCTTCGCCGACGAGGACGAGGAATCTGACGACGGCGCGGAGGAATAAGTTCCCGCGCGGCGCATAGCATGGGAATAAGTCCTGCTGTGTGCGTGGAGCACGACTGGGTGCTCGGAGCCCATTTAAACCCACATCTCTGATAAGGGATGCCAGAACTTCCGCTGCGGATTGCAGGCCTCCCGGCCGGCTGAAAGATGCCGGTTGGACGTTGGAAGCAGAGAAACAGCAGAGAGGCGACCCACCTGCCTTCTTGTGCAGGTTGTAACTGGGCTCACACGGCATTGGCGGGCTGGCCGGCAGCGAAAGCTGCCGGCTTTTTTCTTGCCCAAAAGGGCAAGGAAAAAGCCAGATTTTATCCGAGGCGGGCCTTGCCCCCTCGGGCTCCCCTGCGGCTCAAAAGCTTCGAGAACAGCGACACCGGTCGTGCGCCGTGTGCCCGCCCCGCGGCCCTTGGCTCCCTTGTGTAAAGGGAGCTGTCAGCCGTCAGGCTGACTGAGGGATGGATACGTAAAATCTCGCACCAAAGCCGGTATCTGCAACCCCTCCGTCACGGCGCAAAGCGCCGCGCCACCTCCCCTTACACGGGGGAGACATTGGCAGCCGTTCCGGTCATGCGTCTCTTATCTGACGGACACAACAGATGCGCACCCGAAGTGCAGCACCCGAAAATGCGGCGCGATGCATTGACAACCCCCGCTGCCGGGGCTTATCATAACCCCGGCGGCACGCGCAGCGTGCCGAATTTTGTCCGAACGAAAGGAAATCCGCCATGCTCCGCTTCCAGAATGATTACTCCGAGGGCGCCCACCCGAACGTGCTGCGTGCCCTGTGCGATACGAATCTCAGCTCCACCCCGGGCTACGGGCTCGACGACGACTGCCGCCGCGCAGCCGACGCCATCCGCGCCCGCTTCGCCTGCCCGGATGCCGACGTGCACTTTCTCGTCGGCGGTACACAGACGAACCAGCTCGCCGCGGCCGCGTTCCTGCGCCCGTGGGAGGCCATGGTCGCGGCCGACACCGGCCACATCAACGTGCACGAGACCGGCGCCATCGAGGCCACCGGCCACAAGGTGATCGCCATGCCCGGCACGGACGGCAAGCTCACCCCCGCCGCCATCGCGGACGCCGCCGCGCAGCACTGCGCAGAGCCGGGCGTGTACGACGAGCACATGGTGCTGCCGCGCATGGTGTACGTGTCCGACGCGACGGAACTCGGCACTGTCTATACCAGGGCGGAACTGACCGCCCTGCGCGCGGCGTGCGACGCGCACGGGATGTACCTGTATCTCGACGGCGCGCGGCTGGCGCAGGCGCTCACAGCCGCGGGCAATGACCTGCAGCCGGAGGATCTGCCGCGGCTGTGCGATGCATTTTACATCGGCGGCACGAAAAACGGCCTGCTCTTCGGCGAGGCGATGGTCATCGTCAACGACGCGCTCAAGCCGGGCTTCCGCCGCGCGATGAAGCGCAACGGCGCCATGCTCGCCAAGGGCCGCCTGCTCGGCGTGCAGTTCGCCGCCGCGATGGCGCATGACCTCTGGCTCGACATGGGCCGCCACGCCGATCAGCAGGCGCAGCGCATCGCCGCCGCGCTCTCCGACCGGGGCATAGCGATGTACGTGCCCTCGCCGACGAACCAGATCTTCCCCATTCTGTCGGACGCGCAGATCGCGCGGCTGCAGGAGCAGGTTGCGTTTTACACCAACGCCCGCGTGGACGCGACGCACCAGGCCGTGCGGTTCGTGACCTCGTGGGCCACGACGGACGCGCAGGTCGACGCGCTGCTGGCCGTGCTGGCGCAGGTGCTGGACTGAGCACACAACATCGAAATATGGAAACACGCCCGACGCAGGCTGCGTCGGGCGTGTTTTTCTACATTATAAATGTTCCTTCTGCATCTTCGCCCAGCGGCGGGGATACTTCGGCGGCGTTGGCGCCGTCTTGCGGATGACAACGACGCTGTGCGTCACGTCCGTGCCGGGGATGGTGTAGCGCACCGTGCGCTCATACGTGCCGCCGAGCTTGCCGATGGCGCTGCGCGCCTCGTCGAGCTCCTCGGTGCAGTCCGGCCCCTTCATGGCGAGGAACACCCCGCCCGTGCGCACGAACGGCATGCACAGCTCACTCAGCAGGTACAGCCGCGCGACCGCGCGCGAGACCGCCGCGTCGAACTGCCCGCGCAGCTCCGGCGCCTCCTCGGCGCGCGCATGCAGGCACGTCACATCCGTGAGACTGGTGGCGGCGCAGACATCGCCAAGAAAGCGCACACGCTTATCGAGACTGTCGAGCAGCGTGAGCGAAATGTCCGGCTGCGCGATCTTCAGCGGCAGGCCGGGAAAGCTCGCGCCCGTGCCGACGTCGATGACCGACTTG
>ERZ507026.957-NODE-957-length-10295-cov-4.927441_pt1 | contig 10295 bp, 10 predicted proteins | sample MGYA00512876_ERZ507026 | MGnify/ENA metagenome assembly ERZ507026 | reverse complement strand
TTCACCATGTTAGCCGGCTCTCTGAAGCTTCCTGTCTGTTTCCTTCTCGTTCACAGCATGTACTGGTTTTGATATGGCTATGATGATACATGATTTCCTTCCATCCGTCAACAGGTAAAAAGCAGCATTGCAGATTTAGCATAAACAGCTCTCTCCATGATTTTGACAGATATATCATTTTGTTTCACAAAGTACCTTGCATTGCAAAGTACTTTGTGATATATTGTTAGCAACGAAGAAATTGACTACCGGTTCATTCTCCGGCAGCACGATTTCCTCTTAAGAACCCCTGATTCCTCAGAAAGGAAAAGCCATGAACATCCAACTGAAGAAAGGCGTCATGGAAATTGTGGTTCTATCTATGCTCAGGCGAAAAGACTACTATGGTTATGAGCTGGTCACGGAGATTTCAAAATACATTGAAATGTCGGAGGGTACCATTTATCCCCTGCTGAACCGGTTCAAGAAGGACGGCCTGGTAGATACCTACCTGGCAGAATCACATAACGGTCCTCCCCGAAAATATTACCGCATCACCGACGCCGGACGGGAGGAATTCACAGAATCCCTCAGGGAATGGACCGAATTTACAAAAGCCGTCAAAAAGATACTGGAAGAAGGAGGCGATATCCATGAATGAAACAGAATTTTTAGATCTGCTGCGCTACTATTTCCGAAATGCAAAAACCGAAGAGGTAGAAGAAATCCTGGCCGATTATGAATCCCATTTTGAAGAGGGAAAAAAGAGAGGCCTGTCAGAGGAAGAAATCGCCAAGGAGCTTGGCAGTCCGAAGGATATCTACAATTCCTTCCAGTCCGAAGGAGTGGTGGATGAAAAGGCCAAAGGCAGCCCGCTGAAAAGCAGGGCCCTGGACATGGCTAAGGATGCCCAGGACAAAATGGGAAAGACCTGGGATGCCGTGAGTCCCCGGCTCCCCGGAGCTGCGGAAGCCACAGCCCGCATGACTGCCCGCCTTCTCACGGCAGCCGGTATCATCATGGCCATCGTGGTCCTGGCCGCTGCAGGGCTGGTCATCGGCCTCTTCTCCACCAATCTGGTTCCTTTCCACGGCATGACCCCGCTTCCCCGGTTCAGTTTCCTTACCCTGGCCTCCATCGGAAGCTTCGGTATCTTTACAGCCCTTTCCATCTACCTTATTGCCAGGGAAGGGAGCCGGGCCATTGAAACGAGCCTGATCGGCACCGGCCATGACAAAGGCGGTGAAACGAAATGAAGAAAATCATCATTTCTTCTGTTCTTGCCATTATCTCCCTCGTGGTGGGCACCTTTTCCTTTATCATCAATGACCTGCCCGCCTACCACCGGTGGATGGCGGACAACGGGCCCCGGATGATGGAAAATTTTGACCGCTGGGGGAAGGACCGGAAGGACACAAAGAAAATGCCTTCCAACGACCGCCTGCGGGAAGATATGAGAGACCATCACGACAGAAATGCCATGGACCAGGACCGGAAAGATATGCCCGATAACCGGCAGGACCGCCAGAAAGATACGAAAGGGCCCGATAAAGAGTAATCCTTCGTCCATCATGGCGGGGATACCAGCCCCGTCCATTGATTTATATATATCCCCAGAATCAAGTGAGGGGGTTTCAGGGAAACTCCCTCGAACAGATTGACCCATTTTGAAAGGAAGGTTCTATTATGAAAAAATTAAACGCACTCATCATTGCTTCCATGACAGGCCTGGCACTGGCAGGCAGTTTCTTCTTTGCCGGCACCGCTTCCGCAGCAGACTACCGACATCCGACGGAAATGCAGCAGGACAATGGCCGTCCCCAGGTGCACAAGGAAAAGAAACATGTAGAAAAGAAAGAGCAGGTCCATAAGGATAAGAAGGGCCGGGAAGAAATGAGAGATAAAAAAGACCAGGGCCCTCAGCGCAAACTGAAACCCTGGGAAGAAAAGTACTATGAACAGCATCCGGAAGCCAGAGAAAGGGATGCAAAGAAAGGAAATCCTGAAAAGAAGAACATAGAAGATGATGACGGCATGACCTGGCACCGTCTGTAATGGAAAGACTTACCGTCTACTTTAAAAGAGGTCTTATTATGAGAAACCTGAAAAGAACCATATTAGCCGCAGCTCTGCTGCTTTCCTTCTCTGCTACCGGCGCCGCTTTGGGAAATGATGTATCCGCCGCTTCCCTGCAGGCTGCCGAACCTGCCGGCCCCGTATCCAATACAGGCCGGGACTACCGCATCGCTTTAATCAATGCGGAAAATTCCAGAGGCCCTGTCATTCATAAGCCCCTGAAGGAAGAAAAGGAAAATCCATCCCGTCCCCGGGATGTGAAGGATGCCGGAGAAGGCAGCACTTACAGGGAAGGTGCCCCTTCCCTCCATCACCATGACAGAGAGGAAAGCCAGCGCCTGAAAGAACACCGCCAGCACCGCTTTGACAAAGACGACAGTGACAAGGGACATCGCTTCGACGAACACCATCAGCGCCGCTTTGACAAGGAGGATAATGACCGGGGCCATCGCTTCGACGAACGCCGCCAGCATCGCTTTGACAAAGACGATAATGACCGGGACCGCCGCTTCGACGAGCACCGTCAGCACCGCTTTGACAAAGACAAAGACCCCGGCCGGGGCAGACCCGGCGGCCGTCACCATGACAGGGGCGAAAGAAGATCAGCCCTTCCGCAGCCGGAAGATGCCCGATTCTGACGAAGCGACGATTCACTGGCACCGTCTGATGTCATAAGAAATTGTATTTGACTGTTATCATAACCCAATACCCTCTGACAAAAGGGGCTGTGAAAAAATGTAAATCATTTCCTCACAGCCCCTTTTTCCTGTCTTTTATAAAAATTTTAAAATTCCTTAAACCGCAGGCCCTTCCGGTTATATATAATCTGGAGAGAAAGAAGAACTCATTTATGTGCTATAATATACATTGGCATACAGCCTGACCTGGAGGATGATTATGATATCAATTGTGACGCCTGTCTATAATGAAGAAGGCAACGTGGTATACTTTCATGATGAAGTGACAAAAGTCATGAAGGAACTGGCCATGGATTATGAAATCATTTATGTAAATGATGGATCCAGGGATCGCACGGACGAGCTGATTCATCAGCTGGCAGACCGGGACCCCCACGTGCGGGCCCTGACCTTCGCCCGGAATTTCGGGCACCAGATTGCCATTACCTGCGGCATGGACTTTGCCAAAGGCGATGCGGTGATTACCATGGACGGAGACATGCAGCACCCGCCGGCCCTCATTCCCAAGCTCATTGAAAAATGGCAGGAAGGCTATGACATTGTGCAGACCATCCGCACTGCCACTGAGGACGCCGGATTTTTAAAAAAGATAACCTCCTCCGGCTACTATGCGGTGATTAATTCCATTTCCACCACCCGGGTGGTCCCGGGAGGTTCCGATTTCCGACTGATGGACCGGAAAGCGCTGAATACGTTCCTGAAGTTCCGGGAGCACAGCCGGTTCATCCGCGGTATCATAGGAGGCCTTGGATTCAGACAGACATCCATCGAGTTTGAAGCACCTGCCCGTCATGCAGGAGTTTCCAAATTCTCCATGAAGAAAATGATTCACTTTGCCATGGATGGCATTATTACCAATTCCACCATCCCTCTGCGCATTTCCTTCTACATCGGCCTTTTGTCCGCCTTTGCCGGATTTCTGCTGATTCTCCACGTCCTCTACTGCGTCATCACTGGACAGGCCGTGCCCGGCTGGGCCACCATGACCATCCTGATTTCCATTTTTGGAAGTCTCAACCTCATGTGCCTTGGCATTCTGGGCGAATACATAGGCCACGTATTTGAAGAAACAAGAAACCGCCCCCTCTACTGGCTCTCCGATGACAGCGCCGCCCGCAGGAACGCCGGTTACGAAACCCGCCATGAGGAGAATCCCCAATGATTCTCCTGTCATTTCCAAATTCATAAGGCAGAAGACTGCCTTGAGGAAGCGGAGGAATGCCCCCGCTCCTTTGCAGTGTCCCCTGCCGGGAAGGATAGAGTTATGAGTGATACCCCTTTTTTTGAAAGCGAACTTTTTGCAGAGCTGAAAGAAGACCTGACCCAGTCTTCCCGTTTTACTGCCACCTACCGCATTGCGGCCCCGGACTATGAAGAAGCCAAGAAGCTGGCCTTCGGCATCTGCGTCGAACAGACCGTAGAATGCCCCTACGAGCTGGTGAAGGGAACTCCCATCGGCGATACCATCGTAGGCCAGATCGAAGACCTGAAAAAAGCAGAGCCCGGCGCCTACTACGCCACCATTTCCTATGACCCAACGGCAGTGAGCAATGAAATGGCGGAGCTTCTGAACATGCTCTTCGGCAATACAAGTCTCCAGCCCGGTATCAAGCTCATGTCCTTCGACCTTCCTGAAGCCATGTATGACAATTATCCCGGTCCCCGCTTCGGCCGCACGGGCCTTCGGGATCTCTGCGGCGTACCCCGGGGCCCCATTCTCATGAGCGCCATCAAACCTCTGGGCAGAAGCCCCAAGGAACTGGGACAGATGGTATACGACCTGGCCATGGGAGGCTGCCCCATCATCAAAGACGACCACAGCCTCATGAACCAGGACTATGCCCCCTTCGAGGAAAGAGTTCTTCAGTGCGTCATGGCACTGGCCGATGCTAAAGAGAAAACCGGTAAAAAGAGCATGTACATTGCCAACTGTACCGCCGACGGCCTCCAGTTCCTGGACCGGGCCTACAAGGCAAAGGAAATCGGTGCCGACGGCATCATGGCAGCACCTGCCATTACCGGCTTCACCATGATTCGCGACCTGGCCAGGGATCCGGACTTTAACCTTCCCATTTTCCTCCATCCCTGCTTCTCCGGTCCCCAGGTTCTTTCCAAAGAATCGGGCATTTCCCCCTTCTGCTACTACGGCCAGCTCTCCCGCCTGGCCGGCGCCGATGCCGTCATTTTCACCAGCTTCGGCGGCCGCTTCTCCTTCTCCCGGGAGACCTGCACCAACATCTGCGAAGGCACCAATGAAAAAATGGCCTACCTCCGCCCCATATTCCCCATTCCCTCCGGCGGCATGAGATGGCAGCTCTTCAAAGACATGTACAAGACCTACGGTGCCGATACCATTTTCCTCGTAGGCGGCGCTCTCCAGACTGAAGGGCCAAACCTGACGGACAATGTGAAATTCTTCCTTGAAAAGCTGGAAGAAGCACAGCAGTAACATCATAAAAAGGTCTGTGAAGAAATGTAAACCATTCCTTCGCAGACCTTTTTTATGCTTTATTTTCCGAAATCCGGATCCTTCAGGATATCCTTGTACATTTCAATGTACTTATCCGGTCTCCAGTCCGTTCCGTCTACGGCAGAGTTATGTTTAAAGGCATAGCGGCTTGCCAGGGACAGATCCACGGTGGCGGTGAACATTTCAATTTCCGGTGCATCTTCATCGGTAAATTTCCGTCCTGCATAGTAATAGAAGGACCATGGATGCTTCTGTCCCGGCCCGATAATGGAGCTGCCGCCCCAGAAATAATTATCCACATCCAAACCGCCGATATTGGCAGAAGCAATGTAAATGCCATTCTGGATGACCGAGGCTTCCAGGGTGGGCGAGCCGAAATAAGGGCCATGGCACTTGGCCAGAGCCGTACTGTTGATGAGGAGGCGGCATCCCTTGGCCACATAGTACCGGGTCAGTTCCGGGAAGGCATAATTATCATAGCAGATGGCGCATCCTATGGGGCCCCACTCAGAATGGAGGATGAAAGGCTTGTCCCCCCGGGTGGCCCAGTTCGGTTCCGGAGAAGGCAGGTGCATTTTGTGATAGGCCCCTTCCAGTCCTTTCGGCGAGAAAATGGCCAGCCCGTTATAGATGATATCCGGATTCTTATCGTCCCTGATGGGCATGCCGAAAATGACATACATGCCCAGCTTCTTCGTGAGCTCTGCCACCTCCAGCGTACTTGGCCCCGGCACCGTTTCCGCCAGCTTGTACTGCATCTTTTCTTTGAAAGGCTTATCTGCTTCATCGTCGTAGCCGGTGAGGCTCATTTCCGGGAATATAACGATCTGGCTGCCCTTGCGGTAAGCACATTCGATATATTCTTCAATCCGTCTCAGGTTGGACGCCTTATCGCCCCACACAGGATGAAAAGTAACCACCGAAATCGTACAGATATCCTTCATGATAAACCCTCCTTGTAAACAAAAAGGTGCCTACAGGGAAAATCCCTATAAGCACCTTTGCTTGATTTGTATGGCTCAAGTATAGTCCCCTTCCGGAGGAAAGTCAATCTTTCTTCAGGAGACTGTGGTGGTTTTTGCCACGGGGCCATGAAAATTTTTTTCTTCCTTCACTTCCCATTTTCTTTTATCCACTTCATTTCTCCAGCGAAGCACGGCGGCAATGAGGAAGGCCAGCGCCAGCATGGCGGAGAAAAGATGAAGGGTAGCTGCATAGCCGCCGGTATTTTCCTTCATGAATGCCAGAATCAGGGGACCGGCTACACCGGCAATGCCCCAGGCCGTAAGGATGGACCCATGAATGGAGGAAAGCTGTTTCACGCCGAAAATATCGGACAGGTAAGCGGGCATGCAGGAGAAGCCGCCACCGTAGCAGCTGATAATGAGAAGAACCAGGGCCTGGAAAATAAGGCCTTCCGTGGTGATGGAAAGCTGGTAGAAAGCCCATACTTCCAGGGCAAAGAATACCATGTAGGTCACGCCGCGGCCGATCCAGTCAGAAACGGTGGACCACACGATACGGCCGCCGCCGTTAACGATACCGATAATCCCCACCAGGGAAGCTGCTTCCACCGGCGTCATGCCGATGACTTCCTGGGCCATGGGAGAAGCCACGGCCAGAAGGCCGATGCCGCAGGTAATATTGGTAAAGAAAATCCACCACAGAGCAAACCATTTCCAGCTATGCATGGCTTCTTTTCTCGTCATCTGAGGACCTACCACGGTGCGTTTCCTGCCCATAGCCGCTTCCCGGCGAAGCACTTCTTCCAGCATCACAGGGATTTCACCCTTCTTCGGCGGACGGAGATAGGAAGCAGAAAGGGAAATAATCACCGCATAGGCAATGCCAAGGATGAGGAAATTGGTGGTCAGGCCATAGGCGTCAGTGAGATAACGCATGAGCGGTCCTGCCACAAGGGCGGCAAAGCCAAAGCCCATGATAGCCAGGCCTGTGGCAAAGCCCCGGTGTTCCGGGAACCATTTCACCAGGGTGGACACAGGGGTGATATAGCCGGTGCCCAGCCCGATGCCGCCGATCATGCCGTAAAAAATATAAAGGAGCATCGGCGAATGGACGTGGACAGCCAGCGCCGTTCCCAGAAGGCCGGTGCCGAAGAAAGCTGCCGATACCAGACCGGACCGGGATGGTCCCATCCGTTCCACCACGCCGCCCAGAAAGCCGGCCGACAACCCCAGAAACAGAATGGCAATAGAAAAGGCCCAGGTGGTTTCCGAAAGGGAAAGACCCATAGCCGCCATAACCGGCTTCGTCAGCACACTCCATGCATACACACTGCCGATGCAGATGTGGATGCCCACAGCTGCCAGGGCAATAAGCCAGCGATTTTTCTTTTTCATTTGAAATCCCTCCATAAGCAGTAAGCAATGAAGGGAAACCGGAGACTCAAAGACCGTCTGAGTAGGTTTCCCTGCCCAGACGGTCGGCCGATTCAGATAATACCGGTTCACGTGGTCAATTCCACATTTCTCCGTCAGTTCCGGTACCTCTTTCATTTGTGCATACAGAATACCATGGAAAGAGAAGTATGTCAAGGATTTTCTATATAGTTTAGTGGACTGGGGACTGGGGATTGGAGACTGGAGATTGGGGATTTGGGGATTGGGGAGCGCCGCTTTGGGGCAGAACCTTTGCCCTGCAGGCAAAAGATTGTATTCGCGCATCGCTGGAGAGGTCAGCTGATTCGGGGGCCGTCAATCTTCGCCGGCAAAAGCGGACCAGTCTTCGGAAATACCGTTTCCCCATCAACGCAGGCAGATGCTCAATCCGCCTTCACCAGCCTGGCCCTAAAGGCGATATCCCTGGTGGTATCCATGCTGTCAAAACGGATGCGGTAGGAATTATTCTTTTCATCCACCTCTTCAATGGTGCCCATGCCGAAGACGGTGTGCCGCACCCGGCAGCCCACGGGAAAATGGCCTTTGTCCCCATCATCTTTCAGGTAGGCGCTGGTTCTTTCCACATAAGCCTTCCCGGCCTTCCAGAGGGATTCATTCACCGGCGGATCAAAGGAGAGGTATTTTCTGTCTATGTCCAGAATGAAACGGGAAGGGAAACGGGGCGTGCCATCCAGATTCGTTCCCTCCGCCTCCGTAAGGTAGAGTTCATCCTCTGCCCGGGTCATGGCCACGAAGGCCAGGCGCCTTTCCTCTTCCATGCCTCTTTTCGTCCTTGTCTTCCGGGAGGGGAAGATGCCTTCATTCATGCCGCAGAGGAACACCACCGGAAATTCCAGGCCCTTGGCGGTATGGACGGTCATAAGCCTCACCGCATCCCTCTCCGGCCCCCGGTCCATATTGGAAAAGAGAGCCGCATGGTCCAGATAGTCGGAAATGGAAGTTTCTTCCCCTGCCGTTGATTCATACTCAAAAATAGACTGCTTCAGCTCTGCCAGATCATCCAGCCGCTCCTGGCTGCCTTCGGTGCGGAGCATTTTTTCGTAGCCGCTTTCATCCAGAATGGCAGACAAAACCTCGGACACCTGCTTCCCTTCGCTGTCCTTGGTAAAGTATTCGATGAGGTCGATAAAATCGCCGGCCTTTGTCTTTTTGAAAAGGGGATCTTCCACATACTTCTTCAGCGTTTCATAAAGGCTTGTGTTCTCTTCCTGCGCCTTTTCCGTGAGAAAATCCATACGGCGCCTTCCTATATTTCTCTTCGGCTTATTGACGATGCGGCGGAAAGCCATGTCATCCCTGCAGGCAATCATGCGGAGATAACAGAGAGCATCCTTAATTTCCATGCGGTCGAAGAACTGGGCACCGCTGTAAATCACATAGGGAATATCCGCCTTTATCAGTCCTTCCTCCAGGTTCCGGGTCACATAATGGGCCCGGTAAAGGATGGCTATGTCGCTGTATTTCCTGCCCGATGCATGAAGTTCTTTGACAGCCGACGCCACTGCTTTGGCCTCTTCCCCGCCGTTGGCCGCTGCCATCACGGTCACAGGCTTTCCCTTTTCCTTATGGGAAATCAGATTCTTGGGGATGCGGTTCTCATTCTTATCAATCAGGGAATTGGCAGCATCCAGGATGTCCGGCGTGGACCGGTAATTATCATCCATAATGATGGTTTTCACATGGGGAAATTCCCTGTCAAAATGCAAAAGATACCGCACATCGGCGCCGCGCCAGGTATAAATGGTCTGGTCCGGATCTCCCACGATGAAAAGGTTGTTGTGATAGCCGCAGAGAGCCTTCATGAGCCTGTACTGGAGAGGGTCAATATCCTGGAATTCATCAATCATGATATACTCCAGCCGCTTCTGCCACTTCAGCCGGATGTCTTCGTTTTCCTCAAAAATGTAGAGGGTAAACTTGATGAGGTCATTGTAGTCCAGGGCAAAGCATTTCTTTTCCTGGTACAGGTAGCCGTAAAAAATGATGTCTTCCACCGTAAGGGCCTGATGGTACTTTTCATAAAGAAGGGACAGGGGCATGGCAATCATGTCTTTATAATACTCCGGCTGCCACACACACTTTTTCATTTCAATCATGTCCCTGGCCTTGTTGAAGGGCATATCCCGAAGAGTCAGCCCCCGCTCCTCGTAAATCATCTGCAGCATGTCGTCAATGTCCGAATTGTCGATGACCAGGAAATTTTTCGGATAGGATACGGCATGGCTGTCTTCCTGCAGCACCGACACGCAGAAGCCGTGGAACGTATTGATGTATCCCGTATCATTGTCTCCGGTGAGGCTGTGGATGCGCCGCGCCATTTCCCGGGCTGATTTATTGGTAAATGTAACGCAGAGGATATGCCCCGGCAGGATGCCCAGCTCATTCACCAGGTAGGCGAACCGGTAGGAAAGGGCTCTTGTCTTCCCTGACCCTGCCCCGGCAATGACCCCTACATAGCCTTCCGTAGAAGTGACTGCCTCTTTCTGCTTTTCATTCAGCTCATTCCATAATGCGTCCATAGCTGCCCTCCGAACTTATATTCTAAATCCATTATACAATAGGATGAGCATAATGCAAAGGGTTCGGCTGTTAAGAGAGTAAGTGTCAAGTTTTCCTCGGTAATTCATTTGACTGTCGATGATTACTATCTCC
>ERZ507026.952-NODE-952-length-10323-cov-3.847780_pt1 | contig 10323 bp, 8 predicted proteins | sample MGYA00512876_ERZ507026 | MGnify/ENA metagenome assembly ERZ507026 | reverse complement strand
AGTTCAGCTACATCTGGGTTTTTCTTCTGTGGCATGATGGAGCTTCCCGTAGAAAAAGCATCATCCAACTCTAAGAATTTAAATTCCCAGGAGCACCAAAGAATGATTTCTTCACATAACCGCGATAAATGCATCATACAAAGGGAAAATGCGCTCACCATTTCAATGGCGAAATCCCGATCACTGACACCATCTAAAGAATTGAGGGTTGGTCCATCAAAGCCTAAAAGCTTTGCGGTATAGTCCCGATCAATAGGATAAGTTGTCGTAGCTAAGGCACCCGATCCTAAAGGACAGACATTGGCACGTTTTTTGGCATCCTCCAAACGTGAACAATCCCGTTTAAACATTTCTACATAAGCCATCAAATGATGGGCAAAAGTGATGGGTTGGGCTCTTTGAAGATGGGTATAACCTGGCATGATTGTCGTTAGGTTTTGACTAGCTTGATGAATCAAGACACCAATCATCTCTTTTAACAAGGTTACCAGATCATCACATCGTTGCATGGCATACATTTTAAAATCCACAGCAACTTGATCATTACGAGAACGCGCGGTATGAAGTTTTTTCCCAGCAGGCGTACGTTTCGTTAGCTCGCCTTCAATAAACATATGAATATCTTCGGCTTTTGGATCAATCACCAATTGCCCAGATTCTATTTCCTCTTTAATCTTTGTGAGGTTTTCAATAATGCTATCTTTACTTTCTTCATCTACAATACCTTGTGCTGCCAACATCGTTACATGCGCAATGGAACCTTTGATATCTTGTTCAAACATCTTTGAATCAATTGCGATCGATGAATTAAAATCTTGTAATCTCTGATCGGCTTCACTTGAAAACCGTGCGCCCCATAATGCCATAATCAATCTCCTTATTTCTTATTCTTTGCGTCTTGTTGAGCTTTTACTTTAATTGGTAAACCAAATAAGTTAATGAATCCCTTTGAATCACTTTGGTCATAACTATCATCTTCTCCGAAACTTGCGATTTGTTCAGAATACAATGTAGTAGGACTTGTCATACCAGCAGGAATAATATTTCCTTTGTATAGCTTTAATTTCACATCTCCATTTACGGATTCATTGGCTTTATCAACAAAGGCATCTAAACTTTCTCTTAATGGTGTAAACCATTGTCCGTTATAAACCAATTCACCATATTTTACGGAAACATGTTGCATAAAGTGTTGCGTTTCTTTATCCATTGTGATGGTTTCTAATAAAGCATGAGCTTTATACATAATCGTTCCACCAGGTGTTTCATATACACCACGTGATTTCATACCAACAACACGGTTTTCAACAATGTCAATGATACCGATACCATGTTTTCCGCCAAGTTCATTCAATTTGCGGATGATATCAGATACCTTCATCTCTTCGCCGTTGATACTCTTTGGAATACCCTTTTCAAATGTCATTGTGACATATTCGGCTTTGTCCGGAGCTTTTTCCGGAGTTGTTGACATTACAAGAAGGTCATCGTAGTTTGGCTCGTTGGAAGGATCCTCAAGTTCCAGACCTTCGTGGCTGATATGCCATAAGTTACGGTCACGGCTGTAGCTGTGTTTTGCATCGAATGGAAGGTCGATTCCGTGTGCTTTACAGTAATCAATCTCGTCTTCACGTGACTGCATAGTCCAGAGATCTGTCATTCTCCAAGGAGCGATGATCTTGATATCCGGAGCAAGTGCTGTGATACCAAGTTCAAAACGGATCTGGTCGTTACCTTTACCGGTAGCACCGTGGCAGATTGCAACAGCATTTTCTTTACGTGCAATCTCTACCAGACGTTTTGCAATTGCAGGACGAGCCATAGAAGTTCCCAGAAGATATTCATCTTCGTATACGGCATGTGCCTGAACGCAAGGTACGATGTAATTGTCGGCAAAATCATCTACGATATCTTCAATATATAATTTGGCTGCACCGGAAAGTTTGGCTCTTTCTTCCAGTCCATCCAGTTCTTCGCCCTGTCCGCAGTCGATACAGCAGCAGATAACATCATAGTTAAATGTTTCCTTCAGCCATGGGATAATTGCTGTGGTATCAAGACCACCTGAGTATGCTAATACAACTTTTTCTTTCATCTTATATATCCTCCTACATGAAATATAGTTTTATCAATCGCTTTAAAATAATCTTCTCGTATGCAGTCTTAAAAGTCAAGTCTTTCTTTTATAAAGAACATTTTTGACTGCAAGGAATACTATACACCTGATTTTATAATTATGCAAGAAAAAATGATAAAAAAGTGAAAATAATTAAAAAATATGCAAAAATATGCATAAAATAAAGGGAAAGTGTATGATGGATGAATATTTGAATATATAAATGGAAAATTAAAAGGGGATTAGATAAGTTTACATAATTCGATTAGAAAACATAATTAAGAAATGATGAAAGATCTTGCGAAAAATGCTTGACGAATCCATGACGACAACGTAGAATATATCCGGCAATTTGCGCAAAAAATAAATTAAGAAAATATCAGCGCAAGAAAAAATTTCGAAATAATATTTTTATATATAAAAGGAGAAAGATACGTATGAATTATGATGTAATTATTATTGGAGCAGGTCCCGGAGGAATCTTTGCGGCATATGAGCTGATGAAAAAGAAACCGGAATGTAAGATTGCTGTATTTGAAGAAGGCTATCCGCTTGAAAAGAGAAAATGTCCAATTGACGGAGATAAGATCAAGAGCTGTATCAATTGTAAGCGCTGCTCGATCATGTGCGGATTTGGAGGAGCCGGAGCATTTTCGGATGGAAAATACAACATTACGAATGACTTCGGTGGAACTCTGTTCGAGTATATCGGAAAGAAACAGGCAGTAGAACTGATGAAATATGTGGATGAGATCAACATGGAGAACGGTGGAGAAGGAACAAAGCTCTATTCTACGGCAGGAACCAAATTCAAAAAACTCTGTCTGCAGAATAAGTTAAATCTTCTGGATGCATCGGTTCGTCATCTTGGAACAGATATCAACTATGTGGTACTTCAGAATCTGTATAATCAGATGAAAGACCATATGGATTTCTATTTTGATACACCGGTAGACACAATTGAAAAGATTGAAAATGGCTACAAAGTTGTATGTGAAAAAGGCAGTTATGAATGTGAAAAATGTATTGTATCTGTAGGACGAAGCGGAAGTAAATGGATGGAAAAGGTATGTAAGGATCTGGAAATCCCTACAAAATCCAACCGTGTAGATATCGGTGTTCGAGTAGAGCTTCCGGCTGTTATATTCTCACATCTGACAGATGAACTTTACGAAAGCAAAATCGTATATCGAACAGAAAAATTCGAAGATAATGTACGTACATTCTGTATGAATCCAAACGGAATTGTTGTAAATGAAAATACTAACGGAATCATCACGGTAAATGGACACAGCTATGAAGGAAACGAGAAAAAGACAGATAATACAAACTTTGCCCTTCTGGTTGCAAAGCATTTCTCAGAGCCGTTCAAAGACAGTAACGGATATGGAGAAAGTATCGCAAGACTTTCCAATATGCTTGGCGGAGGGGTTATCGTACAGCGTTTTGGTGATCTGGTACGTGGAAGAAGAAGTACAGAGAAACGTATCGAAGAGGGCCTGGTAACACCGACTTTATCAGCAACACCGGGAGATTTAAGTCTTGTACTTCCAAAACGAATCCTGGATGGTATTGTTGAGATGATCTATGCGCTGGATAAAGTTGCACCGGGAACAGCTAATGATGATACACTTCTGTATGGTGTGGAGGTTAAATTCTACAACATGGAAGTAGATATTGATGAAAATCTGGAAAGTTGTCATAAAGGACTGTATGTGATCGGAGATGGAAGTGGTGTGACACATTCACTTTCGCATGCATCTGCAAGTGGGGTGTATGTAGCAAGACATATTATTGAAGAAGCTTAGAACAAGTTCGGTTGTGAACTGGCTGACATCCGAAACGGAAGGACGGCAAGAGCTGACAGAAAAAACAGTATAAAGCAAGAATAGTATAAGAAATTCTGTGTTTTATTCAGTTGATAGCTGAGTAGGACACGGAATTTTTTTGTTGCAATGCATTCGTAAGGAAATTTGTAAAAAAATAATAAAAATCTTGACTTGTGTAGATTGCCGATATAATATATAGACGAACGATATAGTATGTAGATAATCTACATACTGGATTATAAAAAGGAGGTAAGAGAAGATGGCAGTAGACAAAAGTCTGGTATCAGGAAGTACTACGATGCTGGTGTTAAAATTATTAGAAGAAAAGGACATGTACGGATATGAAATGATCGATACCCTCCGGGGAAAATCAAAGAATGTATTTGAGTTAAAAGCAGGAACTTTGTATCCGCTTTTGCATGGTCTGGAAGAAAAAGGATTCGTAGAGTCTTATGAGAAAGAAGCAGTCGGAAAGATCCGAAAATATTATCATATTACAAGATCCGGAAAAAAAGAATTAAAAAAGAAGTCAGAAGAATGGAAAGAGTATTCAAAAGCAGTTCTGGATGTGATGGGTGGTGTGTGCTTTGGATAAAAAGAAATATATACAGACGGTAACAGAACAGATCCGGTGTAAGCGGGCACTTCCGCTGGTAACAAAAGAACTGGAAGGACACATCGAAGATCAGAAAAGTGATTATATGAAAGCAGGAATGAATGCCGAAGAAGCAGAAGAAGCGGCAGTTCTGGAAATGGGTGATCCGGTAGAGGTTGGTGTTGAGATGGACCGGATCCATCGACCGAAGATGGCCTGGAAGATGATCGGACTGATCGCGATTTTGAATCTGGCAGGAATTGTACTAATGTATCTCATAAGAACAAGCATCCTGGCAGATGCAGGAAATAATCCGGGAGATGTAGAATGGATCGCATCGGGAATTGGTGGTAATATCAACTATCTGAAAAGTGTTATGTGGACGATCATTGGTCTGGCTTGTATGATAGGAATCTGTTATTTTGATTACAGCAGAATAGGAAAGTATGGCAAGTTGTTAACCGGAGGCTGGATCGTGGTTATGGGACTGAGCCTGTTCATGGGTGCAGTATATATCAATGGAGCTGCTTACGGGATCCTGTTTTTATTTGGCCGGGTATTACCGCTGCGTCCATTTTTATATCTGATTGTTCCTGCATATGCGGCAACATTGTATAGCATGCGAAGAAAAAAATCTGGTTATTCCGGTGTTGTAAAGGCAATACTGTGGCAGATACTGCCGGTGTGGATCATCTTACGCATTCCGAATCTGTCCATGGCAATCAGCGTAGAAGTTACATTTATGATTCTGTTATCAATTGCAGTTTGGAAAGAATGGTTTGAGGTGAATAGAAAAAGAACATTGATTACACTGTGGAGTCTGGTAATTCTGCTCCCGGCAGCAGGAATTGGGGTGTTCGTAAAACTGGACTCTGTAGCAAATTATCAGATGGCAAGACTATCCGCTTTTATCCATCCGGAAAGCAATGACGGAACCTTAGGGGGAATGATAAGAAATATGATCTCCGGAGCACATCTTGCCGGACGTGGAGATTGTGAAAAAATAAAGTTCTTTAACAGAGATTATATGCTGACCTTTATTATACATTATTATGGAATATTTGCAGCGGTTCTGATAATTGCTATTGTAGGAGGCATTCTGATATGGTTCCTGCAAAAGACAGGACACCAGAAAAATCAACTCGGCATGATTATGGGAACCGGATGTGTGGTGGTCCTGCTTATTCAGTTCATTGGATATGTATTAGAAAATCTTGGATATTTTCCACTTTCAAATAATTATTGCCTGTTTCTGACGACCGGGGGAAGTGGGATGATGATCAGTTATATTATGTTTGGAATATTACTTAGTATTTACCGGTATCAGAATGTGTTGGTGGAGCCGGAGGTGAAGAAGAAGGAGATTTCTGTTTAATCTATTAAGCGGCTGATACCCGGCCGGAAGTGTATCTATATAATCTGTCGCTGGCAGTTTCTCATGGACCGGGGTAAGCCACGATGATGAACTAAACAGAAATATAATTAAAAAGGACTTGCATAATATACACTATAGATGTATAATTATGCAAGTTCCTCTTTTACCACACAAAAGTAAATAGATGGATTTTTGAAAAAACAATCCGACCAAACTAGACAATTACAGGAAATGGGGGTACTATAAAACGTACGATAATTTATAAAAATTCAATATCGGAAAGGGTGTTATATAGATGATTAAAGTTGGAATTATTGGAGCAACTGGATATGCCGGGGGAGAACTGGTAAGAATTCTCGCCGGACATAAAGATGCTGAGATTGTATGGTACGGTTCCAGAAGCTATATAGATAAGAAATATGCAGATGTATATCAGAATATGTTCCAGATCGTAGATGCGAAATGTCTGGATGATAATATGGAAGAACTGGCAAAGCAGGCAGACGTGATCTTTACTGCAACGCCACAGGGATTCTGCGCATCGATGATGAATGACAAGATTTTAAGTGAGACAAAGATCATCGACTTAAGTGCAGACTTTCGTATCAAAGACGTTGCTACTTATGAAAAATGGTATGGAATTGAACACAAGAGCCCACAGTATATCGAAGAAGCGGTATACGGACTTTGCGAGATCAACAGAGAAGATGTGAAGAAAGCAAGACTGGTAGCCAATCCTGGATGCTATACAACCTGTTCGATCCTGACTGCTTATCCACTGGCAAAAGAAGGAATCATTGATATGAATACCCTGATCGTGGATGCCAAGTCCGGAACTTCCGGAGCAGGACGTGGTGCAAAAGTGCCGAACCTTTTCTGTGAAGTGAATGAGAATATGAAAGCGTACGGTGTTGCAAGCCACAGACATACACCTGAGATCGAGGAACAACTCGGATATGCATCAGGAGAGAAAGTGCTGATCAACTTCACGCCACATCTGGTTCCGATGAACAGAGGAATTCTGGCGACGGAATATGCAACATTGAAAAAAGATGTGACCTACGAAGAAGTCAAAGCAATCTATGATAAATATTATAAAGATGAGAAATTCGTCCGTGTTCTGGAAAAGGATGTATGCCCGGAGACAAAATGGGTAGAAGGAAGTAACTATGTGGACATCAACTTCAAGATCGATTCAAGAACGAACCGCATCATCATGATGGGAGCAATCGACAACCTGGTAAAAGGCGCGGCAGGACAGGCAGTACAGAACATGAACCTGATGTTCGGACTTCCGGAGACAGAAGGACTGGAACTGGTACCGATGTTCCCGTAGATTTACCGGAAAATGCAGACAGAGGAGAAAAATAATACATATGAATATAAGAGTAATGACAATTGAAGATTTCGATCAGGTGCACGCGCTTTGGATGAGCATCAAGGGATTCGGAATACGAAGTGTGGATGATTCGAAAGAGGGCGTAGAACGCTTTTTAAAAAGAAATCCTACGACAAGCGTAGTTGCCGAAGAAGACGGAAAAATCGTCGGAGCGATTCTCTGCGGGCATGATGGAAGACGAGGCTGTCTGTATCATGTGTGTGTAGATGTAAATCACAGGATGAAGGGAATCGGGAAGGCTATGGTAGTATTTACCATGGAAGCACTGAAAAAAGAAGGTATTAACAAAGTATCTCTGATCGCATTTACACAGAACGATATCGGCAATGCATTCTGGAAAGAAATCGGATGGACAAAAAGAGAAGATCTGAATTATTATGATTTTACATTGAATGAAGCAAATATCACGGCGTTTATCCAGTAAGCAGATTAGGAAGATAAAATAAAAGAGCATATAAAAGAACCGGCAGATAAAACGAGAAAATTGAGACTAATGAACAGCCGGTAATATAAAATGAGAGAATTAAGAAAGGTGGAAGAACAGATGAAACAGGTAAAAGGCGGAGTGACCGCAGCAAAAGGATTTGAAGCAGCAAGTACAGCAGCAGGAATCAAGTATAAAGACAGAACAGATATGGCACTGGTATACAGCCAGGTTCCATGCGTGGCAGCAGGAACATTTACAACAAATGTCGTAAAAGCGGCACCGGTAAAATGGGATCAGCAGGTCGTAAAGAGTGGTGCAAAAGCACAGGCGGTAGTTGTGAACTCGGGAATCGCCAATGCCTGCACCGGAGCAGAGGGATTTGGATATTGTAAAGATACTGCAGATGCAGCAGCCAAAGCACTGAATATTTCCGCAGATGGTGTCCTCATCGGTTCAACCGGAGTGATCGGAAAGCAGATTCCGATTGACAAACTGACAGCCGGAATCAAAGTACTGGCAGGTAAGAAGAATGATACACTGGAAAATGGTACAGAAGCAGCCAAAGCAATTATGACAACCGATACATTTCCAAAGGAACTGGCCGTTGCAATTGAAGTTGGCGGAAAGACTGTTACGATCGGTGGTATGGCAAAAGGATCTGGAATGATCCATCCGAATATGTGCACGATGCTTGCATTTATTACAACAGATGCAGTGATCACAAAGGATGCACTTCAGAAAGCATTAAGCGAAGATGTCGGAGATACCTACAACATGATTTCTGTAGACGGAGATACTTCTACGAATGATTCCGTTGTATTGCTGGCAAATGGTCTGGCAGAGAACCCGGAGATCACATATGGAACAGAAGATTATAAAAATTTTGCAGAAGCATTACATACGATCAACGAATATCTTGCAAAGAAGATTGCAGGAGACGGAGAGGGTGCAACCGCATTATTCGAAGTCAAGGCAGTTGGCTGTGAGAGCGTAGAACAGGCAAAGACACTTGCAAAATCTATCGTATGCTCTAATCTTACAAAGACAGCGATTGCAGGACATGATGCAAACTGGGGAAGAATTCTCTGCGCAATGGGATATTCCGGAGCACAGTTCGATCCTGAAAAAGTTGACCTGTTCTTTGAGAGTAAAGCCGGAAAGATCCAGATCATTGAAAATGGTACGGCTGTAGATTACAGCGAAGCAGAGGCAACTAAAATTCTGTCTGAGCCGGAAGTTACAGCAATTGCAGATGTGAAGATGGGAGATAAGACAGCAACAGCATGGGGATGTGACCTGACTCACGGATATATTGAGATTAATGCAGATTACAGAAGCTAATTCAGAATGCAAAGATTAAAGTATACAGATGCAGCAAACAGACAGAAATGAAAAGACAGGAGATCAAAAGATGGAAAAAGCAATGCAGAAATACCTGGACAAAGCAGAAGTACTGATTGAAGCCCTTCCATATATCCAGAGATTTAACCGTAAGGTTATTGTAGTAAAATATGGTGGAAGTGCCATGGTAGACGAAGAGTTAAAAGCAAGAGTCATTCAGGATGTAACCCTTCTCAAATTAGTTGGATTCAAACCGATCATCGTTCATGGCGGTGGCAAGGAGATCAGCAAATGGGTTGGAAAAGTCGGCATGGAACCACATTTTATCAATGGACTTCGTGTGACGGATGCAGAGACAATGGAACTCGCAGAGATGGTTCTTGGTAAAGTTAACAAAAGTCTTGTTCAGTTAGTGGAACAGCTCGGTGTAAGAGCCATTGGTATCAGTGGAAAAGATGGAGGACTTCTGAAAGTAGACAAGAAGCTGGCAGACGGTGAGGATATCGGATTTGTCGGAGATGTCAAAGAAGTGAATGCGGATATCATCTACGATCTTCTGGAGAAAGATTTCCTCCCTATTATCGCACCGATCGGCCTGGACGATGACTATAATACGTATAATATCAATGCGGATGATGCTGCATGTGCGATAGCAAAAGCAATCAATGCAGAGAAGCTTGCATTCCTGACAGATATCGAAGGAGTATACAAAGATCCAAAGGATCCGTCCACATTGATTTCTGAACTGAATGTATCAGACGGAAAGAAACTGATGGAAGAAGGCTATATCGGTGGAGGTATGCTGCCGAAGATACAGAACTGTATCGATGCGATTGAGAACGGAGTATCAAGAGTACATATCCTGGATGGAAGAATTCCGCATTGTCTGCTTCTTGAAATCTTTACAAATAAAGGTATCGGAACTGCAATTAAAAATGATATAGAAGAACGATATTATTACGGAGAATAAGTTATGAATGAATATATGAAAGAGACAAACGAAGCGCTGTTACATACGTATAATCAGTTTCCGGTCGTATTAGAGCGTGGAGAAGGTGCTTATCTGTATGATACAGAAGGAAAAAAATATCTGGACTTTGCGGCCGGATATGCAGTGTCTTCGCTGGGATATGCTGATAAAGAATTGAATGATGCGTTAAAGGAACAGATCGATAAGATTTTTCATACTTCTAATCTGTACTATAATACGGCTTGCGGAAAGGCAGCAGAAGATCTGAAAC
>ERZ507026.930-NODE-930-length-10566-cov-3.295119_pt1 | contig 10566 bp, 10 predicted proteins | sample MGYA00512876_ERZ507026 | MGnify/ENA metagenome assembly ERZ507026 | reverse complement strand
AAGAATACGGGCGCCCTATGTAAGGTTCATGAATGAAGGCGATGCACTGCTTGACTATGTCCTGGCGGCGAATGGGGATATAAAAGTAAACCAGAACGGCACAAGCAGAACAGTGAATGAGTTTACCGGAAACATATACGGCAATTCAATTACGGTATTCCACAGCGAGCTTGACGCGGCGGGCCGGTTAATTGCGGCAAAGGGAAATATAACGGCTGACAACCGTGCGGAGCTTACAATTTTCCCTGCTGTGAATACCGGGGCGAAGAGCCGCGTCTGGGCAGACGGGATTGAGCTTAACGCCTCATCCACCCTGACTGCTGAGGATGCCGACATATTTGTCAAGGATGATTTGACCCTGAAGGGCGATAAGAATAATGTTACCCTGAAAGGCTCTTATTACGGCTACGGAAACGAAGGGGACAGCAGCGCGCTGGAACAGGAAACACCGAATAAAAGCAGCGCGGTTATTATAAATGACAGGGGAAGCAGTCTTGATTTGACGGGCCTTGACTCCCTGATACTGGCCGGCCGGGCCTATATGAGATTTGACGATACGATTACTAACGGGCAGTACGTTTACCCGATGGGAGAATCACTGGCCGTTAAGGCCACTCAGACGATGTATTTGATACCGGAGACATCCATTCGCCTGGCATGGAATGGAAATACACAGGCTGCCGGTTCCAACCCGGTACTCTTGCCCGATGAGGCGGATGGCTATACACTGGCGCTTCAGGTCGAGCTTCCCGAGGAAATGGGCGGGAAGAAGGCGGAGTATCAGATACGGATAGACAATCCCCAGGCAGAAAGCGATTCGGATAAAGAAATTACAGTTACAGGACCCGGAACACAGGACTCCCCGGTTGTCCCGGTAATTTTAAATGGAAAGATTTATATCTATTATAATTTTGATTCGGAAAGTGAGAGAAGGGACTATTTTGTCAATTATCTGGATAAAAACGCTTCATCTTTTGACGATCTGCTGGAGAAAAGCCGTATGGGGAAAAGCGGCGGGACAGCCGGCGGTGACGGCAGCGGAATATATATTAAAGGCAGCGGGTCCCAGCAGATTCATACATCAGGCGCCCTATATCAGGTAGCCGGGGATAAAGGGGAGGATGAACATCTTTTTCAGCTCCTTAAGAAGGGGGAGGACGGTGTCGGCAGTAAACTTGAATGGGTGAACCTGATTGGAAATCTGAATGCCTCTTTTAAAAATATACAGGACAATCTGGCGGAGACAGACCGTGTCGGAGGGCGTGCCGGAGAAGCTGCCATGGGAATTTCATCGATACTGCCGATTGGAAATTATGTTAAAATTGATGAAGTGAAAAAACTAATAGGAGAACCGGTCTATATCAAAGAAAACGGATGCTGTGTACTGCTGAGCGGGGACTCGGTTCATGTAGAGCTGGGGGCCGGTGGGGACAGCGCGTCAGTCACAACGCTGGGGAGAACTTTTTCTATGGACGGAGGGCTGGTTGTATCGGCAAAAGATATTGAGATTGGAGGAGAGGGAGCGTTTAACGGCCTGTTTATGGCGGCAGGTCAGATATCTGTTACGGGCAGCGCAAGGCTGACCGCCGATGGGCAGACTTATGAACCCATTCTGGACAGAGAAGAGACTGCAAAATATTTTTATGATTACAGCGATCCGGCCTCCACTGTGCTGAACGACTATGAAGACTTTGTTACGAGAGAGAACTGGAGCCGTTCCGGACGTGAGCGGGGAGGCGGCAAATGATGAAAGACAATACCAACAGCGGTTTTTCGCTGATAGAGCTAATTATTGCCATGACCATTCTGCTTGTTCTCAGCGGCATGATTTTTCTGGGAAGCGATTCAGCAAGAAGAAAGGAAACAGAGAAGTATGCGGCTGCTCTCGGCAATGAGATTTTGATGGCCCGGACGGCCTCCATGTCTAAGGCGGGCAAGTGGCGGCTGGGACTTTATCTGAAGGAAAAAGAATATTACTGTATACTGGAGAGCGAGGAAAAGGCATCCGGGGAGTCAGGCGGCGTATATTGGGAGAGCCGGTCAGAGAAAGTCAGACTGGGGCATGCCGGCGCGGTTGATTATGAATGGGTGTCCGGAAGCGGCGATCCTGACAGTGAAGGGAACGTTTCAGACGGCGCCGGAACCGGAGAGGGCAGCCTGGAGAAGGGGAAGCTGATTCATGCATGGCGGTTCGACCGGGATACAGGCTCCTGCATGGAGGGAGCGGGCACTCTTAAGATCACCGGCGTGGGACGTACCAGAACCATTACAGTTTATAAAGAAAATGGCCGGGTCGATATCAGCAATGTGAAGTAGGGAAAAATCTGTAACCGTTCAGCCATGATGTATTCCGCGAGGCGTTTTCGCTGTTTCTTGCGAAAATACCGAGTAGTGCGGTGCGGCGCGATGAAAAGACAAAAATCAGGCGGAAAGGAGGAAGACGCGTGGAAAGAAAAAGCAAAGAGCCGAATTCATTAAATTCATTTACAGAGTCCGGAAACGGAGGCTTTTCACTAATTGAATTACTGGTCGGTATTTCAGTTTTGGCAGTGGTGGGTCTTATGATAACATCACTGTTTAGCAGTTCCCCCCGCCTCTACCGTTCTACGGCGTCTTACTCCAATATCCAGACTGAGAGCCAGGCAGTCAGCCGGAAAATCAGCAATGCGATCATGGGAGCCGGTTCATTATATCTGAATGAAGGGGAACGCGGAAGCTATCTGTTTACCGGTGAGGTGAAAACGGAAGCCGGAAAGAATGTATACTCTGGTGAGATATTCTGGTTCAACAAGGAGACCGGCTGTCTGTATCAAAACAGCGGCTTTAAGGCCGAACAAGACATTAATTCCGGCCCGGACATCGCAGGCGGAGAGAGCCATGACGGGACAGGGGATAAAATATCGGGAAATCCTGGAGTCCTGTCTTTGGAGACGGTCAGGGCAGCATTAGAAGAAAATGCAGGTAATGGCCGGGAATATCTGATCAGCGATAAAGTAAAGAAGCTTGATTTTACAATTTTCCCTGAATTGACGGAAAATGAGCGGATTAATGAAGACGATGGATTCTACAAAACAGATGGGAAAATAAGTGTGAATTTTGCTCTGACTTTCCAATATCTGGACAGTAAAAGCTATTTTGTGACAACCAGTGCCGCGCCCCGTAATAGGATAGCGGTTTTATGGTGGAATGGAGAAACCGGTACAGGCGGCGGGCCCGAAACAGGGGCATGACCCAATACAGGTCCGTACTGGCCGTAAAAATGTTAATTCAAACCGATGGCGCATCAGGAGGCAGGAATGGAAGTTCGCGTACAGAAAAAGAAAAAGAGATTTCCGTGGGACGGAAAAAAACTGCATACTGTATGGAAAGCCGTGGCGGCGATACTGGTGATCTGCGTGCTGGCCGGCGGGATATTGCTGATTGCAGGCCGCAGACAGCAGGCGGAAGCCGCGCTCGATCCGACCAGATACAGCAAAGAACATCCCTTTGTGGTTTTGGAGATAGTACCTTACGAAGGACAGGGACAATGGGGGTATTTGGTCGAAGGACAGGAACCTGTGACAGTCGAGGCAATCAATGGGCATTATACGGAAGAACAGGAGTTAAAAGATTACTGGAGCTTAGACTGGGGAAACAATAATGCAACATTTTTTATTGAATTTCCATTCTCAGGTCTGGTGAGAGATAAAGAAAACAGACGGTACGCCAACAATAACATTTTTGTGAAGAACATTCTCTGCCAGAGCGGCAAAAAAGCGGAGGACTGGGCAGGCAAAGTTCAGGTAAGGTCTGAGAGCGCATGCGATATAACGGTTCAGGACGTGGAAAGAGCCGATCTTATTATAGTCCAAAGTAATGAGTCGGCCTATAAATACAACCAGTCCGGAGGCGATAACCGGAATCCGCTGTATGCATATTGGAAATATAATAAACCGTCAGTCATATTAAAGGATGAAAAAGGAAAGGTCATTGAGCCCAATAAAGGGGGCCAGGCCGTCTATGAGGGCAGCATTTCGGAAGATAATGGGAATAGCTGGAAATCAATGGATATGCAATGGGATGCGGCGCTGGCTGTTCTGGATCATGCCTATACAAACAATAAGGCGACAATTGTGGCATCCGAAAAGTCAGCCGGAAATGCGGATAAAAATATTGATAAATTAATTCTGCTTTTAACAAAGCTGAGCGGAAAAGCCTATATCGATGACGGAATAAAAGAAATGATTACCACGGCTGTCAACGGAGAAGGCGTCAGAACTGGAAGCTTTAACGGAGAAACATCCTGGAATGAAAAGTTATTTTATGATGCCGTTCTGCTCGACCGTACCACCTTTACAAACAGTTTTGAAAAGCTGAAATATTTTATTTATAATCCGTCTGAACAATATGCGCCGCCGGACAATGTAAAAACATTCCTGGAACGGTTCAGGACAATGGGCAGCCTTTCAAATGAAGACTTTTATGAGTTTATGGATTCCGAATTATGGGATGCGTTATTAAAGTATGCAAGGCTGCTGAGAGATAAAGAGGGCAGTGCCGGAAAAATCACGGAGGAAGATTATCAGGCGTTTGAAAATTACCGGGTAAAGTATGAAAAGCATCAAATTTGTAAACTTGAAGACAAGTATGAAGCCGGATATGATCTCCTGCATAACGGAGGTTACATCGGTAAAACAAAGTGGGATAATGTGATCCGTTATATGGAAGGATGGATCAGTTACCCGTTTGTTCCGGTCCTCTTAGGCGAAAGCTCCAAACACCAGATTGATGTGGAAGAGATTTTATTAGGAGGAGCGGTAACGCCGGACGGACCGCCCCAGGAGGCGGCAGAGGGACGGATCAAGGTACTGGAAATCGAACCATCCAATAATTACTGGCTTGTGATTCCGGAAAATCTGTCAAAACTCGCAACGGCGATTGGTGAGGATGAAGACGAAATTTCCGTTACATACGTGACGCCAAATACATTAAATGGTATGGCGGTAGATTTGACGGCGGAGTATGATTTAATATTAATAGGGGAAGACACCTCTCTTTTCAGGGCGGGAGGCCCTTACAGCAGCGGCATTCCTTACCGCCATAACGGTTACCTGGATGATGCGGTAATTCCTCAGACCCTGCTCAACGGTTTACTGGCAGGTGATTATACGACAAAAGCAAAATTTGATGCCGGTATTGCAATGAAAAAAGAGGGCGCCTCGCTGAATACAGGGTCTTATCCTCTTACGGTCAGCAGCAGCCGGTACTGCGCCACCCGGCCCAGCCGGTGCAATGCCTTACTGGCGGCGATATTGTGGGTTTTGATCTTGTGGCCCTCGTCCGCAATAATCAGATTGGGCCGCCATGCCGACAGATCCTTTTCCAGCCGCCATGCGCTCTCATAGTTCACCACGACCACCTGCAGGGCGGCCCCATTCATGTGCCGCAGGGTATCCAGCTTCCTTGCACCGGTGCCGGAAAGGACAGCCAGCGCATAGGGGAAAGCCGCAAACTTCTGAAATTCCTCCTCCCATACGCCAAGGATGGAAAGCGGGGCCACGATCAGCACCCGGCGGATATGGCCTGCGTTAGCCAGTGCGCCGGTGATCGCTATGCTGGTGATGGTCTTCCCGGTTCCCATTTCCATAAGCAGCGCACAGCCGCCGCTCTCATTTCCGCCGCCGGGCAGTAGGCCGAACAAACCGCAGGCAAAGCGGTAAGCCTCAATCTGGTGCTGGTATGGCGTGGCCTTGATCGGAAGGGCCGGACGGTTTTCCTCATGCACCCCCATGGACGCCCACCTCCGCAACCTCACGCACCGAAAGCTCCTCCACGCTGTCGCCGGGGACAATGATGGTAACGCGGCGCATATCGCCAAACAGCCTCCGCAATACCCGCTCGCGCAGGGAAACGGTCTTACAGCGGACAATGCCGCTGGATTCCGGCCCCTGTGCAAGACTGATCTTCAAGTTATGTTTCATTTGCCTTTCACCTCTTTCTAAGGGCGCGTATCGTTGGCCCTCAATATCCGGCCACGGGAAAGGCAAAGGTTGACGGTCTATTTCAAAATTTTTCTGAGTTTTTTATAAATGCGCTCCAACCGGTGGGATATGGCGGATTTATCCACGCCCTCCTCGGCGGCAATGCTGGCGCAGGAGCGCCCGTTAAAATAAACTTTTAACACCAGCTCCTGCTGGGCAGGGGAGAGGGCCTCCATAGCGGAAAGCAGCCGGGCCGTATCCTCCCGGCGCTCCGCCTCGCCTGCAGTATCCTCTGCCGAAGCAAACAGCTCCCCTTCGTAGTCCATGCCGTCAAGGGAAACATGGCGGCGGGTTTCCTTATGGTCGTTGTTGTACTGCTGCCGTTCAAAATCCACCAGCAGCTCGCCCAGGGAATCATCCACCTCAATCTCCGAGGTTTCTCCGTTTACAAATTCATACTTGATCTTCATTTTGCCGTTCTCCTTTCGGAGCCCGGCAGGCGGCACCCGCGCCGTCGTAAACAAAAAAGAGCCTGACAAGCAGCACAAAAAGTGCCGCCTGTCAGGCTCAATGTCATATCCACCCTCAGAAATGAAAGTGGCGTATTAGAGGGTCAATCATATTTTCGGAATGAAATCTCCCCTCCGTGCATCATGCTCAAACAAACGAGTGATCCCTGTCCCGGTTTAGCCATCCGTTTCCCCGGCCCGCATACATTCCCTGCGGGCCGTGCCATATTGCCGTGGCGGTATCTCCGGTCAGCTCCCGGCCCGAAGGCTCGGAGCGGATCAAAGGTTTTCTCTATTCAGTTTTAATTACCCCGACTTCCGAGCCACAGTGCCCGCACTTTATGATGAAATCGGGATACCGGCCCTTCTTCGGGGTAATTAGCTGCGTCTTTGTACCTGATACTGCGTCCATGATCCGCCGCCCGCATACCGGACAGCAGACGGGCCGCACTGTTTTCTTTAGCCCATTGTTCTGCGCCTCCTTCTTCCTGCGCATCTCATATACGCCCCTTTCTGTCTCTGCCGCTGTCCAGCTATGGGGAATATATGACCTGCTATGATTTTCTTCCTACATGACAAGCTCCGCCAGCCACGGAGCCACCGGCCTCGCCAGCAGACGGGCGTTCAGGTATGCCATCTCCAACGTAAGGCAGGTATTACCCAAATAGTACCCGTCCATGATGGTGAGGGTCATAGCAAGGTCGGGGTTCTCCATATCGGTCAGACAGATCGGCAGAAGATACTGCACCCTCCCTTGGTAGCCCTGCGGCACCACAATGCTCGGCTCAATGACCGCCTTCCTCCGCGCCAGCTCTACTGCCGTTTCAAGTAGCAGGGGCAGATTTTGCGCGTCGCGGATCGAGGCAGGCAGACGGGAAACATTCTCCTCGTCGCCCAAAATGTGGTCTATGTTTACCCGTATCGGCCACTCCGGGTTGTAGTTGACGCCATACTGCGTCATATAGTAGCTGGGCTTCTGCGGGAGCGGGCTTACATATTTCAGCCATGGGGAAAGCTCGTCCGCAAAGCCCCGGAAATACCAGTCCAGCATACTGGCCTGCCGCTTGTTCCGGTCAAAGCAGGCATAGATCGCCTTGTACCGTTTTGTATACAGGCCGGTATGGAAGCAGGCGTATTCATTCTCCACATGGAAATACCGCGCTGCGTTCTCCGGGCTTCTTTCCTCGTTATAGTCAATCGCTTGCTTTTTGAATATCGCGTGGATATATCGCTCTAATATCGGAGTATCTGGATTTTTGGTTGAGTATATAGGTTCCCGGAAGCGCCACGGCTCCGGGCGGGCCAGCTCCGCCAGATCGTCAAGCTGGCAGTACCAGCTCGGAACATAGGCGAAGGAAAACAAATCTGGCTGTAATAGGTTCATATCAGTTCCCTCCATTTTTTCTGGATCACTTCCACAAGGTGCATCTGTACCTGCTGCTTTTTGTCCTCGTCAATTTCCCTATGGATTCTGCCGTCGCTTCCCAGCACCTCGCGGGTGCAGAGGGAATTATGAAAAGGTTCGTATATCCGCAGGATTTCCGTAAGTGCTGCCTCGTCGCCGTGAACCGCTCGCTTGATTAGGTCATAGTTAAGTCCATGGGTATAAGCGTTCCCGCTCATAAAATTTTCTGATCGCTTTGTATGCACGCTGTCTCAGATTGTAGACCGTGCGGGTAGTTACCTCCAATTCTTCTGCAATTTCCCCGTCGGTAAGGTCACGCCAAAAGTCCAAAAGAAGGACGCTGCGCTGGTTCTCCGGCAGGGATAACAGTGCTTTATATAAAATTTCGCTCTCCACCACGCAGGAATATCCGCCCACATAAAGCACAAAAGATTCGGATGGATGCTTGTCCTCATGGCCTAACAATTCAAGAATATAGTCTACCGGTTCTTCGGTAAAATGCTTGTCCCGGTTGCTCTCGGCCCGTTCTAAATTTCTGACGAAGTTCCGCGACACTTTTTTGCTGAATGAATCAAACATGGCGCATACGCGGTCTTCATGGGAAGGAGATACCATGGCATTTCCCTCCTTTGTTCAGATTTGAGCGTGGCTGGTTTTTCACCTCCTCGTAATACCAGAACACATTTCGGGATAGCAAACCGGAAAGGTTTTTCCAAATTTCTCAAAAATAATTTTAGATTTACGACACAATTCGACAATAATAGTAAAAGGGCCAATCTACACAAAGCAGACTGGCCCATCTAAATTGCGGAAAAGAAAGCTGCCGTGATATAGTCAGGTTTCGCTTTGCCCGCGAGTTAATATTTAGGTGTTAGAAAAACGATGGCTTGTTTTATTCGCAATCTTTACCAGAGTTAGCATAACAGGCACTTCCGTTAGCACCCCCACGGTCGTTGCCAGTGCTGCTGGGCTGGTTGTACCAAATAAAGCAACCGCTACAGCAACGGCCAATTCAAAAAAATTTGATGCACCAATCATCCCAGCAGGAGCGGCTATATCATGTGGTAGTTTCAGCAATTTACAAGCAACATAAGCAATAAAGAAAATCAGGAAGGTCTGTAGGGTTAGCGGCACGGCGATCAATACAATATGCAACGGATTTTTCAGGATAACCTCACTCTGCCCCATAAAAATTAGTATCAGTGTAAGAAGTAAGCCAATCGTGGTCACAGAATCAAATTTATGTATGAACACATTTTCAAAATACTCTATTCCTTGGCTGCGAGATACAATAATACGAGTTAAAATACCGGCTGCTAATGGGATAACCACAAACAGAACCACGCTCAAAATCAAGGTATCAAATGGAACACTTACCTTGGATACTCCCAGAAGGAATTTCACAATAGGCACAAACGCTATAAGGATAATTAAATCATTTGTTGCTACTTGAACAACAGTATATGCTGGATTTCCTTTCGTCAATGTACTCCATACAAATACCATGGCTGTACATGGCGCAGCTCCCAACAACACCGCTCCTGCCAAATATTCTGTCGCCAATTCTGGTGTAATAAATCCCTTAAAAAGTACAAAAAAGAATAGGCTGGCAATGCCGAACATAGTAAAAGGCTTTATAAGCCAGTTGACTACCCATGTCACAAATAAACCCTTTGGATTCTTCTTCACGTTTCGGATACTATTAAAATCTACTTTTAGCATCATGGGATAAATCATAACCCAAATAAGGGCAGCCATAGGGATAGACACGCGAGCATATTCAAACCGAGCAAGGAATTGTGAAGCTGCTGGGGCAAAATGCCCCAGCAAAACCCCAGTTGCCATGCAGAGAAAAACCCATACTGTTAAATATCTTTGAAAAAAATTGATGCCAGTATCAGCCTTCTTTTCCATAGCGCACCTCCTTACAGTTCCAACAGCTTATCGCCCTTAATCTGGTCGGCACTCCAAGCCACAAGCGCAAACTTGCCATCCATATGTTGGTCGATACGATTGATCCATTCCACCTCGTTACTGGCTTTCGCTTTCAGTAGGGTATTGGTGGTTCCGGCATGATAGAAAGATTGATTGATAACCCACCAGTTAGCGGCAATCTGTGCCCGCTTCAAATCGTCCTCCAGCCGCAGGGCCTCATAGACAGGAGTTGCCTCTGGCAAGGCAACGATAACAACCTCAGTTTCCGCACTTTTCAGCCTGGGCAACAGCCTTTTGACGGACTCCGGCGTTTCTCCTTTGGTGCGTTGTATCTCCTTGTCGTAGCTTTCGGTGGACTCCAGCAGAAGCAGCGTATGACCGGTGGGAGCTGTATCAATGACAACAATTTGGTCATCAGCCTTTTCCACGACTTCTGCAAATGCCCGGAATACCGCGATCTCTTGGGTGCAGGGAGAGCGCAAATCCTCCTCAATATAGGCAATATCCTCTCCGGACAGGCCGTTGGCTCGCGCCTTAGATAGCACCTCGTCCTGATACTTTTTCAGCTCGGCGTGTTCATCAATGTGGCTCATAGTAATGTTGTCAGCTTGTTCCAGCACAAATTTCAGATGGGCGGCGGGATCGGTAGTTGTTAAATGAACCTTTTTGCCTTTCTGTGCCAGCCCAAGTGCGATAGCGGCAGCAACAGTGGTCTTGCCAACGCCACCCTTCCCCATTGTGAAAACAACCTTTCTTT
>ERZ507026.923-NODE-923-length-10624-cov-7.369761_pt1 | contig 10624 bp, 10 predicted proteins | sample MGYA00512876_ERZ507026 | MGnify/ENA metagenome assembly ERZ507026 | reverse complement strand
TTTCAAAGTCACTAATTGTATGAAGATATAAAGAGGCTTGGCGAGTTTGTTCTGTATTTAATGCCTGCTTTGTCAGTAACATCAAATAAGATCCTAAACGCGCTTCATATTTATCAATCAAAGTTTCTTTACGGTGAACCTTTTCATATTTTTCAGGTCTAAATTCATTGATCAAGTTCATAGAACAATTCACGTTATTACGAACCTTTTTAGCCATACCATTCATAACACGATGACATTGTGCAATGGCTAAGGCAGGATAAGGAATCAAACGTTCTTCTAACAAGTCAAAGTCTGCTTGTTCTGCCAAATCTTCTGGACTGTCCTTAATCAAACGCATCAACAATTTTTCAATTTGAGGAATGAACCAGAATAACGCCAATACATTTCCACAACGAATCACTGTATTCATTAATGCGATATTTACTGGAGACATCACCTTATTTACAAAATCATAATGAATAAATACATTCGATCCATAGAATAAGATTGACCAGATAATCATACCAAATAAGTCATTGATCAAATACTCTAATGCCGTACGTTTACCATTCTTGTTTGCACTTAATGCCGAAATCAATACGGGACATGCAGCACCGATACCAATACCTAAGTTAATTGGGAAGGCTGCGGCAAATGTCAATGAACCAGTCATAGATAATGCCTGTAAGATACCAATCGCAGCACTTGCACTTTGTAAGACCGCCGTAAAACAAATACCAACCAAAATACCCATAACTGGATTAGAGAACATTGTAAGCATACTAATGAATGTTTCGTTTGTTCTTAAAGGTGAAACGGCACCACTCATCTGTTGCATACCTGTCATTAAAATCGCAAATCCAAGCATGATATTTCCAACATTTTTATGCGTTGTACGTTTTCCAAATGTTTTTAAACAAATACCAATAAACGCAAATAAAGTCGTAATTGTTGCAGTTGAGAATAAGCTTGCGATTCCATTTGATCCACCAACATACGATAAACACAAAATCCATCCGGTAATACTTGTACCAATATTGGCCCCCATAATAATACCGATTGCTTGTCTTAGTTTCATCATACCTGAGTTAACAAAACCAATGACCATTACTGTCGTAGCACTACTAGATTGTATAACTGAAGTAACACCTGCACCAAGGGCAACACCTTTCAGGCTTGTGTTTGTCATTTTGTATAAGAATGCTTCTAACTTATTTCCGGCTACACTTTTTAGTCCATCCCCCATTAGAGACATACCGAACAAAAATAACGCAATGCCTCCTAGTAATGATAAGACCATTGTAACTATTTCCATCTTGAACTCCTTTATAAAATGAATATTTTCAATTTTTAACACAATACACACATCATATTGCGACGTCTTTATTATGCAATAAAAACAATGTCAAAACAATATTAAATTTGTGTTAATTTTTAGTTAAATGTATATATTTTTATAATTTTCAGTATTAATTTTTCATCCTATTACCAAAAAATGAAAAAAGATGACTTTAGAAACCTAAAATCATCTTTGTGACCATTTCAAAAAAGCTAATCATTTGCGCACGCAACATACCTAGAGGCGAATTTAAAACACCTGTAAAAATCAACGCAATAAATAGAAAATTCATCCATGGTGCCCCTTCAATAAATTTGTAATATTTATCATCTGGCAAGAAAGAAAATACAACCTTTGATCCATCCAACGGTGGAATTGGAATTAAGTTAAAAATACCAAAGCCTGTTGAAATCAATCCTGTATAAGATAATACGGATGAAATAAAGTTTCCGGCAGCCGTAAATATGAATTGTGGTGCAAATTTATATAATGCATAAAATAGGAACACACAAATAAAACTTAAAAGAAAGTTGGCAACGGGACCTGCAAAACTTGTCCAAATAATTCCAGTTTTCGCATCTTTATAATAACGTGAATCAATCGGTACTGGTTTTGCCCATCCAAAACCAAAGAACAATAGACAAACAAGTCCAGCCCAGTCAATGTGTTTAAATGGGTTTAAACTTAACCTTCCCTCCAGTTTAGCAGTCGGATCTCCCATCCAATAAGAAACCAATCCATGTGCCACTTCATGAATGGACATGGACAGAATAACTCCAATTGCTAAATAGATTATATCTGAAATACTAAACATTAAATCTAAAGTGCATTACATCGCCATCTTGAACGACATAATCCTTTCCTTCTAGACGTAAGCGCCCTGCTTCTTTAATAGCTAATTCACTACCAAGCTCATCAATATCATCAAAGCGATATACTTCAGCACGGATAAAGCCTTTTTTAAAGTCTGTGTGGATAACACCGGCACAATCTGGAGCCTTCATACCTTTTTTAAATGTCCATGCACGACATTCATCTTCTCCAGCTGTTAAGAATGTACATAAATCCAATACAGAGTAAGCCTTTTGAATTAATTGATCCAATCCAGAAGTTTCAACACCAAGCTCTTCCAAAAAAGCATCCTTTTCTTCTTTGTCTAATCCAGACAATTCTTCTTCCATTTGTGCACATAAGGCAACAACCTGATTATTTTGACTTTGCGCATATTCTTTAACCTGATTGTAGTATTCACATGCATCTGGATCCATAATTCCTTCATCATCTAGGTTGGCAACATAAATCATTGGTTTTGCAGTCAAAAGGTTATATCCCTTCATTAAAATTTGTTCTTCTTCATTTAATTCTAAAGAACGAGCTGGTTTTCCCTCTTCCAAAACAGGTTGAAGACGATCCAACAATGCCAATTCATCTAATGATTCTTTATCCTTATTTGTCTTAGCCTTACGCTCAATCTTACTACGACGGTTTTCAATGGTTTGTAAATCAGCTAAAGTAAGTTCTAAGTTAATGATTTCAATATCACGAATTGGATCCACACTATTTTCAACGTGTGTAATATCGGGATTATCGAAGCAACGTACAACGTGACAAATGGCATCCGTTAAACGAATGTTTGATAAGAACTGGTTTCCTAATCCTTCACCTTGACTTGCACCCTTTACTAATCCTGCAATATCTGTAAATTCAAAAGTTGTGTAGATTGTCTTTTTAGGGTTGAAAATTTCTACAAGACGATCAATACGATAATCCGGAACTTCTACAACTCCTACGTTTGGTTGGATTGTCGCAAATGGATAGTTTGCAGCTTCCACCTGTGATTTTGTGATTGCGTTAAATAAAGTTGACTTTCCAACATTAGGAAGACCAACGATTCCAGCAGTTAATGGCATATTTTAATACATCCTCTCTATTCTTCTTCGTGTCTAATTACTTTTTTTAGTTTCTTTTCAAATTTTTGTCTAGGCATCAAAACACTGGCTCCACAGCCTAAACATTTAATTCTTATATCAGCACCCAAACGAATAATTTTCCATTCTTTGGACTTATGACAAGGATGCTCTTTCTTCATTTCTACAATATCATTTAATCCATATTCCATAATTATTCTCCTTGCATATGCATATAATATGCATCCAGCGTATTCGATAATAACATACAAACGGTCATTGGTCCAACCCCTTTTGGCACTGGACTTACGAAGCTTGCCTTTTTGGCTACAGAGTCAAAATCACAATCTCCTACAAGCTTTCCTTCTACACGATTGATACCTACATCGATCACAACCGCTCCTTCTTTAACCCAATTCTCATTAACCATTTTCGCAACTCCCATCGCTACAATTAATATATCTGCCTGCGAAGCAATTTCCTCAATATTTGGTGTTTTGGAATGGACAATTGTGACTGTCGCATTGCGATTTTGAAGCAATAACGCAACAGGTTTTCCAACTAAATTACTTCTTCCACACACAACAGCCCGCTTACCAGAAAGGTCTTTATATCCAATCGAATCTAGCATAGCCATAACTCCTTGTGGTGTACAAGGAATAAAGCCAGGACGATTTGTCAATAAGCATCCGGCATTCATTGGGTGTAATCCATCCACATCCTTTTGTGGATCAATCAATTCAAGTGCTGCCGTCTCATCTAAATGCTCAGGCAAAGGCATTTGAACTAAGATTCCATCCACTTCAGGATCCAAGTTTAAGCTTGTAATCACATCACTTAATTCTTTTTGAGATACATTTTCATCTAGATGAATCGTCTTTTGAAGCATCCCAATCGATGAACATGCTTTTTCTTTTCCACGAACATAAGACATACTTGCAGGATTATTTCCCACAAGAACTACACTTAATAAAGGAAGTCTTGTCCCTTCAGCTTGAATATCATCAATTTTTTGTTTCATTGACCTCTTCATGCTGTCGGCAAGCGTATTTCCGTATATAATTTCCATTAAAACAACTCCTTCGAATCTAAAACAATCGTCACAGGACCATCATTTAACAATTCTATCTTCATATCTGCCCCAAATATCCCAGTTTCTACATGAATACCTTGATCTTTAATTTTTTGATTAAATTGATCATAGAGTGAAGTCGCCAAATCGGGTTTCCCTGCATTAGTAAAGCTTGGGCGATTTCCCTTTTTACAATCCGCATATAAGGTAAATTGTGATATAGATAAAATACTTCCTTTTACATCCTGGATGGATTTATTCATTTTTCCATTTTCATCTTCGAAAATACGTAAAAATAATATTTTATGAATCATTTTATCAATGATTTCATCTGTATCCTCATTATTAAAACCAACAAATATACAATATCCATAATCAATTTGACCCGTAATCAAACCGTCTACTGTACATTTTGCATTTTTCGCTCTCTGAATAACAACTCTCATGATTTTCTCTCCAACACACAAACACTTAAACTAACGATTCCTTCTTCATTTCCTACAAAGCCTAGTTTTTCTCCGCGCGTAGCCTTGATGGAAATGTCGACAATATCACAATGTAAAACATTCGCAATATTTGTTCGCATAGCCATAATATGTGGTGCCATTTTAGGCCTTTCTGCTAAAATAGTCGCATCCACATTTCCAATCTGATACCCCATTTCATCCATCATATCATAGATATGACCTAATAATACTAAACTATTTGCCCCTTTATATTTAGGATCTGTATCCGGAAAATGCTTTCCTAAGTCACCTAAGGCAAGAGCTCCTAAAATACTTTCTCCAATCGCATGTGCTAATACATCCGCATCAGAATGTCCTAACAAGCCTTTTGTGTGTTCAATTTCAACACCACCTAGAATCAATTTGCGTCCCTCTACAAGCTGATGGATATCAATTGCTTGTCCAATACGTATGTTATGCATAAATCACCTTAGAAGTTCTTTGAGCACGTTCACCTGGTTCTTCCTCGCGATAGCCTAAAATACAATGTCCAATCCCTTCATAGGATTCTGGCAAGCCCCAAGTTTTTTTCATCTCTTTACCTTCTGGAGTTTCAAAAACTTCTTTTGCACGGTGGATCCAACATGAATCAACCCCTAACGCATTGGCAGCATTCATTAAATTCCCCATTGCCAGAGCTCCATCATATAAATAGGTTGGAGCATTTGTATCCGCAAAAACAATAATTAAGCTCTTTGCCCCATAAAATGGATCCGATGATGAATTCATTGCATCTGCATTCATTTTAGAAAGTCGTGCGACTAACTCTTCATCTTCCACCACAACAAAGGCATAGATCTGGCGATTCATTCCACTTGGTGCAAATTGGCCAGCACGTACAATTTGTTCAATCAAATCATGGCTTACCTTTGTGTTATTATATTTTCTAATGCTTCTTCTTTCAATCAGATTTTTATAAGCTTCATTCATAAATTTTGCCTCCAAAACTATTCAATATTATACAATACAAGAAACCAAAAAAAAAGCCTGGCAAAGCCAAGCTTATAGTTTCAAATTATCTGTTAACACGGATGTATTGAGGTGAAGCTAAATATTGTGAAGTTGCACTGGCAATTACAGTTTTACCATCATAGTTTCCATGAACAGCTTGTCCGTTTCCAATGTAGATTGCGATGTGATCCACACCACGTCCACCATTGTTGTAATAGATCAAGTCACCTTCTGCAGGACTATCTGTGTAATATCCGTATTGACCACAATATTGATCTGGCCATAATTGGTAAGCATCACTTACACCAGCATTAGCCAATGCTTGTTGTACTACTTGTGTACACCATAATCCATCAGTTACACCAACTAATTTTTGTGCTTCAGCAGAGATTCTCTGACCTAAAGTTGTAGCTGTAGGTGCTGTAGTTTGCTCAGGAGCTGGAGTTACAGTTTGTTCCGGAGCAGGTGTTACAGTTTGCTCAGGAGCTGGAGTTACAGTTTGTTCTGGAGCAGGTGTTACAGTTTGTTCAGGTGCTGGAGTTTCAGTTTGTTCTGGAGCAGGTGTTACAGTTTGCTCAGGAGCTGGAGTCTCAGTCTGTTCTGGAGCAGGTGTTACAGTTTGCTCAGGAGCTGGAGTTTCAGTTTGTTCTGGAGCAGGTGTTTCTGCTGGAGTTTCTGTTGTATCTGCAGGAGCTTCAGTTGTTTCAGCTGGAGTTTCGACAACTTCTGCTGCTTTTTCTTCCACTACTTCTTTTACTGCTTCTTGACTAGCTGTAGCTACTGTTTCTTTCACTTCCCCTGTAATGTTACTTGAAACGCTAGCTGTAGTTGCCTTTTCAGTCTTTGAAGAATTAACTGTTCCATTTTCTGAAAAATAATATGATTTTCCTTCGATTTCTTGCCATCCTTTAGCAACAGTTTTATCTTCATTCACGTAACGATCACCGTGCCATCCTGGTTCTTCCTTAGCTGCAACAACTGTTGCTACAACAGGGAATGCAGATGCTACACAAAGAATCGCCGCGACTTTTTTACCATTATTTTCTACAAAGTTCATTATATTCTACCCCCTATTTAAAATAGTTCATGATTAGTTTACCACGAAACAAACTCACAAACAACCCTAAATTTTATTTTCGGTTAGATTTAACTAAAAATAAAAGGCCTCGGGAGTTTAACACTTGCTCATAGTCGAAATAGCCAAATGTCGTTTATGTACGGCTTTTTTTTTGTCAAATTTTTATTTTTAACTGTTGTATGTGTTGTAATTGTGATATAATAGTTGTAAAGGATGGCGCTTCTATGAAACTGTATTATGATAAACGACTTAAAGATCCTACTTACTATATTCAGCAGGGATTTAGAAATGGTAAAAAAACGACAACCAAAAATATCAAAAGATTAGGTAAACATTCTGAGCTTCTTCTTATTACGGATGATCCCTTGGAATACGCTAAAAACGAAGTAAAAAAAATGAATGAGGAATATCGTTCTGGCAGATCTGAATTCATTGTTACTATGGACTTTAATGAAAGAATCCCTTCTACAGATTCTCCTTGTTCGAATTCTACTAGTTTAAACATTGGATATCTGTATCTTAAGGATATCTATGCCAAATTGAATCTGTCTGATTTTTTTAAATCAGTTTCTTCTGACCGAAAGATCACCTACGACTGTAATAAAATCTGTCAGTTTCTTACCTATGCAAGGATTCTGGATCCTGCCAGTAAATATGGAACATACGATAAACTTGATACATACTATGAGAAACCTCAGGTTGAATACCAACATATGATTCGTTTCTTGGATATTCTAGACAGAAACAGTGACCAATATTTAAAACATCTTTTTGACAATTCCGAAAACATCGTTAAACGAGATACTTCAGTTATGTACTATGACTGTACTAACTATTTCTTTGAAACAGAAAAGCCTGATGAGGAGATTGTTGACGAAGTTACTGGAGAAATTATCTTTGGACTTCGTCAGTTCGGAATCAGTAAGGAAAACAAGACATCTCCTATTGTTGAAATGGGGCTTATCATGGACAGCCGTGGAATCCCTATTTCTATGTGTATTCATCCAGGAAACACAAATGAACAGCTTACTGCCGTTCCACTTGAAAAAGAAGTTATAAAAATGACCGGAAACAAAAAGTTCATATATTGTGCGGATGCAGGACTTGGATCCTACAATATCCGTAAATTCAATGATATGGGTGGTAGAGCTTATATCGTTACACAGTCAGTAAAAAAACTTGGACAAGAGATCAAAGATATCGTATTCAACGATTCAAACTACCGTCTATTGTCAAATGACGATGCGATCACATTGAAAGAAATGCGAACATTTAATAAAAAAGACGCAAACAATCTAAGTCTATACAATGATTTTGCCTATAAAGTGATTCCCGCCAACACGGCCATGGATACAGGACTTTATGAAGAAAAAGTATACAAGAACGGTCGAACAAAAAAAGTAAAAGCCAAAGGAACATTACATCAATATATCATTGTCACTTTCTCTAGAAAGATGATGGAATACCAAAGGACTATCCGCGAAAGACAGCTTGAACGTGCTAAAAAGTTATTAAGACTTAAAGATCCTGAAAAGATAAAAAAAGGACCCAACGATATACGTCGATTCCTTAAGAACACATCATCTGATACAGCTAATTATGTGTTGGATATGGATAAAATCCATGAAGAAGAAAAATACGATGGATTCTATGCCGTCGCAACAAACCTTGACGATTCAGCCAAAGACATCCTAGCTGTAGCTCAAAATAGATACAAAATCGAAGACTGTTTTAGAATCATGAAGACTAATTTCGATGCAAGACCAGTATTCTTGAGAAAGCCAGAAAGAATACGTGCACATTTCTTGATCTGCTACACTGCACTACTTATATACAGGCTTATGGAGTGCAAGTTGGATGACAACTTAACTCATGTAACAACATCAAACCTAATAAAAACATTACGAAATATGAATGTAGTAAATATGGATGACATGTACTACAAATCCATCTATAGTGGAAGTCAGGCATTAGATGCATTAGAAAGATGTTTCGAGCTACAACTAAACAGAAAGTACTATAGACCAAGTGATTTAAACAAAATAGTAAAAAAATTTTCAAAATAGAAATCACATACAACATTTCAAAAAAACGAAAGTGCTAGATTAAACCTTGAATAAAGGCTTTCTAGCACTTTTTACTTTTTCAACTGTCAAACTTGGGATTATACTTTATATTATTAACTTTTTCTTCAATTCCTCATAAGATTTTAAAATTCATGTAACTAAAAAAAACAACTTCCTTTATCAGGGTATTCAAATTTTCTAGGGGTCTATGAAATGCAATTATTTCATTCCTGATTCATTATCTTTTTTTATGTCTGATATAACCGTTTATAATTATTTCGTTATGTTCATTGTTTTCAACCAGGAGGTATTCCGATTTGTATTTCAGTTTGCTTTAAAAATGGGCAATCCATATTTCAGGACTCCCCATACATCGTACTAATTATGTGAATTTTTCTTGCTTGCACTGAAATCATTAGCTCTAATGGCTTACTATATTTCTCTATTCTCATCTTTTCTTATACAATACAAGTTCCGGATTTTTACCGTCTTCTTCATAAGTGCAAATAAGAATAAAATCCATATCTGCAACAACGCCGAAACATCTATCGCCGCCGTATTCACATTCAAGCTGATTGCCTAGATATGTCTTCGCGTCATTCAAAAGCTTAACTGCTTGCCCATTCGGAAGCTGGTACTCAAGATTCACGTACTTTCCCACAAGGGCATTCAATTTTTCCACCTTTGGCATTCCGTCAACATTCAATTCGTTAATTTCATTGATTAGCTTTTTCTTGAATTCTTCAAATTGACCATTATCACTAAGCTCATCATATTTCTTCCAGTAGTCCAAAGAAGGAAGCAGCTCTTTCATATAAGAACGGGCTTGTTCTTCCGTGAAATTCTCGCTTACCATATTCTTAACACAAACTTCAATCAAATCGTCCATATCATTATAAGTATACGTTCCGTCGGCATAACACCACTTACAATAGTCCTCGTTGAAAGAACCATCGTGATTGTGTCCGATAATATCATCATCTTCAAGCGGCATTCCGCAGCATTGGCAAATAAGCTTTCTCGGTGAGCCTAAAAGTGTATTTATAGAAACATCGAATACTTTTGACAGCAATTTCAATGTTTCCGTATTAGGAACTGTTTCTCCGTTTTCCCAACGTGAAACTGCCTGACGACTTACAAAAACCTTTTCTGCAAGCCCATCCTGCGACATTCCCTTTTGAGTACGAAGTTCAAGTATAACCTGTTTTGTATCCATTATGAAGTACCTCCCTTACACCTTTATTATAGTCTCACGCATTATCTAAAACTAGCAACTCGCAGTTGCTATCCTTATGACTCGCCTTTTTCGTTTCCGACTATACAAATTTCACAATGATAGTTTTATCATTTGTATCCGCAGACGAACAACCTTCAAGCTCCACTGCAGTTCATATCAAAACCTCAACCTCCTTGTGCTTAGAGTATATGAAATTTTGGCTTTATCTTGTAGTTTGCGAATATCCGTATAAATAGAAAAAGCCCTTTGAGAAAAGGATTTCTCCCCTCTCAAAGGACAACCAGACAAACTGAAAGTTGCCGCTTTCCTGTACTTACCATTTTTCATTAAAGCGGCTGCATCATCTCAAGAATGATTCCATCCGGGTCTCTAAAATAAAAAGCTCTACTTTCCCCAAATCCATCTGCTCTAAAATCGAAATACTGCGGTTCAGACAAGCACTCCACATTATTATCTACGAGATGTTTGTAAGCAGAATCAATATCA
>ERZ507026.915-NODE-915-length-10678-cov-3.971100_pt1 | contig 10678 bp, 8 predicted proteins | sample MGYA00512876_ERZ507026 | MGnify/ENA metagenome assembly ERZ507026 | reverse complement strand
CGTCGGCACATCGAACGCCTTGATCATGGTTCCCTCCGCATAGATGCCGGACTGCCCATCATTCGTTGGCACCTGATTGCCGCCGAGGAAGCCAGCTTCCACCGAGACGTCAAACTCGATGATCAGTTTCTTTCCGAACGTGCCATCCGCCTTAGCGTTTGTGGTGACATAGTTCTGGTTGAAATCGAAGCCGGTCACATTGACCGCCCGCGTTGCCGGATCGATCACTGCCTTCACCGAAGAATCGGCTGCGTCCGGAGCCCCAAATGCGCTGCCGTTATAGGTTGCAGTGGAGAGACGAATAGCACCGGCATCTTGCGGCACCGTAAAGTACGGCGTCACGATGTCTTTGATGACCGTCTCGCTGCCAAGGTCAATATTGGCGCTGCCGATGTTCTCGCTGATCGTGGTAAAGATCTTGCTCAGCGAGGCGGAATCGTTCGCCGTCAGATAATAGCTGGCGGATGCGCGCTGGAAGTTCTGCGTGATCTTGTAGCCTTCGACATCCTCTACCCACCAGAGATTATCCCAATCGCCGCGTTTGACGTTTTTGTCATATCCCTGCACTTGCGTCTTATCAAACGTGCCGCGCTGCAGGCCGATGTTGGCGCTGTCGAAGTTGGAAGAGAGGTAGTTGAGGAAACGGTTGCCTGCCGGGATATCCGCGCTCACAAAATCGTTGCCTTTGCTGTTTTTACCCATGTCGGTCGCGCCCCAGAGCTGGTCGACCTCGCCGGTGCAGGGGAAAACGCCGAAATGCTTTGTGGTCACTTCGTCGCCATAGAGCTGGCCCGGGTTTGCTCCGTTGAAAATGCCGACGGAATAGACCGTCGCGCCGGCGTCCTTGAGCGCCTTGGCCGACTGGATGGCGCCGTTGGCGACCGTCGTGTCAAAATCGCTCTGCTGCGTCGGCACACCGTCCGTGAACAGGACCACAACCTTCTGCCGCGTCGTGTTGCTGCCCGTGTAATTGTAGCCGCTGCCCATCAGCGTCTCTGCCTGCTTCATGCCGTCGGCGACATTCGTCGCGCCCTCCGGCTCCGACGGGAGGCCGTTGATCTTGGCCTTGAGCGCGGTCTCGCCGGACGGGCTTTCCGCCGTGCCCGTTTCGGCCGGGGTCACGAGCGTCCAGTCCATCAGCGTGGAAGCGTTCGTGCCGAAAGTCACGACCGCGATCCGGTGATCGGACTTTTCCGCGTTATACTTATCCGCCACCGCTTCAATGAACGTGTTCACGGCCTGCTTCATGGCATACTGGCGGCGGGCCGAATCCGTGCTGGTCTCATTCCCGTCAAAATTATACGCCATCGAGCCGGACTGGTCGAGCACGAGCACGATGTCACACGGTGCGATCGAGGTCGTCGTTGTGACCGTGCCGGTCGTATACGCCTCCATGCGGATCTTATAGCTGCCATCCGCATTGGCAGTCGCCGTCTTGGACAGGTTCAGGCCGTCCTTGAGTTCATTTGCACCGCTGGCGCGCACAGCACGCAAAACCGGCTGCACCGAAACAGCGGGCAGGAACGGGCCGGCCGCCGTATACACAACTGTCTGAGGCGCTTGGACTTGGGCTGCGGCGGTGCTCTCGGCCGGGGCATCAGAGGCATCGTCCACAACGCCCGCGCCCATGAACAGGCACAGGCTCAGGAGCAGGGCTGCGCAGAGGACGAGCGAGAGAATACGTTTTTTCATGTTTTCGTCCTCCTTTCTCAGGCTGTCGGGATCGGATCGATCTGCGTGCTCGAAGTGCTCACCTCGACCGTTCCGACGTGCTTCCACGCGTCAATGGGGCCGTACTTGTCCAGGTTCGCCGTCTGGACGGCCTCGGCCGTGACGTAGATATGCACCGTGGTGTTCTGATATTCATTGCCCATGTCCTTGCTGAACGTGACGTGGTTGAAGAGCTTCGACGTGGCAGCCTTCGGCGAGAGGGTACCATTATAATAATAGTATCCGTCCGCGCCGGGGATCCAGTCAGTGTCGTTCAGGTCGAGCGTGAGCAGGCTCCTGTCCGTGAGCGGGACAAGCTCGCCATTCGCGGCGACCACCTCAGGCGTGATCTTCACGCGGGTGTAAAACGCGCCGGAGCCGACGTTCTCCACATAAACCACTTTGTCCACGACGCTGCCGGGCATGGCGCTCACCGTCGTAAACGGTTGGCCGCTGCCGTCCTCGTCGTGCAGTGCAAGCTTGACGGAGCCCATCGTGATGACGTTATCCGCCCGGCCGACGGCCGAGAAATACGCCCACGTGCCGACCGCAAGCAGCGCCACCACCAGGACGAGCACCGCCGTGATGGTCCACTTCTTCTTCATGCACAAACCACCTTTCTCCTCGAGGGAATGTTTCTTGATGCTGAGGGATTCTCCGCGCCCGGGAGGGCGCGCGCAGGAAATTTTGTGGGATCTCCATTTCTGTCTGCGCGCGGACGGCGGCAGCTCCGCCGCCCGCGCCCGGACGGAACCGGGGATAAAGGGCTGAAAGGGGCCGGGGAAGCTTTGGCCCGGCCGGCATCTGCGCCGGACGGAAGCCAGCCCCTTTCGGGCCCGTAGGCTCCGAGTGGGGCGGCGCGCAGCGCCGCCCCTTTGGGGTCAAAATGTTGAGGAATTACTGCCAGTTGGTAGCAGGGGTACCCCACGGGTTGTAGTTTGCGCCAAAAGCAGCATCCATAGCAGCAGAAGCGCTGTCAAAGCCCTCGGCCTGAACCGCAACGGCGAACACCGGGCAGGAGACCTTGCTCCAGTCCCAGCCGTTGTCAACGGCGAATTCTTTGCCGAACGCGGAGGGAACATTGTCCTTCATGTCAAAGGACTTGTCCAGATACACGCCCTGCAGGAGCTGCTCGGTGGTAGCATGGGCGTCGAGCGCCTTATAGTAGTCAGCATAGTAGACGTTGTACTTGATGCCATCAATGGTGGTCTCAAAGTAATTCCACTTGCTGCCGTGCGTCCACTGCCACTCCTTGCCCTCGGTAGAGGTGATAACGCCGTTTTCAACCTTATTGCCAAAGTTGAAGTGCAGGACGTTCAGACCAGCGTTGAAGGTCTCATAGCCGTCGTCCAGCGCGGAGGGAATGGCGAAGTAAGCGCGGATGTAAGCCTTTTCAGAACCGGTGTTCTGGATGGTGACCATCTTGTCCACATAGTTCTTAGCGGTCGGCATGCCAAGCGCATCCTTCTCGCCCTGCGCAGAGCCGACGATCGGGTAGAGCGACTGACCCTGATGGAAGTCTTCGAGCTCCGTGGTCTTGTTGCCAGCCGCATCCAGCTTGCGCTGCTGCTCAAGCAGGTTGATCTTCACATTGCCGACGGTGAAGGTGTTGGTCGCATTGTCTTTATCGGTGAAGTACGCCAGCGTGCCGCCGACGACGAGCGCCGCGACGAGCATGACCGCGATGGCAGCCACAAGAATGGTTTTCTTCTTCATATGTAGCGTTCTCCTTTTCTGTTTTTCCGCACAGCCTTCTGTGCGTATATTACATGGGAAAAACGAGGGGGTGATTACGCGCCGAGGAAGCAAGCGTTGAACGCGGCCGTAGCATCTGCAAAACCGGCGGACTGGCACAGATAGCCATAGAACGTCAGGCTGGCATTCGCATCCGAATTCACGCCAAAATCGTTAACCGTGACAAGGTTGCTCTCCAGAATGTTGGTCGCAGCGACATTTGCAGTCACTCTGTTGCCATCGTTCGTCTTGTAAACGTAAACCAGGCCGCCGTTCTTGCCCGTAACGCCATTAAGCAGCTCCCACGTATCGGCCACACTATATTTCAGAACACTACTCGTGTCCGAAGCCACGACCTCAACATAAAGATAGCAGGAAGCGCCGGCTTTCAGGCCGGTGACCTCAACAAACGGGTCTTTTTCGATCTTGGTGCCGGGGAGCAGGTTGTACTTGTTGCTCGTCACCACTTCAGCGTTGACCTTGTAAGAATACTCGCCGGAAGTCTGCGCAACCGCCTCGTGCTCTTTCAGCGTCAACGCGCCGTCCTTATCAAACAGCTTGCCAACCGTAAAGGTATTGGTAACCGCCTCGGTCTTTGCCGTCAGATACGCATACGTCGCGCCAACCGCCAGCGCCACGACGAGCACGAGCGCGATGGCGATCGTCAGAGTTTTCTTCTTCATGTAATGTTTTCCTCCCTTAAATTTGTTCAAAGCTTCCTATGTCCAACAGCACCGTGCCGGGCGCTGCCAGCAATCACTAAGTTAATGCACGAACAGGCAAAAATATTGCACGGGTCCTTTATTTTTCCATATTTTCGCCGGAATTTTTGGCATCCGGGGCATCGCCGGGCTTGTCCGCGGCGCGGCGGGCCGCGTCGCGCGCGTCCGCCTCCGACGCTTTGCGCAGCACATCCGGCAGGAACGTCAGGATGATGAGCACGAGCGCGAGCGCGATGGCCAGATACATGCCGGGCGGGTTCGAGACCCAGTGCGAGACATAACCCAGGTACGGGATGGTGAACACCGGGCGGCCGATGAGGTTCTTGAAATAGACAGGTGCGCCGTCGGGCGCATCGTTTGCGTCTCCCTTCGTATAAAAGTGCTGATTTTCCGCATCAATGGAGACGACGCGGTGCGTGACGACATCGAGATCCTCATTGAGCACGAACGTGATCGCGTCGCCGACCTGCACGTCCTCGGGCGCGCAGGGCTTGACATAGATGAGTGAGCCGGTGTGATAAGTCGGTTCCATGCTGCCGGACAGGACGCACATCGGCCGCAGACCGACCAGCCGCACGCCCACCAGAAGCAGCGCCAGAATGACAACCAGGATCACCAGCACGGTGGTGACAGCGTTCCACACCTTTTGAACTCTCTTTGACATCTGTGACCTTCCTTTCCGCCCCGCTGCATTTCCCCCCCCTTCGCGGAGACGCCGGTCCGTACCCGGAAACCGGAACGATCATAGCACACGACAGACGCAAAACGCGTCGAAACCGCGCGCGAAAAATTCGCGCAGTTTCCTAAAGTATACCACATTCTCCACAAATGTGGAAGAAGAATTGTTCACAATTTTCCAGGTGTGATTTTGGCAATAACAGACAAGAGGCTGCAAAATATGCCGAAAAACGTGCAAATTCTGCTGCGCCGCGGAGCGCTTGTTTTTGGTAATTTCTATTGTACTTTGCGGGCGCGGATGCGTCAAGGGGAAAAGGCCGGATGCATCCGGTCTTTTACATTCATTCAATTCGAGACGGGCGGGCCCCCTCGAGCGCCCCTGCCGAGGCGCCACATTCTTACCTTTTCTTAAATATGACACATGGCGACTTGTTTTTGCGTGAAAAACATGATAGGATAAGGCGATTATGGACATTTATCGGAAAGGAGCTGGCAAGCATGGAAACCAACGTGCTCGACTGGCTGGAAGTCACCGCCGCAGCCTGTCCGGACAAACCCGCTTTTCTCGATGAGGACAGCGCGGTGACGTTTGCCGACGTGCGGCGCGAGGCGCGCATCATCGGTACGGCGGCGGCAAAGCGCCGCGCCGGGCAGAAAAAACCCATCGCCGTCATGAGCGGGCGCAACGCACACACGCCGGCGGTGTTTCTCGGCGCGGTGTACGCCGGGTGCTGCTACGCCCCGATGGACGGGACGATGCCCGTACACCGGCTCAACTCTATTTTGAATACGCTCGACACCGACCTGATGATCGTGCAGCGCGCGTTTTACGACAAGGCGAAGACGCTGGACTTTTCCGGCACGATCCTCATCGCGGAGGAGCTGCTCGAGGGCAGCGAGGACGCGGCGCTGCTCGCAGACTGCCGCGCGCGGGCCAGAGAGCTCGACCCGCTGTACATCATCTTCACCTCCGGCTCGACCGGCACGCCCAAGGGCGTGATCACGGCGCAGCACTCGCTCATGTGCTACATCGAGGACTACGCCGGCGTGATGGGCATCGCGCGCGAGGACATCCTCGGCAACCAGTCGCCGCTGGACTACATCGCCGCCGTGCGCGACATCTATCTGCCGCTGCGCTTCGGCGCGACGACGGCCATCATCCCGAAGGAACTTTTCATGTCGCCGGAGCGTCTGTTCGAATACATGAACGACAAGGGCGTCACGGCCGTGGGCTGGAGCGTCTCGGCGCTGACGGTGCCGGCCGCGCTCGGCGCGTTTGAGTGCAGCGTGCCGCAGCACCTGCGCAAGGTGTGCTTCTCCGGCTCGGTGATGCCGTGCAGCTGCCTGCGCCAGTGGCAGCTCGCGCTGCCGGAGGCGCGGTTCGTCAACCAGTACGGCCCGACGGAGGCAACCGCCTCGTGCACGTATTACGTCGTGCCCGGTCTGGTCGAGGACACCGACGTGCTGCCGATCGGCAAGCCGTACCCGCACTACGAGGTGTTTCTGCTCTCGGAGCGCAATGAGGCCGTGCCCGACGGCGAGATCGGCGAGATCTGCGTCAAGGGGCCCATCCTCGCGCTGGGCTACTACAACAGCCGCGAGAAAACGGCCGAGAGCTTCCTGCAAAACCCGCTCAACCACGCTTACGACGAGCGCATCTATAAGACCGGCGACCTCGGGCACTTCGCGCCCGACGGCAACCTCATGTTCCACGGCCGCAAGGACCGGCAGGTCAAGCACCTCGGCCACCGCGTGGAGCTCGGGGAGATCGACCTCGCCGCAGCGAAGGTGCCCGGCGTGGAAGACTGCTGCGCGCTTTATGACCAGGCGCACGAGCAGATCTGGCTGTTTTACACCGGCGAGGGCGTGACCAAGCGCGACATCGCCGTCGCCCTGCGCGCCGACCTGCCGGGCTTCATGGTGCCGCGCAAGATCGAGCAGCTCGCGGCCATGCCCCGGCTCGACAACGGCAAGACGAACATGCGCGCGCTGGCCGAGCGCATCACCGCCGCGGCCAAACACTGATTTTGCTGATCCTACTTACTTCAGGAGGTATATTACTATGGAACAGGAACTGATGGACATTCTGACCGATCTGCGCCCCGACGTGGATTTTGAGACCGAGACCGCCCTCATCGACGACCACATTCTCGAGTCGTTCGACATCGTGTCGCTCGTCGCAGCGCTCAACGACGCGTTCGACATCGAGATCGGCGCCAAGGACCTCGTGCCGGAGAACTTCAACTCCGCCAAGCGTCTGCTGGCCATGGTGCAGCGCCTGCAGGACGAGGACTGATGGACAAGACTGCACTCCGGACGGCGGCCGCGAAATACGGCACGCCGCTGTATCTGTTTGATCTGGAGGCCTTCACGGCGCGCGCTCAAAGGGTGCGCGCCGCGTTCGGCTCTGATGTAAATCTGTGCTACTCCATGAAGGCCAACCCCTTCGTGCTGCGCGGCCTGCCGGACGTGTTCCGCTGGGTGGAGGTGTGCTCCCCCGGCGAACTGACGATCTGCGAAAGGCTCGGCATCCCGCCGGAGCGCATCCTGTACTCCGGTGTGAACAAGGGCGCGGACGATGTCGCGCGCGCCGTCGCGCTGGGGGCAGATCTGCTCACGGCCGAGAGCACGCTGCACTTTGACCTCATCTGCGCCGCCGCGGCCGCACAGGGAAAGCACGTCCGCGTGCTGCCGCGCCTGACCGCCGGCAGCCAGTTCGGCATGGATCCCGACGCGCTGGCGGATCTCGTCGCCCGGCGCGCGGAGTTCCCGAACGTGACGATCGTGGGCATCCACTACTTTTCCGGCACGCAAAAGCGCAAGGACGCCGTGATCGCAAAGGAGCTCGCGCATCTGGACGAGTACCTCACGATGCTGCACGAGCAATACGGCTTCACGGCGCAGCACGTGGAATACGGCCCCGGGCTGAACGCCGAGTGCTTCCGCGAGGACGCCGAGGCGCGCGACTGCGCGCTGCTCGATGCGGTGGCGGCGCACATCCGCGCCTTCGGCGAAAAGTACCCGCTCACGATCGAGATGGGCCGCTTTTTCGCAGCGCCGTGCGGGACGTTCCTCACCGGCGTGGCGGATGCCAAGTGCAACCTCGGCGTGAACTACGCCATATGCGACGGCGGCATGCACCAGGTCAAGTATGACGGCCAGCTCATGGGCATGCAGGTCCCGCCGCTGACGCTCCTGCGCGAGAGCGCGGACGCCGCCGGGCCGTGGATGCTCTGCGGCAGCCTGTGCACAACGGCGGACGTGCTGGTGCGCGAGGCGCAGCTGCCGCCCCTGCGCGTGGGCGACGTGATCGCCCTCGGCCGCTGCGGCGCGTACTCCGTGACGGAGGGCGTGTCCGTGTTCCTGTCGCGCGATATGCCGCGCGTGGCGCTGTACCGCGACGGGGTCTTCACGCTCGTGCGCGACCGGTTCGCGACCGACGTGCTCAACACCTGCCAGACGCTGGAGGACGGAAAATGACTCTGACATCGCTGTCGTTTTATCTGCTGGTGCTCGCGCTGCTGGTGCTGTACTACCTGGTGCCGAAGCGGTTCCAGTGGGTAGTGCTGCTCATCGGCAGCTACGCGTTTTACGCGTTCGTGTGCCTGCGGTACATGGGCTTTATCGTCATCACGACGCTCACGACCTACTTCGGCGCCCGCGGCATGGACGCCATGACCGCGCGCATGGAGCAGACCGTCGCCGCGCACAAGCAGGACTGGGAGCGCGAGGAACGCAAGGCGTACAAAAAGCGCTGCAAGTCCCGCCGCAAGGCGCTCATGATCGGCATTCTGGTGTTCAACTTCGGCATTCTTGCCGTGCTGAAATACTATAACTTCTTTGCCGAGTCCATGGAGGCGCTCTTCGCGTCCATAGGGCTGACGGTCTCGCTCGGCCACATCGGACTGCTGCTGCCGCTGGGCATCTCGTTTTACACGTTCCAGTCCATGGGCTATGTGCTGGACGTCTATCGCGAGAAGGTCCCCGCCGAGCGCAACGTCGGCAAGCTCGCGCTGTTCGTGTCCTTCTTCCCGCAGATCATTCAGGGCCCGATCGGCGTGTACGACCAGCTGGCGCACCAGCTCTACGACGAGCACAAATATAACTTTGACAACATCCGCTACGGCGCAGAGCTGATCCTGTGGGGCTTTTTCAAGAAGCTCGTCATCGCCGACCGCGCCGTGGACATGATCCACACCGTCGCCGGGGCGTACACCGACTACGCCGGCACCTACGTGCTGCTGGCTGCGCTCGTGTACGCGCTGCAGCTGTATGCCGACTTCTCCGGCGGCATCGACATTTCGCGCGGCGTGGCGCAGATGTTCGGCATCACCATGGGCGAAAACTTCCGCCGGCCGTACTTCTCGCGCACGCTCACCGAGTACTGGCACCGCTGGCACATCTCGCTCGGCGACTGGCTGCGCAACTACCTGTTCTACCCGCTGTCGATCTCGAAGGCGTTTCTCAACTGGGGACGCCACGCCAGGCAGCACCTCGGCAGCCACATCGGCAAGGTACTGCCGACGGCCGTGGCCTCGCTGATCACGTTTCTCATCATCGGCATCTGGCACGGGGCAAGCTGGAAATACGTCGCCTTCGGTTTCTGGAACGGCATGGTCATCCTCGTGTCAACGCTGCTGCAGCCGGTGTCGGACAAGGTCGTCGCCGCGCTGCACATTGAGCGCAAGAGCGCGTGGTATCAGGTGTTTTCCATGCTGCGCACGTTCGTGGTCGTGCTCATCGGCTATTACTTTGACATTGCCGACGGCTTCCGCGCCGCCATGGGCATGATGGCCAAATCCGTGACCGACCTGCACCTGTCGCAGCTGCGGCCGGGCGCCGTGCTCGAGGCCCTGCCGCTGACGAAGTATGACTGGGCTGTGCTGCTGTTCGGCACGATTGTGATCTTCGTCGCCTCCGTCATTCAGGAGCGCTCGCAGCGCACCATCCGCGAGATCCTCGACGAGAAGTGTCTCGCCCTGCGCTGGGTCGTGCTGCTCGGCGGCATCTTCGCCGTCGTGCTCATGGGCGTTTACGGCCCCGGCGTGCAGGCATCCGAATTCGTGTATATGCAGTTTTAAGCCGGGAAACAGCGCCCGCTATCCCAAAGCCCGCGAAGCGGGCTCGCAGCAGACCATCGCCGCAATTTTCCGCGTGGCGCTAACACAGCATGTGGAGAACATCAATGAATCCAAAACAACACGCAAAAAGAAATACCGTCCTGCGCGTAATCGCGTTTCTGCTCATCGTGGCGCTGGTCTACGGCGCGCTCACGCGGCTGCTGACCATCAACAGCATCACCGAGCAGCAGTACATCCGCAGCTTCTATCTGGAGCCGAAAAACTCGCTCGACGTCATGATCCTCGGCGCGAGTGAGACGTTTACCGACTATTGCGCACCTTTGGCATGGCAGCACGCCGGGTTTACAAGTTACCCGCTGGCCGTGTCGGCCGCGCAGGGCACGCTCTATGCATCCATGCTGCGCGAGAGCGCCAAGCGGCAAAATCCGTCTGTCTACGTGGTCGAGGTCAACGGCTTTCTCTACACGGAGGCAGAGCGGGATGAGCTCGGCACGGCCGCAACGCGCGAATGGCTCGACACGCTGCCGCTCTCGCGCAACAAGGTGCAGGCCATTGACGAGTGCGTGCAGGGCGACCGGCTGTCATACTATGTGCCGCTGCTCAAGTACCACGACAACTGGAGAAAGCCGGACCTCATCCGCAATTCGCTGTCACTGCAGCAGCAGGCGCGCGACGCGGGCTATTCGTACACCAAGCCGTTTCTGTCCATCTCCATGTTCCTCACGGAGACGGATGAGATCCCCGTGCGCCAGC
>ERZ507026.898-NODE-898-length-10843-cov-4.521505_pt1 | contig 10843 bp, 9 predicted proteins | sample MGYA00512876_ERZ507026 | MGnify/ENA metagenome assembly ERZ507026 | reverse complement strand
CGGGCGTGCCCGCCGGCGTCGGCGGGCTGCTCTTCGGCGGCATGGAGAGCCGCATCGCCGGCATGCTCTATGCCATCCCCGGCGTGAAGGGCGTGGAGTTCGGCCGCGGCTTCGCCCTCGCCGAAATGCGCGGCAGCGAGGCCAACGACCCCATCCGCCTGAAAAACGGGCGCATCACCATGGCCTCGAACAATGCCGGCGGCATCAACGGCGGCATCACCAACGGCATGCCGCTCGTCGTGCGCATGGCCCTGCGGCCCACGCCGTCGATCGCGTGCGAGCAGCCGTCGGTCGACCTCGCCACGATGGAAGAGACGCCGCTGCGCATCAACGGCCGGCACGACCCGTGCCTCGCCCCGCGGGCGATCCCGGTCATGGAGGCCGCGCTCGCCTGCTGCGTGCTCGACGCCATGCTCGACACCGCCGCCACGATCTGAGAAAGGAGCCCATCATGGACGAACACAAGACCCCCGAAGAAATCATCAACGACAACGCCGCGCCGGACGCCCCGGAGACCGATGCGCCCGAAGCGTGCGCGCAGCCGGAAGAAGTCACGGCCGGCGAAGCCGATACTGCCGAAGTCCCCGCTCCGGCGGAGAAAAAGCCCATGAGCGACCGCGCGCGTCACGCGTTCCGGCGCGGTGTGGCCGGTCTGCTGGCAGCCATCGTGCTGCTGGCGGTGTCCGGCTTCGGCGTGTTCCGCATCGGCCGCGGCGCACAGGAGATCGCCGGCACGTTCGATGCCGACCCCGGCACGTTCGTACAGCATGACATTGTCTTTATTCTCAACACGTTTTCCGACCCCAACGGCGGCAGCGCGCAGTACGGCGTTGTGCCCATCGGCGGCAAGCTCGTGGCCTTCCGCTTCCCCGCGCGCTGGAACGCCTCGGTCAAGACCATCTCCGATGCGACGACAAGCGTCCTCTCCGGCCAGAGCTACTCGGTCGACAGCTTCATCCGCGTCACCGGTACGGTCAAGACCATGCCGGAGGCCGTCTCGTCCGCGCTCTACGACTGGTACACGGAAAACAACGCCTACCTGCAGCAGATCGGTGCCATCGGCGACAGCGACGACGCGGCCGACTACCTGCCCGACGCCATCGTGTGCGTGGACACCGTCGGCAGCATCCCGCAGGGCTGGGTCGAGGGGCTGACGGTCGCGGCCGTCGCCTGCCTGATTTATGCCATCGTCGTGCTCATCCGCATCCTCTGCGGCAAGTATGATGAAGTGAAGCTGCCGGACATCACGTTCGAGCTCGTGGACATGACGCCCGAGACCCCGGCCGACCCGGAAACCACACAGGAGGAGACCCCGGAGGCCGCAGCCGAGCCGGAGACCGCTCCGGAGGAAACGCCCGAGGCCAGGCCGGAAGCGGAAACCCCGGCCGAACCGGAAGCCCCGGAAACCCCGGCCGAGCCTGAAAAATCTGACGAAACCGAGGTCACGCCCGATGCCTGAGCACAAACTGTGCGTGCCGTGCCTGTTCGGGCTCGAGGGCCCGCTCGGCAACGAGCTGCGCCACATGGGTCTGCGCAGCGTCATGCCCGAAAACGGCCGCGTGCGCTGCACGGGCACGGGCGCGGACATCGCGCGCATGAACATCCGCTGCCGCTTCGGCGAGCGCGTGCTGCTCGAGCTGGGCAGCTTCCCCGCCCCGACGTTTGACGCGCTCTTCGAGGGCGTGAAGGCCCTGCCGTGGGCGCAGTACCTGCCCGCGGACGCGGCCTTCCCCGTCAAGGGCTACAGTCTGGAGTCGGCGCTGCACTCCGTGCCCGACTGCCAGAAGATCATCAAAAAAGCCGTCGTCGAGTCGCTCAAGCAGCGCTACCGCGTCAACTGGTTTGCCGAGACCGGCGCCCTGTACCAGATCCAGTTCTCGCTCGTGCACGACACGGCCACGCTCTATCTCGACACGACCGGCACGCCGCTGCACAAGCGCGGCTACCGTCCGGCGCACGTGGCCGCGCCCCTGCGCGAGACGCTGGCCGCCGCGCTCGTGGACATCGCGGGCTACCGCGGCCGGGGCGATTTCTACGACCCGTTTTGCGGCAGCGGCACGATCGCCATCGAGGCGGCGCTGGCCGCCAAAGGCCGCGCGCCGGGCATCAGCCGCGACTTTGCGGCCATGCAGTGGGCGTGGCTGCCAGCCGAGGTCTGGCCGCAGGCGCGCGAGGAAGCGCGCGCACGCGAGTTTCACGGCGAGTACCACATCTTCGCCTCCGACATTGACCCCCGCGCCGTCGCCATGGCGCGCGACAATGCCCGCCGCGCCGGCGTGGACGACTGCATCACCTTCGCGGTGGCGGACGCGCGCGAATTTGCGCAGACGACCGACCGCGGCGTCATCGTCACGAATCCGCCCTACGGCGAGCGCCTCATGGAAAAGCGCGAGGCCGAGGCGCTCTACACCGCCTTCGGCACGGCCTATGCCAAAACCGAGCACTGGCGGCTCTACCTCCTGAGCTCGCACACGGAGTTTGAGCGCGCGTTCGGCCGCCCGGCGGACAAGAAGCGCAAGCTCTACAACGGTACGCTCCGCTGCGACCTGTTCCAGTACACGAAGGACGTGTGAGGCCGCATATCCGACACGCAGCCGCATATATTTAACACCGGTAGTTAAAAATCCGCAAATATTCACGATTTTCCCCTTGCGCGCCCCCGCCGCGCGGGGTATAGTAATGGTATTATTTTGTCGAAAGTGCAGGAATGGAGCTATGAAACATCTGTTCATCGTCAACCCCGTCGCCGGCGGCAAGGACCGGCACGAATACGTGGCCGAGCAGGCGCGCCTCGCGCTCGAGGGCAGCGCGGACGCTTACGAGGTCTATGTCACCACCGCGCCCATGGACGCGTGCGCAAAAATCGCGGCGGAGGCCGCTTCCGGCGAGGAACTGCGGGTGTATGCCTGCGGCGGCGACGGCACGCTCAACGAGTGCGTCAACGGCGCCGTGGGGCACGCTAACGTTGCCGTGACGCACTTCCCCTGCGGCACGGGCAACGACTTCATCAAAATGTTTGGTGAGGAGAAGGAGCGCTTTTTCGACCTCGCGGAGCTCGTGCGCGGCGAGGTGCGCCCCTTTGACGTCATGGAGTGCTGCGGACGCTATGCGATCAATATCTGCTCGGTCGGCATCGACGCGCGCATCGGCACCGAGGTGCACCAGTACCACGACAGCTATGTGCTGTCCGCCGTGGCCAACCTCTTCAAGGGCATTGCCCAACCGCTGACCGTGCGCGGCTGCGGCATGGACTACAGCGGCGGCACGTCGCTCATCTGCGCGTGCAACGGCCGGTTCTACGGCGGCGGCTTCAACCCTATCCCCGACTCCATGCCCGACAACGGCAAGCTCGAGTTTCTTGTCGTGCGCGATGTGTCGCGTCTGACGTTCATCCGGCTCGTCGGCAAGTACGCCAAGGGCCGCTACCGCGAGCTGGCAAATCTCATCACCCACCTCGAGGGCGACCATCTTGAGATCGACAGCGAGACCGAACTCGTCGTGAACGTCGACGGCGAGGCTCTCTGGAGCAAGCACGTGAACTTTGACCTCATCCCCGGCGGCGTGAACTTCCTCGTGCCGGCGAACATGGCCTTCTTCCACCCCGAGACGGCGGGCGGCCACGAGACGCGCGAATTTGTCCACGCGTGACGAAAAACGCGGTCACAAAACGTTTACAAAAAAATTTCGCCAGGGGCTTGATAATCCGAAAAATTGTGGTATAGTATGATGCGTTAGCACTCCTAGGAATTGAGTGCTAACGCATCGCTTTTTTGTATTTAATATTAGGAGGCATATAGATCATGAAACTCAAACCGTTGGCAGACCGAGTGATCCTCAAGCAGTTCAAGGCTGAGGAAAAGACGAAGAGCGGCCTGATCCTGGCAGCGTCCGCGCAGGAGAAGCCCGAGATGTTCGAGGTCGTGGAAGTCGGCCCGGGCGGCATCGTGGACGGCAACGAAGTGAAGATGACCGTCGCCGCGGGCGACCGCGTGATCGTCGGCAAGTACTCCGGCACCACTGTGAAGGTGGACGGCGAGGAATATTCCATCGTGCGTCAGGGCGACATTCTGGCCGTCGTCGAGTAATCCAACCGCTTTGATTTTAGGAGGCTATCATTATGGCAAAACAGATCATTTATGGTGAAGAAGCACGCAAGGCGCTGCAGCGCGGCGTGGATCAGCTTGCAGATACCGTCAAGATCACCCTCGGCCCCAAGGGCCGCAACGTGGTGCTGGGCAAGAAGTTCGGCGCTCCGCTGATCACGAACGACGGCGTGACGATCGCAAAAGAGATCGAGCTCGAGGATCCGTTTGAGAACATGGGCGCGCAGCTCATCCGCGAAGTGAGCACCAAGACCAACGACGTCGCGGGCGACGGCACCACCTCCGCCACCGTGCTGGCGCAGGCGATGATCCGCGAGGGTCTGAAGAACCTCGCCGCCGGCGCGAATCCGATGGTCATGCGCCGCGGCATCCAGAAGGCGACCGAGGCGGCCGTCGACGCCATCCGCACCAACTCCCAGCCCGTGAGCGGCAGCGGCGACATCGCGCGTGTCGGCGCGATCTCTTCCAGTGACGAGCACATCGGCAAGCTCATCGCCGAGGCGATGGAGAAGGTCAGCCAGAACGGCGTCATCACCGTCGAGGAGAGCAAGACCGCCGAGACCTATTCCGAGGTCGTCGAGGGCATGCAGTTCGACCGCGGCTATGTCACCCCGTATATGGTCACCGATAACGACAAGATGGAGGCCGTCATTGACGACGCGCTCATCCTCATCACGGACAAGAAGATCTCGAACATTCAGGAGATCCTGCCGGTGCTCGAGGCCGTGCTGAACGCGGGCAAGAAGCTCGTCATCATCGCCGACGACATCGAGGGCGAGGCGCTGGCCACCATCATCCTCAACAAGCTGCGCGGCACGTTCACCTGCGTGTGCGTCAAGGCCCCCGGCTTCGGCGACCGCCGCAAGGAAATGCTGCAGGACATCGCCATCCTGACCGGCGGCCAGGTCATCTCGACCGACCTCGGCATGGAGCTCAAGGACACCACGCTGGCCCAGCTCGGCCGCGCACGTCAGGTCAAGGTCACGAAGGAGACCACGACCATCGTCGAGGGCGCCGGGGCCAAGGACGACATCCAGGCCCGCATCGCGCAGATCCACGCCCAGATCGAGACGACGACCTCCGAGTACGACAAGGAGAAGCTGCAGGAGCGCCTGGCAAAGCTGTCCGGCGGTGTTGCGGTCATCAAGGTCGGCGCTGCGACCGAGACCGAGATGAAGGAAAAGAAGCTGCGCATCGAGGACGCGCTCAACGCGACCCGCGCAGCCGTCGAAGAGGGCATCGTGGCCGGCGGCGGCACGGCGTATGTCGTGGCCAGCAAGGCCGCACAGGCGACCGCTGCCAAGCTCTCCGGCGATGAGAAGACCGGCGCGAACATCATCGCAGCCGCTCTGCGCGCCCCGATCTGCCAGATCGCGGCCAACGCCGGCGTTGAGGGTGCGGTCATCCTCGACAAGGTCAGCAAGAGCAAGAACGCCAACTTCGGCTACGACGCCGCGCATGACACCTTCGGCGACATGATCGAAAACGGCATCGTCGACCCGACCAAGGTCTGCCGCAGCGCGCTCGAGAACGCCGCGTCCGTCTCCTCCATGGTCCTGACCACCGAGTCCCTCGTGGCCGACCTGCCCGAGAAGGCCGCTCCGGCCGCTCCGGCTGCCCCGGACATGGGCGGCATGTACTGATCCCCCCTGCCCCGGCAAAACAACAGACAAAGCAAGATCCGGCGCCCGCGATGCGGGCGCCGGATTTTTTGCTGTCTGCTTTCTTCTCGATCCACGGTGCAGCAGGCTCGCCCGCTCACGCGCCGGGCCTGCGCTGGAAATGCCCGCCGCGTTCATTGCGGATCACATCGTCCAGCCGCTTGACCATATCCCGCGGCATATACTCCGTCAGCGCCGCCCAGATGGACGTCCGATACTGAAAAATGATCCGGTCGCGGCCGATTCGCAGCAGCTCCATGCCGTTTTTCGGCACATACTCCACCTCATTCCGTGAGAAATACAAAAATGATGCAGACATGTACGAAAATGAATTCACGCCAAAGCCATATGTACGAATTTCATCCCACCGAAGTGTAAAGCGCCCCCAGCGCGGACTCCGGCAATGGATGCCCTCAGCATCAAAGCTGCAGCGTGTTAAGAATCGGCTGAATACCTGCGGCTTGTTTGCCAATATAAGAAAAATACACCCCGGAATATCCAGCACAAGCATAAGTGCGATTTTTTCTGAAACAACATTGCATTCCCTATATATCCAAATGTTCAGCGCTATTATTAAGGCATACATCAGCGCAATTGCACCCGAAACATAGTAAGTCGAGTAATTATCATAGAGTTTATGCCACTTCCGCTTCATCGCATCTCCCTGCCCGTCCGTTTCGGTCTCTGCGCCCATTCTACACACCCGCGCGCTGGCTGTCAAACCGGGCAAAAAAACAAAGCCTGACGCAAAGCGTCATGCCTCGTAAGGTTGGCTCAGCCCCAGGCGGGCTGACAGCGTGCTACCGGTTAACAGCACACAAAAAATCCATTACTTGTTCGGGCACATGGATCTGAACTTCTCGGCCATTTCGTGGTCCCAGTTCCACTGATCATGCAGCCATCCGAGGAAGCAAAACGGGCAATCCCAAATCATGAATTTTACTCTCCTTTCGTGTTTTAGAACAATTTTTATCAGTTCCAGAAAAATATTACCATAAATCGACCGTTTTTGTCAAGTATTTCTTTCCTTTTTGTAACAGATTCGTTTTTCGTGCATTTTTTCATGCATCCGTCGCAAATCGGCACTTGCGTCCACTGTTCCCAAAATGCACCAGATGCACAAACGCCCGCCGGATATCCGGCGGGCGTTGAGGAATTCGGGATTCGGTTATTTCGCGTAGTCGACGGCCTTGGTCTCGCGCAGGAGATTGACCTTGATCTGACCGGGGTAGGTCAGCTCGTCCTCGATCTTCTTGGCGATGTCGCGCGCGAGCAGCACCATCTGATCCTCCGAGACCTCCTCGGGCTTGACCATGATGCGGATCTCGCGGCCGGCCTGAATGGCAAAGCAGTTGGCGATGCCGGGGAAGCTCTTGGTGACTTCCTCGAGCTTTTCGAGACGCTTGACATAGTTCTCGATGTTCTCGCGCCGGGCGCCGGGGCGCGCGGCGGAGATGGCGTCGGCCGCCTGGACCAGGCAGGCGACAACGGTGTGGGCCTCCACGTCGCCGTGGTGGGCCTCGATGGCGTGGATGACTTCCTCGGACTCCTTGTACTTGCGGGCGATGTTGACGCCGATGGACACGTGGCTGCCCTCGACCTCGTGGTCGATGGCCTTGCCGATATCGTGCAGGAGGCCGGCGCGCTTGGCGGTGGCCACGTCGACGCCGAGCTCGGAAGCGAGCAGGCCGGCAATGTGCGAAACCTCGATGGAGTGGTTGAGCACATTCTGGCCGTAACTGGTGCGGTACTTCATGCGGCCGAGCAGCTTGATAAGCTCGGGATGCAGGCCGTGGATGTTCGTCTCGAAAACGGCGCGCTCGCCCTCGGCCTTGATGGTGGCGTTGACCTCCTTCTGGGCCTTGGCGACCATTTCCTCGATGCGGGCGGGATGGATGCGGCCGTCCTGAATGAGCTTTTCGAGCGCGATGCGCGCGACTTCGCGCCGCACGGGGTCGAAGCTCGAGAGCGTGATGGCCTCGGGCGTGTCATCGATAATGAGGTCGCAGCCGGTGAGCGTCTCGATGGCGCGGATGTTGCGGCCCTCGCGGCCGATGATGCGGCCCTTCATCTCGTCGTTCGGCAGCGGCACGACCGACACGGTCACTTCGCTGGCATGGTCGGCGGCGCAGCGCTGGATGGCGGTGGCGATGATCTCGCGGGCGCGGCTGTCGGCCTCGTCCTTATACTGGGCCTCGATCTCCTTGACCATGAGCGCCTGCTCATGCACGACGTCGTCCTTCAGGCTGTTGATGAGGAAGGCCTTGGCCTCCTCGACCGTATAGCCGGAGATCTTCTCGAGCAGCTCCATCTGGGTCTTTTTGAGCTGATTGATCTCATTCTGCTTGGTGTCGATCGCGGCGATCTTCTGGTTGAGCGCGTCCGTCTTTTTGTCGAGCGTGTCTGTCTTGCGGTCGAGGGTCTCCTCCTTCTGCTGGAGGCGGCGCTCCTGCTTCTGCAACTCCGCGCGGCGCTCCTTGACCTCGCGCTCGTACTCCGTCCGGCTCTTGTGGATCTCTTCCTTGGCCTCGAGCAGGGTCTCGCGCCGCTTGCTCTCGGCACTCTTGTAGGCGTCATTTATGATCTGCTTGGCCTTCTCTTCCGCACTGCCGATCTCGCGTTCCGAGACCTTTTTGCGGTAAAGTCCGCCAAGGATGCAACCAACCACAAGCGCTGCGATGATACAACCGAGTGCTATTGGTAACGACATATGAAATTGTGATCCTCCGTTTCTTCAGATTTTTTCTACGATATTCTTTCAAGTTGGAAAAGGCGGGCCATCAAGCGCACCCGCCGGGAACATAACGATATTCGTGGCGGCGCTCCATCCGCCGCCAAAAATATAATCACATTATTCTAACTTTATTCCGGACAGTTGTCAAGTGCTGCCGCCCCTCCGGCGGATTCTTTTCTGGACAGGGCCGCCGCGCTGTACTATAATATAGACCATCCGGCATTCCGGCGAAGGGAGGGGCAGCGCATGGCAGCGCTCCGGTATATCCTGCTCGCAGCCGCCATCACGCTCACGCTCGCGCTGCTGGCGCATCTGGTTTTGTCCGCACGCGGCCCTATCCCCCGGCGCACGGGCCGCCGCGGCGGACTTGGCATCGCGGCGCTGACGGCGGTGTACGCCGTCGCAGCGTTCTGGAATCTCGGCTCCGCGCACGACCCGCAGCGATTCTGCTCGTTTGAGGCGGGCGAATCCGCCGTGCTCGCGCTCGAGCGCGAGACTGCCGTCGCCGCCGTGTGGTACTACCCCGGCCTGTCCACGGGCGAGTACACCCTCGCCTATTCGACCGACGGCGTGACCTTCACGCCCGCCGGCACGATGCCGCAGGGCTATGCCGACCTTTTCAAATGGCTCCAGCCGCAGACGGCTGACGCCGCGCCCGCGACGGCGGCCTATGTCCGCATCACGGCGAGCGCGCACATGGAGCTCGGCGAGCTCGCGCTCTATGACCTGCAGGGTGACCGCATCGGCGTGCGCGCCATTGCCGGCCCCGCGGACGCGGACGCCCTCTGTGACGAAGCGGACACCGTGCCCGCCTCGTCCACGTACTACAACAGCACGTATTTTGACGAGATCTACCACGCGCGCACGGCCTACGAGCAGCTGCGCGGCGTGTATCCGTATGAAGTCTCGCACCCGCCGCTCGGCAAGGAGATCCTCTCGCTCGGCATCGCGCTCTTCGGCATGACGCCATTCGGCTGGCGCTGCATGGGCGCGCTCTTCGGCGTGGCCATGCTGCCGCTGATGTGGGACCTGCTGCGCCGGATGTTTCGCGACGACCGCGTGGCCCTGTGCGGTGCGGCGCTGCTGGCGTTCGACTTCATGCACCTGACGCAGACGCGCATCGCGACCATCGACAGCTTCGCGACGCTGTTCATCCTGCTCATGTACCTGTTTTTGTACCGGTACTTCACGGAGGGCAAGCTGCGCCATCTCGCCGCCTGCGGCGTCACGTTCGGCATCGGCGCGGCCACGAAGTGGACGTGTCTCTACGCCGGGGCGGGCCTCGGCGTGCTCTGGGTGCTGCACTGGGTGTTTGCCGGCGTGCAGGCGCACCGGGCCGGTGACGGCCGCCGGTATGCGCGCCGCCTGCTGGGCAACATTGGCTTCTGCCTTGTGTTTTTCGTGCTCGTGCCGGGCATGATCTATTATGCGAGCTATTACCCCTACGGCGCGGCGCGCGGCCTGCACGGCGCGGGCATGTACTTCACGCGCGAATACGCCGCCATCGTGCTGGAAAACCAGCGCTTCATGTTCACGTATCACGCGGGCCTTGTCGCCACGCATCCGTATTCCTCGCGCTGGTGGCAGTGGCTGCTCGACCTGCGGCCGATCCTCTACTACCTGTCGTACGGCGACGGGACGGTGTCGACCATCGGCGCGTTCGTCAATCCCCTGCTGTGCTGGGGCGGGCTGCTGGCGCTGCCGGTGCTCGCGTACCGCGCGGCGAAGCGCGACCGCACGGCGCTGTGTCTCCTCGTCGGCTATCTGGCGCAGGTGCTGCCGTGGGTGTTCATCTCGCGCCTGACGTTCGAATATCACTACTTCGCGGCGACGCTCTTTCTCGTGCTCGCGCTCGGGTACGTGTTCGACCGGCTGCGGCAGCGCGGCTATCTCGGCATCGTATACGCCTTCACGGCAGCAAACGGCGTGCTCTTCGCGCTGTTTTATCCCGTGCTCACGGGCGTGACGATCCCGCGCGACTACGCATGGAATGTGCTCAAATGGCTCCCGGACTGGCCGTTTTAACACCGGGAAATTTCAGAAATCGAGGTATTGTATATGATTGCGATCGGATGTGACCACGGCGGCTTTGCCCTCAAGCAGGAGGTCATGCGCCATCTGGACAAGCTGGGCCTTGCCTACAAGGACTTCGGCACCTACAGCGAGGAGAGCTGCGACTACCCCGTCTACGGCGAGGCCGTGGCCCGCGCCGTCGCGGGCGGGGAGTGCGAGCGCGGCATCCTCATCTGCGGCACCGGCATCGGCATCTCCATCTCCGCGAACAAGGTCAAGGGCATCCGCGCCGCCCTGTGCGGCGACTGCTACTCCGCCGAGATGACCCGCCG
>ERZ507026.894-NODE-894-length-10887-cov-4.487537_pt1 | contig 10887 bp, 10 predicted proteins | sample MGYA00512876_ERZ507026 | MGnify/ENA metagenome assembly ERZ507026 | reverse complement strand
CAACGGCGAGGCCGAGACCGGCTATAAGTCCGATGACGGAGACGACGACAACCGCAATTATAATAAGATGCATATTATCCCGTCCTTTCTCAACCGAATATGCCGTCGACAACGCCCGAGAATCCGAGGAAGGAGACCGAGGTAAGCGATGCGGCAATGAGCGTTATAGGCAGACCCTGCAGGAATTTCGGCACGTCGCAGCTCTCGAGGCGCTCTCTGACGCCCGCGAACATGACCATGGCGAGCATGAAGCCGAGTCCGCCGCCGAGCGAGCGCATCATCGACTGACCGAAATTGTAGTTGTTCTCAACGTTTATAAGCACGACGCCGAGCACCGCGCAGTTCGTTGTGATAAGCGGAAGATAGATACCCAGCGCGTTATAGAGGGAGGGTATATACTTCTTGAGAACTATCTCGACAAGCTGAACGAGAGCCGCTATGACGAGAATGAACACTATCGTCTGAAGATAGCCGAGCCCGTGATTATCAAGAAATGTATTTAACGGGTAAGTAACCGCCGAAGAGATGACCATTACGAAAATTACCGCAAGGCTCATACCGACGGCTGTATTTAGTTTTTTGGATACACCGAGAAACGGGCATATGCCGAGGAATTTAGAGAGTATGTAGTTGTTTGTAAGAATAGCGGTCAAAATTATGGACAAATATATTTTCATTATTCAGCCGCCTCCTTTTTCTCATTTTCGCACTTGTCGCCGCTGTCTTTAAGACTGCACGAAGCCGCCATGGGGCAGCTGCAGCACGAATGGAGTTCTGCCTTCGGCTTACCCTTCTTTTCGGCAAGGCGGTTTGCACATGCCATAACCAAGCCGAACACAAAGAAGCCGCCGGGAGCCAATACAAATATCGTCATAGGCGGTATGGATTCGGGAAGCACTTGGAAGCCCAAAAGCTTGCCTGCACCGAGAAGCTCTCTGACGCCGCCCATTATTATGAGCGCGCAGGTAAAGCCTATGCCCATACCGAGACCGTCGGCAGCCGAACGTATAACGCTGTTTTTGCCTGCGAACGCCTCGGCTCTGCCGAGAATTATACAGTTAACGACTATAAGAGGCAAATACACGCCGAGCATATCGTTAAGTGCCGGCAAATACGCCTTAACAAGCATTTGCACTATCGTTACAAAGCCGGCTATGACAACTATGTAGCAGGGAATTCTTACCTTTGAAGGAATTACCTTGCGAAGAGCCGAAATTACTATGTTTGAGCAGACCAAAACTATGGCAGCCGAAAGCCCCATACCTATGGCACTCTCAAGCGATGTGGTGGTGGCGAGTGTGGGACACGTTCCGAGAACAAGTCTTAAAACCGGGTTTTCCTTTAAAAGTCCCTTGGAAAACTCCTGAAATATCGTTTTCTTTTCAGCCAACCTTCTCGCCTCCTATCTGTGAATAAAGACTGAGCGCCGTATTAACCGCCGACGTGACCGCCTTTGATGTTATCGTAGCTCCCGTAAGAGCTTGAATTTCGGTATCGGACGCGCCGTTTTTGGAAACGCCTATCGTACCGGATTTTCCTGTGTACTGATTTATAAAGCTCTCGTTTTTGGCATTCATACCGAGACCTGCCGTCTCGCTTATCGAGAGTATTGACACGCCCGTAACCTTTCCGCTCGTATCAATACCTACCATAAGGTCAATGTCGCCGCCGTAGCCCTTTGCCGAGGTTTTGAACACATAACCTATTGTGTCGCCGGAGGCAGTTCCCTCATAGTAGGTGTAGTCATTGCCGTCGGCACTCACCGTAAGAGCGTCCGAAAACTCGTCTGCCGAGGCTAAGACCTCTGCCTTTGTTTTATCCTCTGTCTCTTTTGACAGCTTTTGTATCTGCGGGGCCGTAAGCATATTTGTGACCGCCAGAAGAGCGGTGACCACAAGGCAAATCACAAAGAGAGAAACGGTAGGAATCAAAATGTCCTTTGCGGTGAATTTCTTTTTCATCACGCTGCCGCCTCCTTTTTCTCTTTTTTCTCCTTGAGAGTTCCGAAGGGCTTTGGAGCTGTGAGATGCTCAATATGCGGAACGAGAATATTCATAAGAATTATTGAGAATGAAACGCCCTCGGGCAAATTTCCGAATATTCTAATGAGAGACGTTACAATTCCGCATCCCACGGCAAATATTATTTTTCCCTTTGCGCTTATCGGCGAGGTGCTGTAATCGGTAGCCATAAATACAGCACCGAGCAAAAGGCCGCCCGACAAGAGCTGATATGCCGTAAAGGTAAGACTGCCCTTGCCCGCTATCAGCATTATTACGGCAACTGTGCCGACAAAACAGAGCGGAATTACGGGAGATATTACCTTACGTATTAAGAGATAGATAAATCCGAGCAGCAGCGCGACGGCGCACGTTTCGCCGAGGCAGCCCTCCCTTACGCCGAAGAACATATTTGTGAGCGTGGGAAGCCCCGCGGCATTTATTGCGGCATCTATATCGCCTGCTTTATACACGCTTGTCATCTGTGAAAGAGGCGTTGCGGACGTGACCGCGTCAACCGCGGCATTTCTCCAAGCAAACGGAGCCGGATAGTCGGACATCGCATTTGCAAACGACGTCATAAGCACGATTCTGCCTGCAAGCGCAGGGTTTACAAAGTTCTGACCTATGCCGCCGAAGAACTGCTTTGCGACGATAATTGCAACTGCGTCGCCGATTATTACCATCCAGATCGGCATTGTGGACGGCAAATTGAAAGCTAAAAGGATACCGGTTACCACAGCACTTAAATCGCCTATGGTATTATCTCTTTTCATAACCTTGCGCGCTATGTATTCAAACAAAACACATGAGAGGACGCTCACCGCCGTAACGAGCAGCGAACGGAATCCGAACAACACCACCGACATTATAAGTGCCGGCATAAGGGCGATAATTACGTCGAGCATTATGCTTCTTGTTGTATCGACTGAACGCTTGTGAGGCGAAGGAGATACGGTAAGCTTTATATTTTCTTCACTCATTTTTTCTGCGCCTCCGATCTTACGATTGATTTTGCGTCACGCATAAACTGAACAAGCGGTTTGCCGGCAGGGCACGTATACGCGCACGAACCGCACTCCATACAAACCATTGCGCCCGCCTTTAAAAGATTCTTTACATCCTTTTGCACCGCGTACTTATGTATTACCGTCGGCTGAAGATACATGGGGCAGGCCTTAGCGCATCTGCCGCAGTGTATACAAGCCGTTTCCGTCTTAAGGCTCATATCGTCATCGGTGAAGGCAAGAATTGCGTTATTGCATTTTAATATCGGGTGGTGCGTATCGACTATCGAGGTACCCATCATGGGTCCGCCGGTAATTATTTTAACCGGGGGCTCGCGGAAGCCGCCGCACGCCTTGATGATGTAATCTATCTCGGTGCCTATCGGAACGCGCACATTCTGCGGAGCAGTTATGGCAGAACCGTCAACCGTAAGAGAACGCGATACAAGCGGCTTGCCCGATTTTAAATAGCGTGAAATAAATGCCGCTGAGGTCACGTTCATAACAACACAGCCCACGTCCGAGGGAAGCTTTCCGGGGGGAACGCGTCTGCCCGTTGCGGAGAGTATCATCATTTTCTCTGCACCCTGCGGGTATTTTGAGCGAAGAGGCATAACCTTGATTACGTCGTCGGGGTCGTCCTTTTCGGCTATTCTCTCAAGAATTTTGATGGCGTCTGGCTTGTTGTCCTCAACCGCTATTATGACCTTCTTGAAATTGAGCATATCCTTTAAAAGATGTACTCCGCTCATTACGTCCCACGAATTATCGAGACATTCGCGGTAGTCAACCGTTATATACGGTTCGCATTCCGCCGCGTTTATTATAAGTGTGTCAACGCTGCCGTCCTGCGGGAAATTGAGCTTTACATGAGTCGGAAAGCCCGCTCCGCCAAGTCCTACCGCGCCGGAAGCTCTGACGGCCTTTATCAGGTCATCGTGAGTTTCGACCTTTGGCGGTGTAAACTCCGCCTCCTCCATAAGCCCGTCGTTTTCGATAATGACGGCTTGAGACACAATACCTTGAGCGGTTCTGATTTCCTTTACCGCCGTAACTTTACCCGACACGGACGCGTGCACGGGTGCGCTTACGTACTTATCGGTATCGCCTACTACCTGACCTACAAGAACTCTGTCGCCGACCTTTACCGTTGGCGTACACGGCGCGCCGATATGCTGGCTCATCGGAAGCGTGACCGTTTCCGGAGCCGGAATGCGTTTAACCTGCATATCCTTGGTGTGCTTTTCGTGCGAGACACTTACACCGCCTCTGACTTTTTTTACAGGTTTTATTATTTCAGAGCGCATTCATCTTCCTCCCTTTACAGCTTTATCTATATTATGAAGCTTTGGCATAACGGCCCTCAATATGCTTCCCGTGACGGCCCCCGTAACAAGAGCCGACAAAAGAAGCACCGGGGCATAGCCTATAACCGACTCTCCGGAAACCATAATCGCGGCAACCGAAAACTGCCCTGCATTATGAGCCAAAGCCGACAAAATACCTATTTCTATATATCCTGCGGTTTTTGAAAATCTAAATAACAAATACATCACAAGGGTGCTCAGCACTCCTCCTGCGAGTGACATAAAAAATGCCGTGGCACCGCGCGTAAGGAAAACAAACAGCGACTTTAAAAGCGTCACCGACAGTGCCGGTATAAGCCCGAATTCCGAGGCGGCAAACATAACCGCTATATTGGAAAAACCTGCCTTGGCTCCGGGCGGCATAAACGCAGCTGTCGGTATCAGCCCCTCAAGAAACGAGAGTGTTATTGCCACAGCCGCAGCTATACCCGTAAATGCGGCCTTATATGATTTTGTCTTAGTTATCTTCATATCAATATGTAATCACGTCTATATTTTCGGTAGTGCCCTTTATGCTTACGACTGTTTTAAGCGGCACGCACACGGCACTTTCCCCCGCGCGGCACAGCTTACCAGTTCTCATACATATCTTGTCTTTACACGGAGAGCTTTCTACCCATATTTCGCCGTTTTCGGCGGCTATTACAATACCGTTGTCGAGCGTAAACTCTCGCTTTTCCGCAATCTCATCAAGAGACAGCGTCAAAACGGTCACACCGTCCGACGTGACAACGGCAGTGAGTGATGTTTTCGCCCTTGTATATTTATACGCCGTAAGCACCGCAATTACCATAACCGTAATTATTATAAGCGCCGCTCCGTGCTTTCCCAAAAGCTTTCTTTCCATATCAGACAAGAGAGTAATCGCCGTTTGTTATTTTTAAATACGGCTTTATGCCGTCCGTCGCAAAGACGGTTTTATCCTTATAGACAAACACCGCGTCCGCATTGTACTTTTCGAGTATCGGCAGAGACTCTTCCTTTCCGAGAATAAAACAGAGAGTTGATAGAGCGTCGCTCAAAAGCCCCGTAGGAGCCTTTATCGTAACACTTGTAAGCTCCGTTTGCACCGGATAGCCGGTGGTCAAATCCAAAATGTGAAAATATGTTTTTCCGTCCTCGGCGGTAAATCTCTTTTCATAATCGCCCGAGGTTGATATAAAAGCATCTGTAAGCGACAGCACCGCAAAATAATCGTTTTCCGTTTTGTACGGGTCGCGTATTCCTACATTCCAGCTTTTGCCTTTTTTCGGTAAGCCGTATGTCGCTACGCTGCCGCCGACGGAAATTACGGCACCCGTTATTTTGCCGCCCTGCGAATTTATTTCGTCTATTCTCTTAACCGCCTCGTCAAGTGCTATCCCTTTGCCTGCGGAGCCGAGATTGAGCTTTGCGCCGTCGGGGATATAAACTTTTTTGCCGTCGTCAAAAATCAATTTATCGTCGCCGCATTTTTCTTTTGCGGATAAAATTTCATCTTCGCTCGGTAGGCGGAACTCGTCGGTATCAAAACCCCAAAGCTCAGTCAGCGCTCCCGATAAAACGGCAGCCTTGCCGTGGGAATCGGAATACACGTCGCATACGGTGCGAAGCTCATCATATGTCTCAGAGCTCACCGTTTCTCCGTGCTCGCCCGAGGAATTTACTCTGTATATATCGCTGCCCTCATAATTTTTTGAAATGCGCTCGTCTGTTTTAACCACTTCAGCCAAAAGGTTTGCGTTTTCCAACGCCTCGGAATTTTTCCCGTAAAGCTTAATGCCTACAAATGACCCCATAGAAAAGCCCGTCTGCTCCGCTGATTTTGTATTTACCGCGCACGAAGACAGCTCAAACAGTAAAACAAGGCAAAACACAGCGGCAATAAGTTTTTTTAACGACCTTGCCAAGCTTGTTTCACCTCACAACTGCCTAATTCGACGACACTACAATTAAATATACAATATTTCAAGGGTTAGTTCAAGCAAAGTTTGAAAATTAACAAAGTTTGCCGTGTAAAACTTCCCTTTTTGTCTCAAGCCTATAAAAATTACGGGGAAGCAAGGCTCAAAGCGATGCTTCCCCGTAAAAACCGCGGATTTTTATTATGACAATTCAAATTGACCGGTATACAGCTGATAATATTTCCCGTGCTGTTTAATAAGGTCATCATGACTGCCGCGCTCTATTATTTTACCGTGCTCAAGCACCATTATGGCGTCCGCATTGCGTACCGTGGACAAACGGTGAGCTATCACAAAGGTGGTTCTGCCGTTCATAAGCTTATCCATGCCCTTTTCTATAAGATGCTCGGTACGTGTATCTATGGAGCTTGTAGCCTCGTCAAGCACGAGCACGGGCGGGTCTGCCACAGCCGCTCTCGCAATCGCTATGAGCTGTCTTTGACCCTGACTCAGGTTTGCGCCGTCGCCTGTTATAACCGTGTCGTAACCGTCGGGAAGTCTTGTTATAAACGAATCGGCATTGGCGAGCTTAGCGGCTTTTACAACCTCTTCGTGAGTCGCGTCAAGCTTGCCGTAGCGTATATTGTCTTCGATTGTACCCGTAAACAGGTGTGTATCCTGAAGCACCATCGAAAGCGAAGAGCGAAGGTCACCCTTGCAAATCTTTTGTATATTTATTCCGTCATAACGGATTTTTCCCTTTTGTATCTCATAAAAGCGGTTGAGCAAATTGGTTATCGTGGTTTTGCCTGCGCCCGTTGAGCCGACAAACGCAATTTTCTGACCCGGCTTTGCATAGAGCGAAATGTCGTCGAGAACCGTCTTTTTGCCGTCATAGCTGAAGTACACGTTTTCAAACACAACGTCGCCCTCAAGCTTTTGATAGGTTACGGTGTTGTCGCCGCTGTGCGGATGCTTCCAAGCCCAAAGACCCGTATGCTCCTTGCACTCGGTCAAATTTCCGTTCTCGTCATATTTTGCGTTTACGAGCTTTACATAGCCGTTGTCCTCTTCCGGCTCTCTGTCGATAACGTCAAATATACGCTCGGCACCGGCTAAGGCCGCAAGAATATTGTTGAACTGCTGAGAGAGATTTGCTATGGGCTGAGAAAACGATTTTGAATACTGCAAAAACGAGCTTATTGTACCGATTGTGGTAAAGCCGCCTATGCAGAGAAGTCCGCCTGCCATGGCAATCACGGCATAATTGATATTTGAGAGGTTACCCATTATCGGCATCAGAACACTTGCAAAGGTATTGGCGTTGGTAGAGGAATGCTTAAGCGCACCGTTAAGTGCGGCAAACTCCTCCTTGACATTTTCCTCGTGATTGAATACCTTTATGACCTTTTGTCCCTCTATGGTCTCTTCGATATATCCGTTTGCAGCTCCGAGGTCCTTTTGCTGCTTCTTGAAGTACAGCGCGCTCTTGCCGCCTATAACTTTAATTACAATCAGCATAATTATAAGCATCAGAATTACAAGAAGAGTGAGCTGCCAGCTGAGATACAGCATCATGGCAAAGGTTGCGATAACGCTGATAACCGAGGAAATCACCTGCACAAAGCCGTTGCTCAGAAAATTTCGGACGGTATCGACGTCGTTTGTATAGCGGCTCATAAGGTCGCCGTGAGTATGCGTGTCAAAATAGCTTATAGGCAAATCCTGCATCTTGTCAAAGAGGTCGCGCCTTATCGTATTTACCGTTCCCTGCGACACCTTTATCATAATTCTTGCATACGCATAGGCTGATATTGCACTGAATATGAAAAGCATAGCCATTTTGGAAAGAGATAACGCAATAGCACCTATATCCGGCGTCATCGTACCGTTTGTCATGGGAACAAGATAGTTATCTATTACAATTTTAATGAAGTACGAGGACGCAATCATTCCGACCGAGCTTAAAAGGACGAAAATTATGACAAGCACCAACAGGCCCTTTGACTTCCCGAGATAAGAAAAAAGCTTTGAAACGGTTTTGCCCATATTTTTCGGCTTTTGGAAGCCGCCTCTCGGGGCTCCGCCGTGGCCGCCCGGTCCGTTTTTAGGTTTCGGCATCAGTTTTCGCCTCCTTCGTCTTTGTTACCCTTTTGCTGCGAGGTATAGACCTCACGGTATATTTCGCTTCTCTCCATAAGCTCCGAGTGCGAACCCATATCGGTTATTTTACCGTCGTCGAGAACTATGATTTTGTCGGCGTCCTCAACGGAGCTTATTCTCTGAGCGATTATGATTTTTGTGGTATTCGGTATGTCATTTTTGAACGCCTCGCGAATTTTGGAATCGGTAAAGGTGTCCACAGCGCTTGTGGAGTCATCCAAAATGAGTATTTTAGGCTTCTTCAAGAGAGCACGCGCAATACAAAGACGCTGCTTCTGACCTCCCGAAACATTAACGCCGCCCTGGCCGAGGTCGGTGTTGTAGCCGTCGGGGAAGCTCATTACAAAGTCGTGAGCCTGAGCTGCCTTACAGGCGTCTATTACCTCCTGCTCGGTGGCGTTTTCGTTGCCCCAGCGGAGGTTATCGATAATTGTGCCCGAGAAAAGTACATTTTTCTGAAGCACCATACTTACGGCTTCACGAAGCTCCAAAAGCTTGTATTTTTTGACGTTTTCGCCGCCGACGAGAACCTCGCCGCCGGTCACATCGTAAAGTCTCGGAATAAGGCTTACGAGCGTTGTCTTTGCGCTTCCCGTACCGCCTATAACGCCTACGGTTTCGCCGGAATTTATTTTAAAGCTCGCTCCGTCTATAACATTCTTTTTGCCGTCCGAGCTGTACTTAAAGCTGACATTTTTAAACTCTACGGAACCATCCTTAACCTTGAGGTCCGGCTGAGCGTCATCGTCGTTTATGTCGGGCTTTTCCTCAATGACCTCGGCTATACGTGCCGCGGCGGCTCTCGACATAACATACTGTACCAATATCATGGCTATCATTATGACAGACATAAGTATCATCATAACATAGGTCGTAAGCGTGCTGAATTTGCCTATTTCCATTTCGCCCCTCAAAATGAGCTTTGAGCTGATATAGGTAATAGTGAGTATAGTGCCGAACATCAAAAACATCATCAGCGGCTGTGCCATAACCATCATTTTTTCCGCGCTTACCGACGCATCCATAAGGTCGTCATTTGCCTTTTTGAACTTTTTCTTTTCATAATCCTCGCGGACAAACGCCTTTACAACGCGCATTGCGATAAGGTTTTCCTGAACGGACGCATTGAGCCCGTCAAACATATTGAATACCTTCTTAAAGCGCTTTACGGCAATAGGTCCGAACAGCGCGAGGAATATCAGGATTATCGGTATAACCACAAGAAAGGTATTTGATACCGTTCTGCTTATCTTGAAGCTCATGGTGAGTGCTATTGCAAACATAAGCGGTGCTCTGAAGAAAATTCGCAGCATCATCATATACATATTCTGTATCTGAGTTACGTCCGTTGTCATTCGCGTTACAAGAGAAGCTGTGCTGAACTTGTCGATATTCGAGAATGAGAAATTCTGGATGCTCTCATACATAGCTGTGCGGAGATTTGTGCCGAAGCCCATACTCGCAACAGACGCAAGCCTTGCCGCGGTGGCACCGCAGAAAAGCGAGCCCAATGCCATAGCAACCATTTTAACGCCGATTTCGATAATGTACTTCCTGTCGCCGTTCGGTATGCCCACGTCGATTATATACGACATATAATACGGCAGCATAAGCTCAAGCACTACCTCGCCAACCATAAGTATAGGGCAGATTATCGACTGCCAAGTGTACTGCTTTACGTATTTCATAAGCTTACGCATTGTCGTCGCCTCCTTTTTCGTGTGATTTCATCATCATTTCAAAAATTGCTTTTTCGCTCGGAGCGTCCTCCGAAATATTGTCAATAAGACGATTCAAAAAGCTGTTGAGAAGTGAAAGCTCCTCTTTTGTGAAGCCTTTGAACATCCTTTTATCAAGCTTGTCAAACTGACTGTGTATATATTCCGTACGCTGCTTGCCATTTTCGGTAAGAGCTATCCGGTTGCAGCGCAGGTCGTTTTCGTCTGATATTTTTGTGATAAGCCCGCTCTTTTGCATTCGTTTTACGGATACCGCTACCGATGCCGGCGAAACATTTATGCCGTCGGAAAGTTCTTTTTGCGAGCATTCGCCGTGCTCGCTTAGATAATCGAGCACCGGCGGCTGGCCGAAATACACGCCGCTGTCGCGAAGCATTTTATGCATGGCATAGCGTTTATAGCAGTCAAGCCTGTTCATCTTAAAGACCAATTCTTTAAGTTCCGAAGCCAAAGCCTTTTCCTCCTTTTTAAATATAAGATAGCCGATTTATAGTTAGTCGGTTAATTGTTAATCGGTTTACTTATTGTAATACCGATTTTTTTTATTGTCAATAACATTTCAAAAAAATCTCGAATCATTAAAGTCCGCCTGCATCAACGGTTTCGAGATGTTAATAGACACATATCGGAAATGTGTCGCAACGTTTTCGGAGCATTGCTACCTTTTTGCCGTTATGTATGAAAAAACTTATACAAAATCACAAGGGAGGAATTATTACGGACAGAAA
>ERZ507026.886-NODE-886-length-10939-cov-5.449835_pt1 | contig 10939 bp, 9 predicted proteins | sample MGYA00512876_ERZ507026 | MGnify/ENA metagenome assembly ERZ507026 | reverse complement strand
GCTCTTCCGATCTCCACGCCGGGGCGGCTCTCCGACCACATGAAGCGGCGGACGGTGGTGCTGAACGAGGTGTCCACCGTGGTGCTGGATGAGGCGGACCGGATGCTGGATATGGGCTTTATCCACGATGTGCGGCGGATATTGGACAAGATCCCCAACCGGAAGAATCTGGGGATGTTCTCTGCCACCATCTCCCGTGAGGTGATGGATATCTCGTGGATCTATCAGCGGGATCCGGAGGAGATCACGGTGCAGGCCACGCAGGAGAATAAGCCCGATATTTTGCAGTACCGCCTCGATGTGGACTCCGACGCCAAGGTGGACGCCATTGCCGCCATCATCAAGAAGCAGGGGCTGGAGCGGGTCATCTGCTTCTGCAACACCAAGGGCTCCACGGAGCGGCTGACGAAGTTTTTGCAGATGCGTGGGCTGGACGCCCAGTGCATCCACGGAGATATCCCCCAGAAGAAGCGGGAGGAGGTCATGGCCCAGTTCCGGGAGGGCAAGCTCCATGTGTTCGTGGCCACGGACGTGGCCAGCCGGGGCATCGACGTGGACGATGTGGACGCCGTCTTCAACTTCGACGTGCCGGAGGAGAATGAGTACTACGTACACCGCATCGGCCGGACGGGGCGGGCCAAGCGCCATGGCGTGGCCTATACGCTGCTGTCGGATTTCCCCAGCCGGATGCGGCTGGACGATATCGCCCGCAACACCCGCAGCCAGATCGTCTCCGCCAAGCTGGAGGAGGACGGCACGGTGGTTCCGCTGGAGAAGTAAGAGGTGGGGCTATGAATATTTGGAAACGGGGCGTTTGCCTGCTGCTGACGCTGGTGATGGCGGCGGCGCTGGCGGGCTGCGGCACCCGGCGGGAGCCGCAGACGCTGCGGGTATGCCTGCCGGAGCTGCCGGGGACGCTGGACCCGGCTATGGTCACCACGGACTCCGAGCGTATCGTGGTGAGCCATCTGTATGAGAATCTCATGAAGCTGTCCTCCGACGGGCAGGGCGGCAGCCGGGTGGAGGCCGGGGCTGCCCGGAAATATACCTGCACCGACAACAGTGACGGTACACAGACCTATACCTTCACCCTGCGGGACATGAAGTGGTCCGACGGGCAGAAGGTGACGGCGGCGGATTTCGTCTACGCCTGGCAGCGGCTGGCGGACCCGGCTACGGCCTCCCCTAATGCGGCGCTGCTGGAGATGGTGGCGGGGTATCGGCAGGTTCGCAGCAGCGGCGATGTCAGCAAGCTGCAGGTGTCGGCCCCGGAAGAGAATACCTTTGTGGTGACCCTCAGCAATCGGTGCGCCTACTTTTTAAGCGCCGTGTGTACGGCGGCGGCCACCATGCCGGTACGCAGCGAGCAGCCGAAGAACTGGCAGGCGGATCCCACGGCCCTGTGTACCAACGGGGCCTACCGCATCAGCGAATGGAAGAACGGTCTGCTGACCGCCACGGTACCGGAGAGCTACTACGACCAGCGGCGACTGCAAATGAGCACGCTGGTGTTCCGGTTCGAGACGGATGCGGCGATGAGGACGGAGCTGCTGAAAAAGAACGAGGTGGATTTCGTACTGGGCCTGTCCCAAGAGGAGCTGGCGGATGAGCCGGAGACATGGACACCGGACAGCTATCCTCAGGTGATGACGCTGCTGGTGAACCAGATGGCACAGAGCCTGGCCAGCGAGGAGCTGCGGCAGGCCATGTCGCTGGTCATCGACCGGAACGCCTTGGCGGCGCTGACAGAGAGCCGTCTGGTGACCCCGGCGACCGGACTGATTCCCGGAGGGATACGTAACACCATGGGCGGAGACTTCCGCACGGAGAGCGGCGACCTCATGAACAACGACCCAGAGGCGCTGACGGCTGCCCGTGAGAAGGCGGCGGAGCTGATGCAGCAGGCCGGTCTGACGGACCCCAGCAGTCTGGCGGGATTGGGGCAGGTGACGCTGCTGTACGAGGAGAACGACATCAACGCCAAGCTCGCCCAGCTGCTGCGGGATACGTGGCGGGATCAGCTGGGCCTTGTGGTGACGCTGAAGGGCGTTACCGGCGAGGAGGTACAGCGGGATGTGGCCAGCGGCGAGTTTACCATCGCCATGGTGACGCTGAAAAGCGACCGCAACGACGCCATGGGCCTGCTGCGGCAGTGGGCCAGCGGCAGCAAGGAGGGGGAGTTCTTCTACTCCCACGCCTACGATATGCTGATGGGTGTGGCGGCGGACTGCGGCGAGGTAGAGGTGCGGGACGCCTATTTGGAGGATGCCGAGCGTCTGCTGCTGGAGACGGGGTATGTATGCCCCTTGTATTTTACCGGCCAGAGCAGCCGGCTCAGCAGCGCCTACACGGGGCTGTTGACGGACGGCATCGGCGGGTACTACTTCTCCTATGTGGTTCAGCAGAACAACGGATAACAGAATTGAAAAGAGCATCCTGTGAAGGAAATAGCCCTCACAGGATGCTCTTTTTCTTGGGAAAATGCCATGGGATGGGGCGTCCTCCCGGGAGGAAAGCCCCGTGGTGGGAGGCGGCAATTACCGGATGCCGGTAACGTGGTAGCCGGCGTCCTCCACGGCCTGACGCAGGGTGTCATCGGACACGTCGGGGGTGCAGGTGACGGCGGCGGACTTGGAGTCCAGATCCACGGTGGCCTCTACGCCGGGCAGGTCATTGAGGGCCTTTTCCACACGGCCGGTGCAGTGGGCGCACATCATGCCGTCAATATGGATGGTCTTGTTCACGGTATTCTCCTCCTTTCCTTGAGACTGGAACACGGCGCTCTCCGGCAGGGGAGCGGTGGGTACAGGCTGATCGGGAAAGACCGGGGGCTTCCAGCCCCGCAGACGCAGGGCATTGGACACCACGCACACGGAGCTGAGGCTCATGGCGGCGGCGGCCAGCATGGGATTCAGGGTCAGGTGCAGGGCCGGATACAGGACACCGGCGGCCACGGGGATGCCGATGGAGTTATAGAAGAAGGCCCAGAACAGGTTCTGCTTAATGTTCCGCAGCACGGCGCGGGAGAGGTCCATGGCGGCGGGGATGTCCAGCAGGCTGCTCTTCATCAGCACCACATCCGCCGACTCGATGGCGATGTCCGTACCGGCGCCGATGGCAAGGCTCACATCGGCCTGCGCCAGCGCCGGGGCATCGTTGACGCCGTCGCCCACCATGGCCACCCGCTGACCCTGCTGCTGGAGCTGGGCCACGCACTTGGCCTTATCCTGCGGCAACACCTGTGCGATGACCTGATCTACGCCGATCTGGCGGGCAATGGCGTTGGCGGTGCGCTGGTTGTCGCCGGTGAGCAGCACCACTCTGCGGCCCATGCGCCGCAGAGCAGCAATGGCCTTGGCACTGTCGGGCTTCACCACATCTGCCACGGCCACGCAACCCAGCAGACGGCCGCTCTCGGCGAAGAACAGGGGCGTTTTGCCGTCCTCGGCCAGCCGGTGAGCGTCGGCCTCCATGGCTGCCAGCGAGACACCGTTCTGCGCCAGATAACCGGCATTGCCGGCCAGTACCGCTTCGCCGGAGAGTGTGGCCTGGATCCCGCCGCCGGGGACGGAGCGGAAGCCGGACACGGGGCAGAGGGGGATGTGGCGGGCTTGAGACTCCTCCACGATGGCGTGGGCCAGCGGGTGCTCCGAGGGCTTTTCCGCCGAGGCGGCCACGCAGAGGAGCTCCTCCTCCGTGACGCCGGGGGCACAGAGGATATCCGTGACACGGGGTTGGCCCATGGTGACGGTGCCGGTCTTATCCAGCACCACCGTCTGCACCTTGTGCAGCAGCTCCAGACTTTCGGCGGACTTGATGAGGATGCCCTGCTGGGCGGCCTGTCCCGTGCCCACCATGATGGCCACGGGGGTGGCCAGACCTAAAGCGCAGGGGCAGGAGATCACCAGCACGGCGATGGCGATGGAGAGGCAGAAGCGGACATCCATGCCCCCCACGAAGGCCCACAGCAGGGCCGCCGTCAGGGAGATGGCCATGACCGCCGGCACGAAGATGCCGCTGATGCGGTCTGCCAGCCGGGAGATGGGGGCCTTGGAGGAGGCGGCCTCCTCCATGAGCCGGATGATCTGGGAGAGGGTGGTGTCGCCGCCTACACGGGTGGCCCGCAGCTCCAGATAACCGGAGCTGGTGACAGTGGCAGAGGTGACGGCGTCGCCGGGGACCTTCTCCACCGGCAGGCTCTCACCGGTGATGGCGGACTCGTCTACGGCGGCGTGGCCGTCGGTGATGATACCGTCCACGGGGATGCGGCCGCCCTGACGGACGATGACGGTGTCACCGGCCACGATCTCCTCCGTGGGGATGGTGAGCTCCTGTCCCTGACGGCGCACCACGGCACTCTCCGGGGCCAGAGCCAGCAGAGCGGAGATGGCACCGGTGGTCTTGCCGCGGGAGCGCTCCTCCAGATACTTGCCCACCGTCACCAGCGTCAGGATCATGCCGGCGGACTCGAAGTACAGGTCCGGCATACCGGATACCTGTCCGGCGGCCAGCAGGCCCATTTCAATGAGGCTGTATACAAGGCCAGCCGCAGCGCCAACGGCCACCAGCGAGTCCATATTGGGGCTAAGCTTCACCAGACGGGAGAAACCTACGGTGAAATAATTGCGGTTGAGAATGAGAATGGGGATCACCAGCGCCAGCTGCAGACAGGCCAGCAGCAGAGGGTGCGTATGCAGCACCTGCGGCAAGGGCAGGCCCATCATGTGGCCCATGCTCAGGTAGAACAGCGGCACCAGAAATACCACCGACCAGATGAGGTGCTTCTTCCGGCGGCGGAGGGCGGCGTCCTGATCCCGGCGCAGCTGGCCCTGATCCGTCTGAGAGGCGGGAGAGGCTCCGTAGCCCGCCGCCTTTACGGCGGCGATGATATCGCCTTCGGTGACCGCCTTCTCGTCGTAGGTGACGGTCATACTACCCAGCATCAGGTTCACCGGGGCGCTCTGCACGCCGCTGAGCCTGGAGACCGCCTTTTCCACATGAGCCGAGCAGGCGGCGCAGGTCATGCCGGTCACGGCAAATTGTTCGGTCATCATCGGCACCCCCTTACTTCATGAGCTTTTGCAGGGTAGTGACCAGCTCGTCAATGACGGCGTCATCCCCCTGACGGATGCCATCGGCCACGCAGGTGCGGATGTGGGTGGCCAGCAGCTCCTTGCTGAAGCTGTTGAGGGCGGCGCTGACGGCGGAGACCTGGATCAGGATATCCGGGCAGTAGGCGTCCTTTTGCAGCATCTCCCGCAGGCCACGGACCTGTCCCTCGATGCGGTTGAGGCGATGGGTGAGTTTCTTTTGCTCCTCGTCGGAGCGGTGCTTTGTCTTATGGCAGCAGCAGTCCATACAAATACCTCCCTGGGGTATAATTTCATGGTGGCATTATATACCCCCTGTGGGTATTTGTCAACGTTTTTCCTTGGGCTTGAAGAAAATGGCTGCCAGCACGGCAAAGACCACCGCTGCGGCGATGCCGCCGGAGGTAGCGGTGAGGCCGCCGGTGAGGATGCCTAGCGGCCCCTTTTCCGCCACGGCCTTGGCCACGCCCTTGGCAAGACTGTATCCGAAGCCGGTGAGGGGGACGGTGGCGCCGGCGCCGCCCCAGTCCGCCAGATACTGATAGACGCCCACCGCCTGCAAAAGCACTCCGGCCACCACATAGCCGGTGAGGATGCGGGCGGGGGTCAGTTGGGTGCGGTCGATGAACAGCTGGCCGGTGGCGCAGAGGACGCCGCCGCAGAGAAATGCGTTCAGGTAATCCAAGGCTTACACTCCTTCCTTTGCGGCGGAAAGTGCCACCGCATGACAGATGCCGGGGATGGACTCCCCCTGAAAGGAGGAGGTGGGGCTCAGCAGCGCCCCGGTGGGGGCGAAGAGCAGGCGCTTCCAGCGGCCCTCCCGCAGGCCCCGGAGCAGGTAGCCGTTGAACACGGCGGCGGAGCATCCGCAGCCGGAGCCTCCGGCGTGCATATCCTGCTTTTCCAGATGGTACAGCAGCAGCCCGCAGTCGGTGTAGTTTTTCGTCATGTCCACACCGTCCTGCCGGAAGAGGTCGGTGACGATCTGTTGACCCAGCAGCCCCAGATCGCCGGTGACGATGAGGTCGTAGTCCTCCGGGGCGGTGGCGGTAGCAGTGAAGTGCGCCCGCAGGGTGTCGTAGGCGGCGGGGGCCATGGCGGCCCCCATGTTGTTGGCATCGGTGATGCCCCAGTCCACGATGCGGCCGCAGGTGACGTGGGTGATATAGGGGCCGTCCCCCTGAGCGCCCAGAATACAGCAGCCGGAGGCGGTGGCCGTCCACTGGGCGGTGGGGGTGCGCTGGCTGCCGTAGGGGACCGGCATCCGGTACTGGCGCTCGGCGGTGCAGTAGTGGGAGGAGGTCATGGCGGCGGCCAGCCGGGCGAAGCCCCCGTCAATGAGCAGCGCCGCCAGAGACAGGCTCTCTCCCATGGTGGAGCAGGCGCCGTACAGCCCGTAGAAGGGAATATGGAAGCTCCGCAGGCCGAAGGAGGTGCCGATGCACTGGTTCAGCAGGTCCCCAGCCAGCACGTAGTCCAGTTCACCGGCGGTGAGGCCACCCTTTTCCAGCGCCCGGCGCAGGACCCGCTCCTGCATGGCGGATTCTCCCTGTTCCCATGTCTTTTTCCCAAAGAAGGTGTCGGGGGATAGCTCGTCGAAATAGTCGGAGAGTGGGCCTTGCCCCTCCATGCGGCCGCCGATGTTGGCGAAGGACACCACGCTGGGAGGATGGGAGAGCTGCACCGTCTGGCGGCCCGCTCGTTTGGTCTGCATAGACTTCACCTCGTGTTTCGTATTTGAGGTAGTTTGCCCCGGTGAGGGAAAAATAAACAAAGAAGGAAGCCCTGCGGCAAAGCCGCAAGGCTTCCTTCCTTTTCAGATGTTCCATCGGAACAGCAGCAGATATGTCGCTGCAAAATCACCGGCCGCCAGATTACGATTACCGGCTGCGAGGTCACTCGCCGGATCTCTCCGGGACGGTTGCCGCTGCTTCAGGCTCCGGCAGCAGATCCGTCATGCTCTTGAGGCTGATGCCCAGCGTGGAGGCATTGTGCAGCAGCGCAGAGGTGGTGGGGGGCAGGATGCCCGCCACGCCCAGAAGAATCAGGCCCAGATTGAAGCCCACAATGAAGCGGTAGTTCCGATGGATGCGATCCATAAGGCTCTGACTGATGCGCCGCAGCGTCACCAGCTGGAACAGATCCTCGGAGGTGATGGTGATATCGGAGATCTCCCGTGCGATGGCGGCGCCGGTGGAGATGGCGATACCAGCATCGGCCTCCGACAGGGCAGGGGAGTCGTTGACGCCGTCACCGATCATGATGACCGTGTGTCCGGCGGCACGCTCCCGGCGGATGAAGTCTGCCTTATCCTCCGGCAGGACCTCGGCGTGGAACTCATCCACCCCTACCTCCTCCGCCACACAGGCGGCGGTACGGCGGTTGTCGCCGGTCATCATGACCACCTTGCGGATGCCGCAGTCGTGGAGCGCACGGATGGCGTCCTTGGCCTCGGCCCGCAGGGGATCGTGGATACAGATCACCGCCGCTAGCTGCCCGGCCAGACACAAATAGAGGTGGGAGTACTGGGTGGGCAGGGCATCGAACTTCTCCTGCTCCCCGGCGGGGATGGTGCAGCCCTCGTCCTCGAAAACGAAGTGGGCGCTGCCGATGAGGGTCTTTTCGCCGTTTACCATGCTGGAGATGCCGTGGGCCACGATGTACTGCACCTGAGAGTGGTACTCCTCGTGGGACAGGCCCCGGCGCTTGGCCTCCTCCACCACGGCAGTGGCCATGGAGTGGGGATAGTGCTCCTCCAGACACGCCGCCAGACGCAGCATCTCTTGAGCGTCGTGACCCCCGAAGGGGACCACGTCCTGCACCGTGGGGACGGCGTAGGTGAGGGTACCGGTCTTGTCGAACACCACGGTATCCGCCTGGGCCACGGCCTCCAGGAAACGGCCACCCTTGACGGAGATGTGATAGCTGCTGCACTCCCGCATGGCGGAGAGCACGGCGATGGGCATGGAGAGCTTCAGAGCGCAGGAGAAGTCCACCATCAGCACCGCCAGCATTTTGGTGACGTTCCGGGTCAGCAGGTACGTCAGCACCGTGCCGCCCAGCGTATACGGTACCAGCCGGTCCGCCAGACGGGCGGCCTTGTCCTCGGTGGTGGATTTCAGCTTCTCGGACTCCTCGATCATCCGGACGATGCGGTCGTAGCGGCCGCTGCCCTGCACCTTCTGAACCTCCACCACGCATTGGCCCTCCTCGGCCACTGTTCCGGCGTATACCGGACTGCCGGGGCGCTTGGCCACGGGCATGGATTCGCCGGTGATGGAGGCCTGATTCACCATGGCCTCGCCGCTGACCACCTGACCGTCCAGCGGGATAAGGCTGCCGGTGCGGACCAGTATCCGGTCGCCCAGCTGCACGTCACCGATGGGAACCAGTACCTCCGTATCGCCCCTTTGCAGCCATACCTTGTCCACATTCAGGGACATGGCCCCGGCCAGATCGGCCACAGACTTCTTGTGGGTCCACTCCTCCAGAATTTCGCCCAGCCGCAGCATGAACATGACGGAGCCGGCGGTGGAGAAGTCGCCCCGAACCATAGAGACGGTGACGGCGGTGGCGTCCAGCACCGCCACGGTGAGCTTGCCGTGCCACAGGGCCGTCAGCCCCTCCCGGATGTACTTCACGGAGCGGTACAGGGCCATGGCCGTGGTGATGGGGGCGGGGAGGAACAGCTTGGAGAAGATACGGCGCATCACCGTCATGGCCAGCTTGTCCTCGAACTCCCGGTTCAGAGCACGGGAGGTATGCTCCGGCACCAGCTCCATGGCCTCGGCCTTGGCGAAGGAGAAGGAAGCCAGTGCGCCGATCACGGCGCTGCGCTGGCCGGTGTAGTGCACCACGGCATCCTGTGTGCGGTCATAGACCGTGACCTCCGTGACACCGTCTACGCTGCGAAGATAGTATTCCAGCAGATCCGCCTCATGCAACGACATCCGGGCGCAGTGCAGATGTACCCGCAGGCGGTTGGGGGACTCGTGGAGAATGTTGCATTTCATAGATCAGTTTGAACCTCCAAACGAAAGAAGAACCGCAGAATGCGGCTCTTCCCATAACGCAGTGCTGAACTTAAGCCTCTTGTGCGGAAGTGTCCTCAATGGTCTCGGCCTCGGCCTCAGCGGCCCGGTGGTCATTGATGGCCTTGGCGTCGGCGTAGATGTCGTCGGCGCCCTCACGGACAGAGGTGACGGTGTGCATGATGCAGTCCTTGGCACGCAGAGCGGCGGCGGTGGTGTGGGCATAGACCTTCTTAGCGTCCTTGCTGGTGAGGATCTTCAGGCCGGCCGTGCCGAACAGCAGACCGGCGGCGAACAAACCAATGTGTTTCATGATAAATTGCCTCCTGTAAATTGCGATTGCTGCGCTGAAACAGGCGCAGCTCCTAAGATCGAAGTGCTCCGATCCGTGAAAGAATCATAGCACAACGAGTGGTACAATGCAAGTGTTTTTCATAGAAAAGTGGGGATCATGGGAACAAAAAGCTACACAACCGACGCCCCAAAGGGCATCAGGGCCAGACGGGCCATTTTGAAGCACTGGAGACCCACAGGGACCCCGACAATGGTGACGCACCACAGGCATCCCAGAATGACATAGCCCAAGGCCATCTCCATTCCGGAAAGCAGCAGCCAGAGAATGTTCACCAGCAGCGAGAAGCCCCCGCCGCCGTAGACTACCTCCTTGCCGAAGGGGAAAAAGGCCAGAGAGGCGAATTTGAAGCACTGAAGGCCCACAGGGATGCCCACAATGGTGACGCACCACAGGCAGCCCGCCAGCACCCAACTCAGTCCGCCGATGAGTCCGCCGAAGAGAAACCAGAGGATGTTGCCGATCGTTTTCATAGAAATACCTCGCTTGTAACTGTCTCCGAGGGAGACTGGTTCTATCTTAAACGGAAATTGTGAAGTTTTCAACCACGGCGGGAAATATTTTCCCGGTGAGAGTCAGGCACCGGCGGAAATATAAACAAATCTACCCTTGCAAAGAGGAGGGATATATGGTAAAATCACCATAGAGTGTAGGCCCGTTGCTGCCCGGTGTGAAAAACCGGAGGAGAAAGGGGCGGAGTCCGGCTGCAGCAAGTGGAACGTTCTATGGCTGAATTGGAGGCCATGAAGGATGCGTTGGTCCCCTATATGAACGATTATGGTATCTTTTCTCTGGACGCTGATGAAATACCCAATAGGGTGCGGATCGAGGTCTATGAGCGCTCCCCGGCCTTGGAGCAGCTGCTGGAGAACGATGTGGACAGCTATGAGATCGTGGAAGTGGGCGATATACAGGCAGACGACCTGCTCCTGTCAGCCGAAGAGCATCAGGCTGTGCTGGCATAGGGAGAGGCACCGTATAACTGGGAGAGTGAGAGCAGTCAGGTGTCCTGAACGGCTGAACAGAAAAACGGGCTGCGGCCCGTGATAGGGAAGCTCATATAGCCTTGCGGAAATGGTGCAAGGCGTTTCTACGGAGCCGCCGAAGGCTCTGCTATGGGTGCTCTGCCGGAAAAGCGGCGGGGTGCCTATTTTTTGCGGAAAGGAAGGAAACGGATATGGTGCAGGTTTTGAAGGGAAACATCGTGCAGGCCCCGGCGCTGGGGGAGCTGCAGATCACGGAGCAGGGCTATCTGGTGATGGAGGACGGCGTCATCCGGGGCGTCTATGACCGGCTGCCACTGGAATATGCTACGGCGCCGCTGGTGGATTACGGTCAGGCACTGGTGATGCAGTCCTTTGCGGATATGCACCTCCACGCCCCTCAATACCCCATGCTGGGCATGGGCATGGATCTGCCGCTGCTGGAGTGGCTGGACACCTACACCTTCCCCACGGAGGCACGGT
>ERZ507026.885-NODE-885-length-10941-cov-5.561731_pt1 | contig 10941 bp, 9 predicted proteins | sample MGYA00512876_ERZ507026 | MGnify/ENA metagenome assembly ERZ507026 | reverse complement strand
TGGAGGCGATGGAGACCTCGAAACGAACCTGATCGTTGCCCTTGCCGGTGCAGCCGTGGGAAATGGTGTCAGCGCCGAACTGGTGGGCGGCACGGACGAGATGCTTGGAAATCAGCGGACGGGAGATGGCGGAGACCAGCGGGTACACGCCTTCGTACATGGCGTTGGCCTTCAGGGCCTTCATGCAGTATTCGTTGGCGAATTCATCACGGGCATCGACCACGTAGGCTTCGACCGCACCGCATGCCAGCGCGCGCTGCTTGATGGTTTCGAGGCTTTCGCCGCCCTGGCCGACGTCGAGGGACACGGCCACAACATCCTTGCCGGTGCGTTCCTTCAGATACGAAATGGCGACGGAGGTGTCAAGACCACCGGAGTACGCCAGGACGAGACGATTCTGATCGCTCATGGTTTCCCTTTCTAACATCCAACGTTATTCATCAGTATATGCACAGCTCTGTATATTTATGCATATTTGGTGCGTCGTGTCCACTATATGGCTATTCACGCTTTGGAAGCGACATCAAGCAGCCATTGCGCACGCCGTTTGGCGACATCATCCTCGGAGCAGATAACCATGACCGTGTCATCTCCGGCGATGGTGCCAAGCACGCCTTCGATGGGCTGCTTATCGATGACGCTGGCCACATATTGCGCGGCGCCGGATGGCGTGTGCACGACCACGAGATTACGTGCCGCGGCCACGGATGTGACCAGTCCGGACAGTACCCGGCTAATCTGCTGCTCGGTTTTGGCGTCCGGGTTAGAAGCCGGATGTTCATCAATGTTCTGTTTGCCGACGGCGTAGGCCACGGTTCCGTCGGCAAGACGGGTCTTCGTGGCGTGAATCTCATCGAGATCACGGCTCAGCGTGGCCTGCGTCACCTCGATGCCCTGGTCGGCGAGAATCTGCGACAGTTGCGATTGCGAGGTGACGATGCGCGTCAGCAGCGCCTGCTCAATGGCGCTCAGTCGAGCGGTTCGTGTGGCAGGACGCTGCAACGCGGGAGTGTGGTCAGTCATCAGACCAGCAGGCTTTCATCGCCACGGGCCTTGCCGGCCAACCAGGTCAGCAACGCCTTCTGGGCGTGCAGACGGTTGCCTGCCTCATCCCAAACCACGGACTGAGGACCATCGATAACCTCGGCGGTGACCTCCTTGCCGCGATATGCAGGCAGGCAGTGCTGGAAGATGGCGTCGTCCTTGGCCTTGGCCATGAGTTCGGCGTTCACCTGGTAATCCCAGAACGGCTTGGAACGGACAGCGTATTCCGCTTCCTCGCCCATGGAGACCCACGTGTCGGTGAAGACGCAATCGGCTCCGGCAACAGCCTCATTCGGATCAGTAGTGACGAGGATGGAGCCGCCGGTCTCAGAGGCAATCGCTTCGGCATCGGCAACGATCTGCGGATCCGGCAGGTATCCGTACGGTCCTGCCACACGCACGTTCATGCCCGCCACAGCGCCGCCGAGCAGGTAGGAGTTGGACATGTTGTTGGCCGCGTCGCCGAGATAGGCGATGGTCTGGTTCTTGAGGTTGTCTACACCGCCGCGATGTTCCGCGATGGTCTGGAAGTCAGCAAGAATCTGGCACGGATGGAATTCGTCGGTCAGTGCGTTCACCACCGGATGGGTGGAGTACTTGGCCATTTCCTCAACACGGTCCTGACCAAAGGTGCGCCACACCACGCCGTAGGCCATACGGTCAAGCACGCGAGCCGTGTCGGCCACCGGTTCGCCACGGCCCAGCTGGGAGCCGGACTTGTCAATGACCAGCGGATAGCCACCGAGTTCGGCCACGCCAATGGAGAAGCTGGAGCGGGTACGGGTACTGGGCTTGTCGAAAATCACGGCGATGCCCTGCGGGCCAGCGAACGGCTGGTGATAGAAACGGTTCTTGTGGAACTTGATGGCCAGTTCCAGCACCTGCTTCTGTTCTTCGTGGTTCAGATCGTCATCGCGCAGCATATGGCGCAGTTCAGGGGTTGCCATTGGTATAGAGGCTCCTTTCAAATTCTTCGGGTTCGTCCGAGATCAGTCGTTAGGCAGGTCGGACGGAATCTTGGCGAGGATGGACACCGCTTGATCGACGTCCTGAGCAGTGATGACCAGCGGCGGGGCGAGACGCAACGCATTCGGAGCCACCGCATTGACGATGAGACCGTGTTCCAAAGCCCAGTTCATGGCCGCATGCGAGCAGGGGTGGGCAAGTTCGATGGCGTCGAGCAGGCCACGGCCACGCACGGAGACGAATAGCGGATTACCGCAGGAGGCGATACCGTCGCGCAGCTGCTTGCCGCGTTCTTCGGCGTTGTCCACGAGGTTGTCCTCTTCGATGACTCCCAGCGTTGCCAATGCCGCCGAAGCGCCCAATGGATTGCCTGCGAAAGTGGAGCCGTGGGAACCCGGGGTGAACAGCGCGGACAGTTCGGCGCCGAAGGAAATCATGCCGCCCATCGGGAAACCACCGCCAACGCCCTTGGCGAAAGTGACGATGTCCGGGGTCACACCGCCGGAAAGATCCTCACGCTGGAAGGCGAACCATGCTCCGGTGCGTCCGATGCCGGTCTGCACTTCGTCGATGATGAGGAGCGCCTTATGTTCGTCGCACAGTTTGCGGGCGGCCTTCACATAGTCCGCTCCGAGCGGCATCACACCGGCCTCGCCCTGGATAAGCTCCATGATGACGGCCGCGACCGGCCCTTTGCCGTACTTGCCCTGACCGGTTTCGGCGAAAGCGTCGTGCAAGGCTTCGACGTTGCCGGCCTCCACAAATTCGATGTTCGGTACCAGCGGCTCGAATTTCTCACGGATGGCGGGCTTCCACGTTGCGGACAGCGCGCCCATGGTACGGCCGTGGAAACCGTGGGTCATGGAGATGATGCGTGCCGGTTTGCCGCCGATCTCAGGCGACGCGCCCGGCAGGGTGCGCCCGTAGAGCTTGGCGAGCTTCAGCGCCGCCTCGTTACCTTCCGCGCCGGAATTGCCGAAGTAGACGCGGGAACCTTCCGGAGCGCCCGCGAGCTTGACGAGTTTGGCGGCGAGCTTGATCTGCGGTTCGGTGGCGAAGTAGTTGCTCACATGCGCGGCCTTGGCGGCCTGCTCGCTGACGGCCTTCACCCACTTCGGATGGGCGTATCCGAGTGCGTTGACGGCGATGCCTGCAAGGAAATCGAGATATTCATTGCCGTCGACATCCCAGATGTGGGCGCCCTCACCGTGGTCCATCACGCGCAGGGGCGTGCCAAACACGTTCATATGCACCTGGGAGTACTCTCCCAGCCACTTGGCATCTTCAGTGCCGAGTGTTTCCAGTTGTTCAGTTGCCATAGGAACTCCTCATTTCAATACCGTCCTCGGGCACGACCATGGTGCCGATGCCGTCGGTGGTGAAGATCTCGTTCAGGATGGAATGCGGTTTGCGACCGTCGATGATATGGGCCCGCGGAACGCCTCCGTCGATGGCGCGCACGCAGGCTTCCATCTTCGGACGCATGCCGCTTTCCAGGTCGGGGAGCATATCACGCAGATTCTCCACGCCGATGCGGCCAATCAGGGAGTCACGGTCCGGCCAATCGGCATACAGACCATCGACGTCGGTCAACACGACCAGCTTGCTGGCTCCAAGGGCCGCGGCAAGGGCGGCCGCGGCGGAGTCGGCGTTCACGTTGAGCACTTCGGTGGCATCGTCTTCATTCGGCGCCACGGAGGAGACCACCGGAATACGTCCGGCGTTGATTAGATCCTCCACGGCGGACGCGTCGACGCTTACCACGTCGCCGACCAAGCCGATATCGGTGGGCTTGCCGTCAATGACCGGTTTGCGCTGCATGGCCGAGAACAGGGCGCCGTCCTCGCCGGACAGTCCGACCGCGAATGGACCGTGCGCGTTGATCAGGCCAACGAGTTCACGGGACACCTTGCCTGTCAGCACCATGCGGACCACATCCATGGCTTCCGGAGTGGTGACACGCAATCCGCCCTTGAATTCGGACTTGATACCCAGGGCCTTAAGCATTTGGGATATCTGCGGACCGCCACCGTGCACCACGACCGGGTGCAGTCCCACCTGACGCAGGAACACCATGTCTTCGGCGAAGCAGGCTTTCAGATGATCGTCGATCATCGCATTGCCGCCATATTTGATGACGATGCGTTGTCCGGCGAATTCCTCCAGCCACGGCAGCGCTTCGATAAGCACTTCCGCCTTCTGGTCGGCGCGCAGGTCGGTGTGCACGTCGAAGTGGAATCCAGGTCCTTTGAGTTCTTTGGCCATTCCTATTCGATCAGCTTTCGTAGTCAGCGTTGATGTGTACGTATTCGTGGGTCAGATCGTCGGTCCAGACGGTCGCTTCCGCTTCTCCGGCGTTCAGGTCGATGTCGATGTGCACCTCGCGTGGGGTCATGTCCACTTCGGAGCGGTCGCGTCCGGCTCCGCCGTTTTCGCAGATGCGTACGCCGTTGACGTCCACCGTGACCTTTTCGGAATCGTATGGTGCGACGTCGGGCGGCACGGTGCCGAGGGAGCTGACGATGCGGCCCCAGTTCGGATCGTTGCCGGAGATGGCGCATTTGAGCAGATTGGACGCTGCGACCGCGCGGCCGCATGCCAGAGCGGCTTCTTCGGTGGTCGCGCCGGTAACTTTGACACGGATGTCATGGCTTGCGCCTTCGCCGTCGCCGATGATCTGGCGGGCGAGCGAGGCGGTGGCCTTGGCCACGAGCTCGTTGAACTCGTCCGGTTCCGGTTCGATGCCGGACGCGCCGGAAGCCAGCAGCAGCACGGTGTCGTTGGTGGACATGCAGCCGTCCACGTCAATGCGGTTGAACGACATTTCGACTCCGGCGTTCAAGGCGGCTTGAAGCTGTCCGGCGGTCACGACGGCATCGGTGGTGATGACGCACAGCATGGTGGCCAGCTGCGGGGCGATCATGCCGGAACCCTTGACCATGCCACCGATACGGAAGCCGTTGGAACCTTCCAGCTCGACGGTTTTCGGCTTGGTGTCGGTGGTCATGATGGCGTGCGACGCATCGGCTCCGGCTTCGGCGGTATCGGCAAGGGTTTCAAATGCCTTGTCCGCGCCGGACAGCACGTTGTCGAGCGGCAGCAATTCGCCGATGAGACCAGTGGAACATACGGCCACGTCTTCGGCTTTGGCGCCGATGAGGCTGGCGACCTTTTCAGCGGTGGCCTTGGACTGCTCGTATCCTGGCTTGCCGGTGCATGCGTTGGCGCCGCCGGAGTTCAGAATCACGGCCTTCACATGGCCGTCGGATACGATGTTCCTCGACCACTGCACAGGAGCCGCGCAGAAACGGTTCGAGGTGAACACGCCGGCAGCGGCGTCAAGCGGTCCATTGTTGACCACGAGAGCCAGATCCTTCTTGCCTTCGACCGCGGAAATGCCAGCTGCCACGCCAGCTGCGGAAAAACCTTGTGCGAACGTTACGCTCACGGTGCCACTCCAATCTTCGTCAATCCTGCGTCCTCAGGAAGTCCCAATGCCACATTCAGCGATTGCACGGCCTGTCCGGCGGTTCCTCGGTTGAGGTTGTCGATGGCCGCGAATGCCAGCAGGCGGCCGGCATGATGGTCGACGACCACTTGAATGTGGGCCGCGTTAGAACCGATGATGTTGGCGGTGGCCGGCATCACGCCTTCAGGCAGCACCACCATGAAATCCTGGCCTTCGTATGCGTCCAGCCAGACCTGGCGGATCTCGGCATCCGTCATGCCAAGCGCTTTGTCGGTGAGTTTGGCGGAAACGGTGGCGAGAATGCCACGCGCCATCGGCGCGAGAATCGGCGTGAAGGCGAGGGTGTAATCGTCCGCCTCCGCAGCACTCTTGCCGGCCGCGTGCGCGAAGTTCTGCAGGATCTCCGGAATGTGGCGGTGCGTACCGCCTACCGAATACGGCAGTGCGGAGCCGAACGCCTCAGCCGCAAGCAGATTGGTGCGCTTGAGGTTCTTGCCGGCGCCGGAATAACCGACCACCAAATCAGCCACGATGTCTTTCGGTTCGACAAGACCCTGCGCAATGCCCGGTTGCAAAGCCAGCGTGGTCGCAGTGACGTTGCAGCCCGGTCCCGCAATGCGCTTGGTGCCGGGAAGCGCTTCACGCTGACGGCTGTAGGAGCCGTCAGCCGCGACGCCGGTGATGAGTTCCGGCATGCCGTAGGTCCAATGCTGGTAGAAGTCACCGCCGTAGAACGCGTCCCATGCGCTCTTCTCCTCAAGGCGGTGATCGGCACCCAGATCCACCACCACTGCGTTCGGATCAAGCTGGGAAGCCAGCGCTCCAGAAGCGCCGTGCGGCAATGCCAGGATGATTACGTCATGGCCGTTGAGCACTTCCGGCGTGGTGTCCTCGACCACGAGGTCCGCCAACTGCGGAATGTGCGGCATATGCTTGCCAAGCTTGTCCCCCACCGAAGAATGTCCGGCGACGCAGGTCACTTCGAAATTCGGGTGTGCCGCGAGTATGCGCAACGCCTCACCACCCGCGTATCCAGTCGCGCCGGCCACGGCTACCGTGTATTTGGCCATGTCACGTCTCTTTTCCTTGACTCGTTGAAACACATTCAGCATACACTTTATGCACTACATTGCATAATTATGCAGTTCAATCGTGTCGGATAGTGGTCACCGCCCATAACGGGACCGTTCAGACGAACATAAAAAGATTGGTTTCAGGCGGAAATCGAGCTGGAATCACCACTTTGGCCACTGCCACCGAACATGTACTGCATCATCTGGTTATACAAATCGGCTGTGGAAATGCCGTGAACCGTCATCCAAATCACCGCAATGGTGTACAGCACGTTGATAATCAGCGCTGCCACGCCAAGCGCGTAGCCTTTCATATGCAGTTTTTTGGTACGCCACATGGCGATGGCGCCCATCACCGCAGGGATGACCGGTACCGGCAGGAATAGTGCGAACACGAACGAGATGATCGCATAGCTATCCCAATGGCCGTACAGGGGGTTCTGGCTGGGATCATTCGGGTTGATGGGATATATGCCGGGCTGTTGGTATGGATTCGGCCCATACTGGCTTGGCCCGTATTGATTTGGTCCATACTGATAGCCATTGGGCTGGCCTGATTGCTGCCGCCCCGATGCATCATATGGATTCGCCGGATACCCGTTCTGCATATACGGATTCGTCTGCGGCCGCTGCGCCGTTTGTTGTGCATCGTCCTCCGGCTTGGGCTGTTCGGGAGCCCCATACATGTATGGATTGTAGTTCGCCGGATACTGGTTGGACATCGCGCCATATTCAGGCTGGTTGTACTGTCCGAATTCCGGCTGTGCCGACTGGTCCGACGGCGAAGACGACGAAACCGGAGCAGCCCCGGCCGCCTCCTGCCCTTCGTCGGGGTTGATCGGCTGGTTCTGCTCCGGTTCGTTCATGTCGTCCTCTTTATCTTTTTGGTTACTTCGATGGACTTGACGTGTCAGGCACGCAGTTGCGCGCCCAGCTTCGCGGCCGCATCCACGATGCGCTTGCGAATGGCTTCGCTGTCCTCGGAGGTCAGCGTCTTGTCCTCAGCGCGGAACGTGACGGCGTATGCGAGGGACTTCAATCCCTCACCCAGCTGGTCGCCGGTGTACACGTCGAACAGGTCGATGCTTTCCAAGCTGTTGCCGGCGGCTTCGACGATGATCTTCTCGAGTTCGGCGGCGGTGACGTCCGTCGACACGGTGAAGGCCAGATCCTGCTTGACCGGCGGGAAGGTGGAAATCGGCTTGGCCTGCACCGGCTTGCCGCTCAAGGTGGCGAACAGCGCGGTCAGGTTCAGTTCGAACGCGGCGGAATGGGCCGGGAAGCCCAACGCCTCGTTGACATGCGGGTGAAGCTCGCCGACCATGCCGACGAACGTGTCACCTGCCATCACACGTGCCGCACGGCCCGGATGCCACTGCGCGGGTACGTCCTCAGCCTTCGGCTGGTCCAACGTGAGCTTTGCGCCGATGCGGTCGGAAATACGCTGCACGGCTTCAACTGCGTCAGACCAGTCCACGGCACGGCGATCGCCCATCCAGCCGGAGTCGACGGCGTTGCCGGTCAGAATGCCGGCGACGTGCATCGGCTGGTCCGGCAGGCCTGCGTCAAGCGCGGCCAACTGCTCGTCGGTTGGCTTGACGGCACCCGGCAATGCCGGAATGGCCGGAGCGTTCGGATCCCACAGGTAGACGTGTCCGATTTCGTACAGCGACACGTTTTCCACGCCACGGCGCAGGTTACGCTGCACGGTCTGCGCGAGGGTCGGGATGATGTCGCGACGCAGGAACGGGCGATCGCCGGCCAGTGGGTTGGCAATTTCGACGCTGACCTTCTTGGTGGCGTCGGCGTCAAGTGCGAAGTTCTTGTAGTCTTCGTCGCCCACGAACGGATAGCTCAGGGTCTCCACCATGCCGTATTCGGCGAGTTCGTCGGCCACCTGGCGCTTGCGCAGCTGCTCGGCGGTCAGTCCGACCTTGCCTTCGACCGGTGCCGGCGGCACGGTGACCGGAATCTCATCGTAGCCGACCAGACGGGCCACTTCCTCCACCAGATCGCACGGTTCGTTGAGGTCCGGACGCCAGCTCGGCGGAGTCACGGAGAACTCACCGTTGCCACCGCCGGCCACAGTGCAGCCGATATCGGTGAGAATGTCGCTGATGGTGTTCACGTCAGTGTCCAGTCCCGCCACGCGGGCCACTTCGGACGCCTTGAACAGAATCGGACGACGATTGCAGACGGTGTTGTAATCAGTCGGGTGCTCGCTCGGCTCGCCGTTGCCATACTTGACCAGAAGCTCGGCGGCCATCTGGGCGGCAGCCGGCTGCAGCTGATCATCCACGCCACGCTCGAAACGACGGGACGCTTCGGACGGAATCTTGTGACGACGTGCAGAACGCGCGATCGATACTTGGTCGAAATGAGCGGATTCCAGCAGGATGTTCTTAGTTTCAGCAGTGACCTCGCCATACAGGCCGCCCATCACGCCGGCGATGCCAAGCACACGAGAGCCACGCTCGCCGTTCGGCGAGTCGGTGATCAGCAGGTCTTCGACGCTCAGGTCATGATCCTTGCCGTCCAATGTGGTGAGCTTCTCACCTTCGTTGGCGCGGCGCACGACGATCGGTCCTTCAATCTTGTCCAGATCGTAGGCGTGCATCGGCTGACCAAGATCAAGCATCACGTAATTGGTGACGTCCACCGCCAAAGAGATGGAGCGCATGCCTGCGCGGATTAGGCGGCGGCGCATCCAGTTCGGCGTGTGGCTTGCCGGGTCGAAACCACGCACGGCGCGCGCGTAGTAGCGATCGCAGCCGACCACACCGTGAATCGGATTCTTGTCGTCGACGATCACTTCGATGTCGCTCTTGACACCTTCCGGCAGACCCTGAGTGACGGGCGCCTTCTTGCCGAGGGCGGTTGCCGGATCAGTGTAGACGGCGCCAGTGGAATGGTGGTATTCGCGGGCCACGCCACGGTAGGAGAACGCGTAGCCGCGATCCGGGGTGATGTTGATTTCCAGCAGCGGCTGGTCCAGGTGCAGCAGATGCATGGCGTCATCGCCCGGCTGGAGCTTTTCGTATTCCTCCGGGGTGAAGCCGTACTTGCGTAGCAGGATGATGCCGTCGTGGTTATCACCCAGACCAAGCTCGCGCTCGGAGGCGCACATGCCGTTGGAGATGTGGCCGTAGGTCTTGCGCGGTTCGATCTTGAAATCGCCTGGCAGCACGGCGCCCGGCAGGGTCACGACAACCTTCTCGCCGGCTGCCATGTTCGGAGCTCCGCAGATGATGCCGCGTGGCACCTTGTTGCCGTTTTCATCGGTCTCGTTGTATTCGTCGCCGACGTCCACATGACACCAGTTGATGATCTTGCCGTTCTTCTGCGGTTCCGGAGTGGCGTCGACCACATAGCCGACGACAATCGGGCCGGTGACCTGGGAGGTGTGGATCTCTTCCTCTTCGAGGCCGACCTTCACCAGATCCTTGGCAAGCTGTTCGTACGTAAGGCCTTCCGGAACCTCGACATGGTCCTTGAGCCAATCAATGTCAACCATTGGCATGGGTCAATCACTCCCCCATCACAAACTGTTCGCTGAATCGCACGTCGCCTTCCACCAGGTCGTGCATGTCGTTGATGTCGTGGCGCAGCAGCAGGGTACGTTCCACGCCGACGCCGAAGGCGAAGCCGGACCAGAACAGCCTCGGCTTTGGCAAATACTTCACCGACCACATGTTCATCATGGACTACCAGGAAGGTGAAGGCTGGCACAACGGAAGAATCGTTCCTTACGGACCTTTGAGCCTGGATCCGGCAGCTGTCGTATTCCACTATGCACAGGAAATGTTTGAGGGCCTGAAGGCTTACAAGAGCGAAGACGGCAGAGTGCTCCTTTTCAGACCATACATGAATGCACAGAGAACGAACCGCACAAACGACAGACTTTGCATCCCGCAGATCGACGAAGATCTCTATGTTGAAGCGATCAAGGCTCTCGTAAAGATCGACGCTGACTGGATCCCTCAGAAGGAAGGAACGGCTCTTTATATTCGTCCGTTTATCATCGCGGATGAAGCGTTCCTGGGCGTTCGTCGTTCAAACCACTACAAGTTCATCATCATTTTAAGCCCGGTTGGACCTTACTATGTTGGCGGTCTGACTCCGACAAAGCTGTATGTTGAAGACAAGTACGTTCGTGCGACTGACGGCGGTACTGGCGAAGCTAAATGCGGCGGCAACTATGCAGCCAGCCTCAAGGCTCAGGAAGAAGCTCATGCAAAAGGTTACGAGCAGATCCTGTGGCTGGACGGCGTTCACAGAAAGTATGTTGAAGAAGTTGGTACTTCCAACGCATTCTTCGTGATCGGCGACGAAGTAGTAACGGCTCCGCTGGATGGAACGATCCTGCCGGGTATTACGAGAAACTCCGTA
>ERZ507026.877-NODE-877-length-11066-cov-6.260013_pt1 | contig 11066 bp, 10 predicted proteins | sample MGYA00512876_ERZ507026 | MGnify/ENA metagenome assembly ERZ507026 | reverse complement strand
AATAAGCAGCTGCCCCGCCATTTTCAGCATCCAATCGAGATCCCACAGATCGTCGGCCATACCCAGAAGACAGATCAGCACCGCGCCGATCATCACCACCCACGCCTGATGATTCTCGTGGAACAGGCCTTGAATGAAGGGAATCCTGCTTGCAAACAGCATGGCGATGACGAACCCCAGCATCATGGCCAAACCACCCATACGCGGCGTGGGAATGGTATGCACGTCACGCGAGCGCACCTCGCCCACGGCGCCGATCCGGATGGCCAGATGGCGGATCAAAGGCGTCAGCAGATAGGTGGCGCCACCGGCGATCGCCGCAATGAACAGGTAGATCCTCATATGCCCAATCCCCCGCCGTTGATGTGCAATGCCTGATGAATGGCGTTCTGACCGATGATGCCCTCGCGCAGAATGGCGATACCGTCGCGCGAATGTGGATCGGCCTCGACCACGGTACTGGAGACATGGCCCGGGGTCGCACCACCGTCAAGATACAGATCGACGCTATCGCCCAGAGCCTGCACGGCCTCCTGCACGGTCTGCGCGCTTTCGCCACCGGAACGGTTCGCACTGGATGCGGCCAGCGGGCCTGTGGCGCGGAGGATACGCAGGCTGGCCGTTGAATTGGGGATACGCACCCCTTGGGTCATGGTTCCGGTCGGAGTCTTGCGCACCGTCGCCAACGTGCAATCCGGACGGGCGAGCGCAATCGGAGAGAACGCGCCCGGCATGAACGCGGCGGCCAAGCGATTGAGCGGTGCGGGAAGATCGAGACCAAGGGAGTCGATGTCGTCGATGGAGGCGAGCAGCACCTGCAACGCCTTGAACTGTGGACGGTGCTTGGCCTGGTATATCCGTTGGATGGCTTCGGCATTGCGCGGATCGCAGGCAATGCCGTACACCGTATCCGTCGGAATGACAATCACACCGCCGCCGCGAACGATCGCTGCGGCCTGGGCCAGGGACTCGTCGGTAATGGCGCGGACCTCGCTCATGACACCTCCTTTAATCATTGGTACAACCTTTCCATTGCACCACTAGGCAACGATAGATGCAAACCATGCCATAGGCGTGCGCAGCGAAAACCAGGTGCCAGCCCCATAACGCAACCCCGATCGACACCGTATGGGCAAAACGCTCCTTATACTGTGAACGCGATACTGTGAACGCAAACAGCCCTGCAGCGTGCTCTACGAACCACCGCAGGCCCCAATCCCGACGAAGGAGTCCACCATGACATCACTGCCACCGGTCGAACTACGCACACCACGCCGTAGCGAACACGACGAAATGCTGGACGGCAAACTCTACCGTTCCGGAGACCCGGAACTTAACGCGCTACTGGAGCATTCCGCCGACCTATGCACCCGATACAACACTCTGCCGCGTGGAGCCAGCGCCGAACGACAGGCGATCCTCGACGAGCTCATCCCCCATCACGGCGAGCATCTCGACATTATGGGACCGGTCTTCTTCGACTACGGCTGCCATACCACCATCGGCGATCGCGTATTCATGAACTTCAACTTCACCTGTCTGGACTGCGCGCCGGTGAGCATCGGCGATGACGTGCTGTTCGGGCCGAACGTTGCGCTCCTGCCGCCCATGCACCCGATCCGCTGGCAGGATCGCAACGTTCGGCAGGCGGAAGACGGCTCCTACTACGACTACGAATACGGCCGTCCAATCACCATCGGCTCGAACTGCTGGTTCGGCGGCAATGTGACCGTACTGGGCGGCGTGACCATCGGAGACGGTTGCGTGATCGGCGCCGGAGCCGTGGTGACCAAGGACATTCCGGCGAACTCCGTGGCGGTGGGCAATCCGGCGCACGTGATCCGCCAGATCACCGACGCCGACGCAGCGGCATTGCAGGACTACGCGCAATAGCAGAACGGCCCGCAGACATAACACAACGCCTCCGACACGACCAGGCAGGTCGAATCGGAGGCGTTGCGACATATCGACAGGAAACGCTACGCGCCCAAGTACGCCTTGCGCACCTTCTCGTCGTGCAGCAGATCCTTGGCATCGCCCTCCATAGTGATGGAACCGGTCTCCAGCACATAGGCGCGATCGGCGATGGACAGCGCCATCTTCGCGTTCTGCTCGACCAGCAGCACGGTGATGCCCTCGGCATGCAGCTTCCTGATGATGGCGAAGATCTCCTTCACCAGCTTCGGCGACAAGCCCATCGAAGGCTCATCCATCAGAATGGTGTTCGGATGGCTCATCAGAGCCCTGCCCATGGCGACCATCTGCTGTTCACCGCCGGACAGCGTGCCGGCAAGCTGGCGTCGACGCTCCTTCAGACGCGGAAACAGATCGAACACCATGTCAAGGTCGGCGGCCATCGTCGAATCGTTCTTGATGCTGAACGCGCCCATCTCCAGATTCTCCTGGACGCTCATGCGCGTGAACACATGACGACCTTCAGGAATATGCGCCATGCCGTACGTCACGATATTGTGGTTGCGCTCCTTGAGCAGATCATGGCCGTTGAACATCACCGAACCGGATTTCGCCGGCACCAGACCGGTGATGGTATGCAGCGTAGTGGTTTTGCCGGCGCCGTTCGCACCGATCAGCGAAACGATCTCGCCGTCGTCCACATGCATGCTGATGTTCTTGACGGCATCGATCGCGCCATAGGACACACTGAGATTCTTGATGTCGAGCATCAGTTCCCCTCCTCGGATTCGGTATCGTCATCGGCGCCGAGGTATGCGGAAACCACCTGCGGATTATTGGCGACCTCCTCCGGCAGACCCGAAGCGATGGTACGCCCGTAATCAAGCACCTGGATACGCTGGCAGACGTTCATGACCAGGCTCATATCATGCTCGATCAGCAGGATGGCGATGCCAAAGCGATCGCGGATCGTGTTGATGCAGTTGAGCAGATCCTCGGTCTCCGTAGGATTCATGCCTGCGGCAGGCTCGTCGAGCAGCAGCAGTTTCATACCGGTGGCCAAAGCGCGCGCGATCTCCAACTTGCGCTGGGCACCATACGGCAGATTCGCGGCCTCGGTGTTGGCCAAGCCCTCAAGGTTGAAGATGCGCAGCAGATCGATGGCCTTGGTATGCATGTCGTTCTCCTGCTTCCAGAAACGCGGGGTGCGGAAGATCGCACCGCCCATCTTGTAGGTGAACGACTCGTTGAATGCGACCAGCACGTTCTCTTCGACGGTCATCTGCTTGAACAGGCGGATGTTCTGGAAGGTTCGCGCAATACCGGCACGCACGACCTGATAGGTCTTCTTGCCGTTCATGCGCTTGCCGTCCAGGAAGAACTCGCCCTCGGTCGGCTGATAGACACCGGTGAGCAGATTGAACACCGTGGTCTTACCGGCACCGTTCGGCCCGATCAAACCTACCAGTTCGCCCTTATCGATGGTCATGTTGAAGTCGGAGACCGCTTTAAGACCTCCGAAGGTGATGCCGAGATGCTCCGCTCTCAGAATCGGTTCACTCATGCTTGGCCTCCTTGGAATCGGCTGTTTCGCCCTTGCCTGCCTTGCCAGTGCCGCCACTCTTCCCCTTCGGGTAGAAGATGCGGTTAATCGCCTTAGGCAGCGAGAACTCCCAGTTGCCGAAGATGCCCTGCGGACGGAAGATCATGATGAGCACGAGCACCACCGAATACACCAGCATGCGATAGTCGGAGAATGCACGCAGCAGTTCCGGCAGAATGGTCAGGCCGATGGCGGAAACGATGGAACCGGTCAGCGATCCCATGCCGCCGAACACCACCATAATCACGTAGTTGATGGACTGCAGCCAGCCTGCCATGCTCGGGGTGAGCGCACCGATGTACTGGGCGAAAATACCGCCGGCGATACCGGCGAAGAACGCGGAGATCGCAAAGACCAGCACTTTCATATACGTGACGTTGATGCCGGATGCGCTGGCCGCGATCTCGTCGTCTCGTATGGCCTTGACGGCACGACCATACCGGGAGCGCGCGAACATGAACAGCAGCACCACGGTGACAACGGTGATCCAGAACACCACGTACAGGTTGGCCAGACGGTCGATGCCGATCAGCGCCTGACCCTGCTGACCCTTATCAAGGCCCTCGCCGCCGGCGACTTTGAGATTCTGGATAATGACGCGGATGATCTCACCAAAGCCAAGCGTGATGATGGCCAGATAGTCGCCGTGCAGACGCAATGCCGGAATGCCGATAAGCACGCCGAACACGCAGGCGACCAGGCCGCCGACAACGGTGACAAGCAGGAATCGCACGGTGTCGTTCATGACGACGCCGTTGGCGACGAGCAGCTTGCTGACCAGGGCGGCGGAATACGCACCGATGGCTTCGAAGCCGCAGCAGCCAAGCGTCAGCTGGCCAAGCACGCCGATGGTAAGGTTCAGCGAAGTGGTCATGATCACCGCGATGCAGCAGGTCATGATGACACCCTTGACATACAGCGATACCGCGCCGGTCTCGCACACGCCCATAAGGATGCCGAACAGCACGACGATGCCGACGGCGCAGACAAGATAGGACTGTTTGATGGAAAGCATCGACTTCTTCATAGGATCACACCTTCTCGCTTTCCGGTTCGCCCATCAGGCCGGACGGCTTGACCAGCAACACGATGATGAGAATGCCGAACACAATCGCATCCGCGAATGCGGAGGTGATAACGCCTCCGGTGATGGTGCCGATATAGGCCTTGGTCAGGCTTTCGACCACGCCGATCACCAAGCCGCCGACCATGGCACCGGGAATGGATCCGATGCCGCCGAGCACCGCGGCCACGAAAGCCTTCAGACCCAGCATGGCGCCCATCATCGGGGACACCTGCGGGTAGGAGATGCAGTACATCAGCGAAGCGACCGCGGCCAGGCCGGAACCGATGGCGAAGGTCAGGGTAATCGTGGAATTCACGTTGATGCCCATGAGGATGGAGGCTTCCTTATCTTCGGAAACCGCACGCATGGCCTTGCCATGCTTGGTGTGGGAGACGAACAGCTGCAACGCGATCATGATGATGACGCCGAGCAACACGGTCACGATCGTCGCACCGTCGATTTTCAGATCGCCGATGGTCAGCGACGGAATCTGGATAATCGTCGGAATGGTCTGGTAGTCGGCGCCGAACACGGCTTGGGAGCCGTTTTCGAGCAGCAGGCTCATGGCGATTGCGGTGATCAGGGCGGTCATATTGTTGCCCTTTTCGCGCACGGGCTTGTAGGCCGCCTTCTCCACGAGCACGCCGACGGCGACGCACACGAGAATCGCCGGGACGACGGAAAGCCATGCGGGCAGGCCGCAGGCGATGATTGCCGGAATGGTAAGCATGAGTACGTACGCACCGACCATGATGAAGTCGCCGTGCGCGAAGTTGATCAGACGAATGATGCCGTACACCATGGTGTAGCCCAAAGCCACCAGGGAATACACGCTGCCGATTTTCAGACCGTTGAAGATCTGACTGATAAACATAATGATCTGATTGCCCATCACTCCCCCTTTCTTATAGAGGTTGATTTGCTTCTGATAATTGATTGGATGAATTGAATCGACGAATCCGCCGTTACTTGGCAGGCTCGATGGTACTGCGATAGGTAGGCTTGCCGTTCTTCATTTCGAGCACGATAACGGACTTCTTCGGAGAGCCCTGCGAGTCGAGTGTGAACTCGCCGGTAACGCCGGAGAAGCTCATGCCATGGATGGCCTTGCGGATATCCGCACGACTGGCGTTGGCGCCCGCCTTCTCGATGGCCCGCTTGAACATGTAGACGGAATCGTAGCCCAACGCGGTGAACGTGTTCGGCGTTGCGCCGTTGTTCGCCTTCTTGTACGAGGTGATGAACTTCTGCACCTTCTTGTTGGAAGTGTCGTCCGGGGAATAGTGTGTGGTGTACAGCACCTTGTTGTACCGCGCCTTGCTTCCGGTGATCTGCAATCCGTCATAGCCGTCCGGGCCCATGATGTACCCGTTGTAGCCGATGGAACGAGCCTGCGGAATGATATACGGACCGGCCGCGGAATAGTAGTACGGCGCATACAGGAACTCGGCTCCGGCAGCCTGCACCTTCTGCAGCTGCGACGAGTATTCGGTGTCGTCGGCGCTGGAGGAGTTCTCCTCGGCGACCACTTCCAGACCGGCCTTCTTGGCCGCGTTCACGAACGCCTTGCCAACACCGGAGGAGTACGGGTCACCGGTGCCGTAGAGCACGGCCACCTTCTTGACCTTCAGATCCTCGGCTGCGAACTTGGCCGCGATCTCGCCCTGATAGGAATCCTTGAAGCACGTACGGAACAGGTAGCCGCCGGTTTCAATGGAATCGGATGTCGCAGCCGGAGCGATCGACGGCAACTGATTCTGATCGGCCAACGGCGCCACTGCACCGGTGGTAGATGAGATGGTCGGACCGAGAATGCCGATGACGTCCTTCTCTCCGGCAAGTCGGTTGAACGCATTGGATGCCTCGATCACATCGCCCTTGTCATCCATGGACTTGAGTTTGATCTGCTTGCCGAAGATTCCTCCGGCGGCGTTGATCTCGCTGACAGCCAGCTTGAAACCGCTGATCTCCGCCTCGCCATATGCCGCGGCGGCACCGGAATTGGTGGTGACGGACCCCAACGTGATGATGTTGTTGTCCGACAGCTTCATACTGTCTTCGCTCGTTGCGTACATGTTGCCACCAGAACATGCCGTTAGCGACAATGTCATGGCCGCCGCCACGCAGAGCGCAGCGACCCTTCCGGCAAATTTACGTCTCATTGCCGTCTTTTCCTCTCTAACTGGTCTTCTCGACCCTAATGCAGTCACTCATCATATGCAGATGCTCGGCAGGCTGCGACACATTTTCTATATGGCGGACTTTACTGCGACCAGATACCGCGGGCGATTGGTGTAATCGTTACGCACATGCACCTGTTCGAAGCCGTTGATCCGCGCGAATGCGGCAAGGCGGTCGCCCTGCGAGATATCGTGCTCCATGACGAACAGGCCCTGCGCCCTGAGCAGTCTGGACGCGCGCCGGATAATACGCTCGGGAATCAACGTGCCGTCGGCGCTGCCGCCATATAGTGCAAGTTCCGGATCATGATCCCGCACCTCAGGCTGATCCGGTATGTTGTTCTGCGGTACATACGGCGGATTGGCGATGACCATGTCGATGCTGCCGTCCAGCTTCGCCAGGGTGGTTGCATTGGTGGCATCGCCGATCTCCAATTCGTAATTGGATGCGAGTGCCGGCCAACGGCGCATGGTGGCCGCAATGTTCCTGCGCGTCCATGCCGCGGCCTGCTGGTTGATCTCCACACCCCACACATGGCTGCCCGGCACTTCGGTGACAATGGACAGGCCGATGGCGCCGGACCCTGCACACAGATCGACCACGCGCGGATTGTACAACCCGTTTCGGGTGATCCAGTCGATGCCCTCCTGTGCTACAAGCTCGGTTTCCTGACGGGGAATGAACACCCCGGGGCCGACTTCGAGGTCGAGATAGCGAAATGGCGCGTGACCCACAATATATTGCAACGGTTCGCGGTTCGCGCGTCTGGCAAGCATCGCGCCAAAACGCTCGGCATCATAATCGATCGGATCGCCCATGAGCATGGCCTTGTCCACATCGCTCAGTTCGCATCCCGCCGCTTCGGCAAGCAGCAGTTTCACGTCATGCTCCGGAGTGTCAACGCCCGCTTCGCGCAGCGTGGCGATTGCCTTGCCGATGGTTTCGTCCATCATTGCGCTCTGCTCCTTTTCCCCTACGTTGATATGTTTGCTGTTCCGTACGACGAAATGGCCGTCTCCGCCCATTTAGGGGGCGGAGACGGCCGTATGCTTACTGCTGGTGTGCCAGCCGATCGGCCTCGTCTGCTTGGATGTCGGAATCGATCACGGCCTGCAGGTCGCCGTCGAGCACCGCGTCCAGGTTGTAGGCCTTGTAGTTCGTGCGATGGTCGACGATGCGGTTCTCCGGGAAGTTATAGGTGCGGATTCGTTCGGAACGGTCGAGGGAACGCACCTGCGAATGACGCATATCGGCGGCCTCTGCGGCTTCCTGCTCGTGCTTCATGGCCAGCAGCCTGGACTTGAGCACACGCAATGCGGCGGCACGGTTCTGGATCTGGGATTTTTCATCCTGCATGCTCACCACGATGCCGGTCGGGATATGCGTCATGCGTACAGCCGAATACGTGGTGTTCACGGACTGGCCGCCCGGGCCGGAGCTCATGAAGATATCGATCTTCAGGTCCTTGGGATCGATGTCGATCTCGTCGTTGTCATCGTCGGCTTCGGGAAACACGATGACGCCCGCTGCGGAAGTCTGGATGCGCCCCTGGGATTCGGTGACGGGGACACGCTGCACGCGATGCACGCCGCCTTCGTATTTCAACGACGCCCACACGCCATCTTCCGGAGCCGGGGTACCCTTGGCGCGAATGGCGACCTGCACATCCTTGACACCGCCAAGCTCGGTGGTGTTCTCGGACTGCACGCTGACGGTCCAGCCGCGTTTTTCGGCATATCGGGTGTACATGCGCAGCAGATCGCCTGCGAACAACGCGGCCTCTTCGCCGCCGGTACCGGCTTTGATCTCCATGATCGTATCGCGCGCATCGTCCGGATCGCGTGGAATAAGCGCTGTACGCAGCTTCTCCTCCACGTCGGGCAGTTCGCTTTCAAGCCTCTTGGCCTCGGCTGCGAAATCCGGATCCTCGGACGCCATTTCACGAGCCGCTTCAAGATCGTTCTTCACGGCAAGATACGCCTTGTATGCGGTGACGATGCTACCGAGCTCGGCATGACGACGGCCGAGTTTACGCATCGCGCTCGGGTCGGTCACCACTTCGGGGCTGGCCATCTGTTCTTCAAGCGATTGATATTCCTTCAGCGCAGCCTGTGCCGCGGGGAACTGTTCGTCTGCCATGTGCTTCCTTGATGATTATGTTGATTCGGTATGCATGCTGCGACATACTGCGACTTGCCGAGACCGCAACGGGTCTGAGCATACAAAAACGCCAGCCCTGCTCGGCCGTCGCCGCATATGCATGCGGACGGACCGGGAACGGGCTGGCGTTCGATAAGCTACTTGCTCTTCTTGCCGTAGCGCTTCTCGAAACGAGCAACGCGGCCACCGGTATCGAGAATCTTCTGCTTGCCGGTGTAGAAGGGGTGGCACTTCGCGCACACGTCGACCGTCATGTGGTCGCCCTTGGCGGTGGAACGGGTGACGAAGGTGTTGCCGCACGAGCACAGGACTTCGACGGCATGGTAATCGGGATGGATACCCTGCTTCATAGTGTCTCCTAGGGAATTCAGGTGACCCGGGTCGCCTCGCCCCGTTGGCGGGCGTGAACCGGAACCTTCAAAAGTGTAGGCGAAGGCTGGGACACCGGCGGCGGAGGAGGCGCTGACCGCCGGAGCGCCGATGATCCGCTATGGCAGCGAGCGCAGCACCGCGACGTTGGAGAGCATGGTGGAGCCTTCGCTGATGAGGGCGTTCTCCGATCTGAAGCTTGCGCCAATCGCCGACCTGACGTTCAACCTGTCTATCGGACCGCGCACAAGCACGCCGGCAAGCCACATGACGGCAAGGTGTTGAATATACAAAAAGACCCACTGGAATCAGTGGGTCTTATGCGTGCCCTCGCTGGGACTTGAACCCAGGACAAACACCTTATAAGGGTGCTGCTCTAACCGACTGAGCTACGAGGGCAACAGAGGAAGTATATCCCACCCACGGAATATTGCCATCGCCCATAGCGGGATCGTCATGGCAATACGCCAGCAAATCGTTATTTATAAGTTTATAAATAATGCGCTATCCCATTAATCAGTTCAATGGACGATATACCCATACAGCATGTCTCGCCACAGCCATTTCACCGATGATTCGAACGCGAGTATGCGCCTCTTCGCAGTCATATCGTTATCTAACCTGTTTGTAATAGGAACCCGACCTTGGTATAGCATACCGCACGTCTCCCTTTTATCAGGGCTTCCGCCTTACACTGCAATATGCTTTCCGTCTATATCGCCACACCGAAATGGCAACAGAATCGCCGGTGTTCCATGTCATTTTTGTTGTTTTTAACGAGACTTTCGCTATGACGGCTTGTCAGTAATCGCCGATACCCTGTTGCGTGGAGGAAGAAAGCTCTTCATATCATTCGGCTTTCCACAATTCACGACTGGAATACCCGTGCCTCCGTTATTGAAGTTCCATGTCGCGCGAAGACACATGTCGCGCGAAGACAGGAGAAAGAGATGAGAAACAGGGCAATCGTATGCCTTGGCGCAATCGTCGCCTGTGCAACGGCTCTTGCCGGAATCCCGGCCACCGCCATGGCGGACGACTCCACCAACCTGACGCCCCAATACACCTACAATTCCCAGAACAGCAACGGCATGACCTTCGAAAAGGTCAGCCATGCCGATCAGGGCCTGAGCCAAGCCGACGGCGTAGTCGACTACACCGGCAACGGCACCATCGCCCCCTACACCTCCGGACTGAGCACCGCCGGCAATGGCGACCGCGGCCAGTCCTACAGCTACGCCGCCGCATCCTACGGCGACTGGGTGTACATCGGCACCATGTACGGCGGCCTTGGCGTGCAGGCCATTCTGAGCCGTGACATGACCAGCCTTGGCATGACCGCCGAACAGGCCACCGCGCTCATCCAGACCATGTATGCGGGCAACATGTACCTTGGCGAGCCCGACGGCAAGAGCGCCGGCGGCATGCTGTTCAAGTTCAACGTGAAGACCGGCGAGACCAAGATCCTCATGTCCAAGAGTGCCGGCATCGACGGTGGCCGCGGCGTGATCCCGACCTTCCGCAGCGCCTTCACGATGAACGGCAAGCTGTACTTCGAAGGCATGGTCATGGACACCAGCAACAAGGAGCTCACCCCGCAGGAGATCCAGGCCGCCATGGCCTACCAGAACGGCTTCCCCTGCATCTATGAGGTCGATCCGGCCAACGGCGACAAACTCACCAAGGTGTACGACAGCGTCGACGTCAACGGCTTCCGCTCCCTGGTCAAGGGCAACGTGTTCACCTCCACCCGCGCCATCGGCTCCTTCGGCG